>JAEEGG010014579.1_pt1 | contig 16619 bp, 14 predicted proteins | sample 9134161 | NCBI WGS metagenome assembly JAEEGG01 (sample SAMN16246543, study PRJNA631951) | gut metagenome | biome: gut microbiome; feature: rumen; material: CR-attached | host: Bos | place: Iran: Karaj | collected 2018-10 | reverse complement strand
AAAAAGCACCGGCATTTCTGCTGGTGCTTTTCGCGCTCCTCTTCGGGGACTTGAACCCAGGACCCCCTGATTAACAGTCAGGTGCTCTAACCAACTGAGCTAAAGAGGAATTTTCCCTTTCGGGATTGCAAAGGTAGTGATTTTTATCGTTAGACCAAATTTTATTTGATAATTCTTATCGCAAATGTGAAATCATACTGGCCGAAAGGCACTCTGTAGGGCTCCAGAGGAAGGGTGCCCCAAGAGGTTATGCCACCTACGCCCATCTGTTTGAGGTCGACGTTCACATAGGTGTCAGCGCGGGGCACAAGCTCGCCGGCGTGCCACTTATAGTCCTTCTCGGTGACGTCAAGGTCGCTCATCCGGTAGTTGATGGCTGAGGCGCTGAAGAACGCAGGTGCAGTGAGTTCCAGCCCGAAGCCGGTGTTGTCCACAACCTTCCAGCTGCGCAGGCCGGTGCGGGTGCCGCTCTCCCCGGGTCTCACGTAATCATAGCTGAACATATCCGCAACCTTCGCCTTGTATTCGCCTACCAGCGCTCCGGAAGAACGGTCATTGTAGTTCTCCCACGGGCCGAGGCCGTAGTAGTCGACTTTGGCGAAGCGGTGAGGCATAGCGAACTTCATTCCGAAGCGGAACATATCTGACTGTGCGGCACCTTCTGCCGGAGTCATCTTCTCATTGACAATGATCTCACCGTCGGCATTGACCGTGTATTTCAGCTCGATCGCAGCAACTGCGGGCGCCTGTCTCTGCTGAGACTCGGCAAGCTTCAAAGTGGCGGTGATGACTGCACATCCACCCTCCTGGGAGGTCTCTACCTTCTCAAGCTGGATTGCAGGATTCTTCCAGAACGCATACCTGAGCTGCAGGTTAGCTCCCTTGTCGTTGTCGGTTGCCGGGCGGTAGAAGTTCGGCTCCAGCGGGTCGGTGATCAAATCGACACCTTTATATGTAAGTCTCTCCAGATAGCCGGTCTTTTTGCTGAATTCGGCCTTGAAGAAAGGAGTCGAAGCATAGTAATAATTGAAATCTTCGCCGAGGGTCACTGCTTCTGCCTTGGGAGCAGCCGTCTGTGCGGCGAATGCTGCTGCGGCGTCAAATTCCTTGACGGCCATCTGGTCGTAAGCCACCACGGCACCGGCTTCAAGCAGGGCATCAGCCTCTTTGAGGCGGAATTCCACATCAAGCAGGATTTCATCGGCACCTGCAGCCTTGGCAAGCGCAGCGGCGTACGGCAAAGTCACCTTGACGTTTGTCTGCGGAGCTGCCTTGAGGTCACTTACAACTCCTTCTGCAATCTCTTTGTTGTCAGCGGAGAGTTTCCACACAAGCCGATACTTCGACAGGTCTGTGAAGAAGTTTTCGTTATAGATGTTGACGATACCTTTTGCGAGATCCACCGGAGTTGTGAGGATATTGCGGTACTGATAGCGGATTTCGTAGGCAGGCTCGGCGAAGTCGCGGTTGCCGGTCACAAAACCGTTGCTGTTGAAGTTACGGTCGCTGTTCGGGTCGTAGTTGTTGTAGCTGCCCGCCATAGTGTATATCATATTGCCGTTGTCGTCATACTTGGCGAAAGACTGGTTGACGAAGTCCCAGATGAAACCGCCCTGATAGTTCGGATACTTGCGGACCAGGTCCCAGTACTCCTTGAAGTTTCCGACTGAGTTGCCCATCGCGTGAGCGTATTCGCACTGGATGAGAGGAAGCCGGTGTCCACCCTGAAGGTATTTCTCGCAGTCGTCTGGAGACATATACATAGGACAGAAAATGTCGCTGCGGACAGTATTGTCGGGATTGGCGAAGTCGAGGGCACGCTCGTAATGTACGGGGCGTGAAGGATCGTATGCCTTGATCCAGTCGTAGCAGGCCTGGAAGTTGTCGCCGTCGCCGGCCTCGTTACCCATACTCCATATTATGACTGAAGGATGGTTGAAGTCACGCCTTACCATACGGCTGTCACGCTCGAGATGGGCAGTCTTGAAAATCGGATTCTTGGCCAGGGTCCTCGGGCCGTAGCCGATACCGTGAGATTCGATGTTGCCTTCGTCCACTACATATATTCCATATTTGTCGCACAGGTCGTACCATCTCGGATCGTTGGGATAGTGGCTGGTGCGGACAGCGTTAATATTGAGTTCTTTGAAAATCCGGATGTCGCGCAGCATCTCTTCCTCGCTGATGACATATCCGCCTGTGGCGCTCAGTTCGTGGCGGTCGGTTCCTTTGATGAGGACCGGCTTGCCGTTGACCAGCAGCTGGGCGTTGCGGATGGTGACTTCCCTGAACCCGACATTGACAAAACTAACTTCCCTGGAGCCGTTGTCGCCGGAAGTGGTCACTTTCAGCTTGTACAGATAAGGGGTTTCGGCACTCCAGAGATTGACTTTGCCGGCCTTGATGCTTGCGGTGAAGACGCTTTCTCCGTCGAGAGCCGCAGTTGCCCTGAAGTCTGTCTTGTCCTTGCCGGAGAATCCTTCAATCTTCGCAGCACCTTCGGCAACCTTCTTGCCGGTGGCGTCAATCAGCTCCAGGGCGATGCTCTTTACACCCTTGGTTGCAGCTCCGCGGATGTTAAGGCTGCCGTTCGTATAATTATTGGCCAGAACGGGGGTAACCTCGATGGTGCGTACCCTTGCTTCAGGCCTCTTATAGATGTAGCATTCTCTTGCAACACCTGTCAGTCTCCAGAAATCCTGGTCCTCCAGGTATGTTCCGTCGCACCAGCGCAGCACCTGGAATGCGAAGAGATTGTCGCCTGCCTTCAGAAAGTCGGTGATGTCGAATTCAGCCTCTACCTTGCTGTCTTCGCTGTAGCCTACGAACTTGCCGTTGATGTAAAGCGTGATGCAGGATGTAACCGAGCCGAAGTGGGCGAAGACTCTCTGCCCGCTCTCGAGCCAGCCTGCAGGTATGTTGATTTCTTTCCTGTAGGAACCGGTATGGTTATGCTCCGTAGGGATCTCGGGAGGATTGGTCCTGAAGAAACTTCTCCAGGCGTAGCCAGTGTTCGTGTATACCGGATCGCCGAATCCATTCAGTTCCCAGATTCCGGGAACGGGCATCGAAGCCCAACCCTTGTCATTGAAGTCTGTCTTGTAGAAATCAACGGGCCTCTGGTCGAAGTTTTCCACGAAATCGAATTTCCACATACCTTCGAGTGATATCGTCTGAAGGTTGTCGAACTGCATCGTGGCTCCGATGGGAGCGCGGTTGATATGGTTGACTTCGGTATCAAAAAAGGGTGTGTTCTGGCCATAGCCGAGCACACTGAATAAAATGAATACGGCTGCAAGAGAAAAGAATCGTTTCATAAAAAGTTTTGTTTATTGTCAAGAATAACAAATTTAATAAAAATTGTATTACATTTGCACTCCAACCCTGAGCCCGGATGGCGGAATTGGTAGACGCGCTAGTTTCAGGGACTAGTGGACGAATAGTCTGTGCAGGTTCGAGCCCTGTTCCGGGCACAAAAAAACAGCTGATTTCTCAGCTGTTTTTTTGTGCCTTGTGGCACCGATTCTACGGGGGCTCTGCCCCCGAAACCCCTGCGTCGCGAAGCGACGGTTGCTGATTTCTCAGCTGTTTTTTTGTGCCTTGTGGCACCGATTCTACGGGGCGTCATTTTACTTTTTGGGGAGGAAAACTATCTCAGCCCCATCATACTCTCTTTTCAGGCTGACAAGAGCATTATCCTTGTACAGCAATTCCATCGTCGTCTCGTCATCGAAGGTGATTGTCAGCATCCCCTTGCTGTACTTGTATTTGCCGTGGCTTTCCCAATCGGATGTCCATCCGGGCAAAGTGTCTACTGTCCCGTCTGCATTCATATGCATCGCGGGGTGGGAAGGCATAACGGACTGGCTGCTCTTGACGACTTCTGTGCGGGAGATGAATTTCAGGGTGGTCGTAGTAGTCATCACGCCTGCATCCAACACCAATTCCTCGTGCACATATTGCCACTCGGTATTGGAAAAAGCAGGTTTGAACGCAAACATAATCATAAGTGAGGCGATAATTCTAAGGAAATACATAAGTCACATATTTAGACGAAGATAATGTTTTTTTACTGTATATTTGTTAAAATTAACAACCTAAAAACTACATCTATGACACTCGCTATCATTATCGCCGTCGTGGTACTGCTCGTACTGTGGGTGATTTCAGTCCAGAACAAACTCGTCAAACTCGATGAGTTCGCAAACAATGCCCTCAAGCAGATCAACGTCCAGCAGATGTCCCGTTACGATGCTCTTATGACGATGGTCAAGACTGCCCGTGAATATGCCAAAGACGTGGAGTCAAAGACAATAATCGACGCCATCGAAGCCCGTCGCCCGGTTCAGTCCGCCAACCCTACTACTGAGCAGATCAATGAGAACGAAGCTATGCTCGGCCAGGCCATCCGCAACTTCAATGTGGTTTTGGAGAGATATCCTGAGCTCAAGTCAATTTCGCTTTACGACAATGCCCAGCAGGAGTATCGCAAGAACGAGGACCAGGTCCGTATGGCCCGTATGACATTCAACGACTCTGTCACCAAGTTCAATATGCAGACCCGTATGTTCCCCGGCAGCATTATCGCCGGTATGTTGGGCTTTGCTCCCAAGCAGTACCTGGAAGAGGACAAATCAAAGGCAGACGTTCCTCTGGACGAACTGTTCCCCGAGAAATAACGATATGCGCAGGCGCATCGCATTATTGCTGGCCTTGTCCCTGACTTGCGCCACGGTTCTTCCTTCGCTAGCTCAGTCGATAAGGGACATCGAGACCACCGTCAATCTGTTCGCGAACGGCAACGCCCAGGTCATCCAGAAATGGGATGTCACCGTCGTGGACGGCACGGAGTGGTATATCCCGGTCGACAATCCCGGCAAAAGCTACATCCACGATTTCCACGTTTTCGAGAATGGCAAAGAATACGAAAATGACGGACGTCATTGGAATTCCGACCGTTCGCTGGAGGAGAAGACCTTCCGCTGCGGCATAGTGGAGAAAAGTGGGGGCAATATCGAATTGTGCTGGGGCCAGGGCGAATATGGAGACCACGTCTATACCATCAGTTATATCATAGACAACCTCGTGCAGTCTTTTGACGAATGTGACGGATTCCACTGGCATTTCCTCAATGACGAATGGAATGTCAAGCCGGAGCACGCTTCGATAAAGATATGCAATGAGACTGACAAGGCGCCTTGGTACTGGGCGAGCGAAGACTCCTGCAACGTCCGTTTCTGGGGTTTCGGAATGGAAGGAGAATCCTGGGAGGAAGATGGCGCTATCTACTTCGAGTCGAGCGCGCCGTTCAGATACGGCAGTTTCTTCTCCGCCCTTCTGCAATTCGACAAAGGCCTTTTCTCGCCCGCTCTTGTCAAGGCTGACGGCACTTTCGAGAAACTCAAGGATGAGGCGATGAAGGGAAGTGACTATGATAATGGTGATTCCTTCATCGATAAGATTTTCTTCGGCATTTTCATCTTTATATTCGTAGGCATCCCGGCACTCCTTATTTTGTATGCCATATTCCGCCTCATCAGGAGGATTTACTGGAAAGTCAGCGGAAGGCACTGGGACAAGAAGGTTTTCGGCCAGAACAAGATCGACGGATGGTGGCGCGATGTTCCGCTCAATGGCTCTCCCACAGCCCTTTACAGCCTCCTGGTTTCCGGAGACCTGCTAAAGCCCGACAGCGCCAAGATGTTCTCGAACGTAGTCAGCGCCTATTTCCTCAAATGGATCCAGGACGGATGGGTGGCTGTGGAGAAAGACCCCAAGAAGGAAGACAGGCTGAACCTGCGCTTTGTCAAGGCAAATGACCCTATCGATATCGATGATCCTGTTGAATCACGAGTCTACTATTCAGCCATCGAAGCTGCAGGCGACAATCAGCTTCTCGAAGCCAACGAATTCAAGAAGTGGTCGTACAAACACGACCAGAGTGTGACCGGCTGGCCTGCGTCCGCCAAAAACGAGGGGCGTAAATTATGGAATCAGGTAAGCCAGGAAGATCGCTGCCACGCGGTTGAATTCCGCAATTACCTGAATGACTTTACCCTTACTTCTGAGCGTCAGGCCCCTGAAGTCGGCGTATGGAAGCAGTATATGATTCTGGCAGCGTCGCTCGGCATAGCCGAAAAGGTGTCCAAGAATTTCGCGAAACTGTTCCCTGCCGTGATGGAGGAATATGCCAAGCAGACCAATATGCTGGATACCGCCACGACTTATACTGTCCTGCGTAATCTGGACAATTCTTCATCATCGATGATGTCTTCTGCACTCAACCGCCAGGCACAGCGAAGGGCAGCGGCAGCGGCGCAGGCAAGGCGTTCATCAGGTGGAGGCGGCTCCATCTCGTTCGGAGGCGGTGGCGGCGGCTTCGGCGGCGGCCACGGCGGCGGCTCGAGATAAGCTTTCGTTCCTATCTAAAAACGGCGAATGTACAGTTAGTATAATTCGCCGTTTTTTGTATTGGCATTTTTTCAAATAGCCGATATTAAACGGATATAAATGTTTAAAAATGGCTTACTGGTTATTTTTTTTCTTACTTGCGTATTACAACAATAAAAAGAAATGTATTTTATTTGTATTGATAAATATCATATATTTGCTGTACAAATCAAATACACAGAATCATGACTTCTATGACCATCAGAGTAGACGAACAGTTGAAGAAGAATTTTGACTTGCTTTGCGACGAATTCGGCCTCAGCAATAGTGCGGCTCTTAACATCTTTATGAAAACCGTTGTGAGAGAACGACGCATTCCCTTTGAAATAAAGGCGGATAGTGAAGATGAAATACGGAAGAAAGGGTGGTTGGCATTTCAAAGGATGAGGGCATCAGCATTGACAGCTGGTGCCGGAGATATGACATTGGAAGAAATCAATGAAGAAATAGCCGCAGCAAGAAATGGTCAATAACATTTATGCGGTCATTGACACAAATGTGCTCGTATCCGCTCTTATTTCTACAAGTAAGGAATCACCACCAGTAATAGTTCTGGATCATATTTTTACAGGAGTAATTACTCCAGTATATGACAATGATATTATTGATGAATACCGTAGAGTTCTAAGTAGAAATAAGTTTCATTTGGACCCGATTGACATCGAAGACGTCATCAATGTTTTTCTTCTGCTTGGAATTAATAAAGAAAGGACACCCATTAAAGACGAGTCGTTTATTGATTCCAAAGACATCGTTTTCTATGAAGTCAAAATGAGCAAAGAAGATGCTTATCTTGTTACCGGCAATATCAAACACTTTCCAAAGAATCCACTAGTCGTAACTCCCAGAGAAATGGTGGATATTCTTAGCGGCGGCCACGGCGGAGGATCGAGGTAGGTCTCGATTTCTTAAGTCTATTGCGATGCGAGCCACTCTGATGGAGTCTGGCCGGTGCGGGACTTGAAGTTACGATAGAAAGTAACTTCGCTTGAGAATCCCGATTCCTCGCTGATTTCAGAAAGGCGCATATCCGGATTTTCGAAAAGAAGGCGCTGGGCATAGCGGATGCGGTAGCCGTTCACATAGTCGATGAATGAACAGCCGGCCACAGCGTTGATGCAGTCTGAAACGTAGCGGGAATTGGAACCAACGGCATGAGCTACTTCTTCTTTTGTCAGACCTGACTTCAGGAACAGACGATGGACCTCCATCTGAACCGCAATCCGTTTCATAAGTGCATCCATCGGATCAGGTTCAGGCGGAGTTTCCTTCCGGCTCTTTTTAGTTCTGCGCCGCGCCAGCAAGAAAACGGCCATCGCAAGCAGCACAATAGGACAGACTATCATCCACCACCGCAATGAACCTTTCTGCACAGGATCAGTATGAAGAATAAAAGCAGTCGCGCTGGGGTGATAGTTGTCCGGAGAAATCAGGCCTCCAGCGCAAGCAATACATCCTTCTGGCAGGATAGCGGCCAAGGTGCCGTAGGGAACAGTAAGTCCATCAGGCAGGTCTGTACGATACATAGTAACCGGGGCCTTACCGCCTCGCAGAGCTTCACCGTAGTCAACCTTCGTCACGTAAATTGTCCCGGTTCCCTCGACGGTACTGATGACCCAAGCACATTTCTGTTCCCTGTCTATCAACAGGACAGGATAACGCGACAATGTGTCTCCCTCTGAACTTACCGCAGGCAACGGACGTTCTGTCTCCAGCAGTGAGAAATCTTCCCCCACCACCTTGATAAGACCAATCTGTCCGTCAGACTTACGCCGGGCAGGAAAGAGCCAGGCATATCCTCCAACAGTCTCGTCACCGATGAAGAAATCACTCATCTGCTGGGCATCGCCGAGAAGCCAATCTTCCCACTCCTGCAGAAAAGGCACTTCGAAAGACCCTCCGGTCAGACGGTCTGCCACAGGGGGCAATTTGCTGCCTCTATTACTACGACAACTTAGTATAATGGCATTGTCAGACGCAGTCTGTAAAATCAGAGGAGATGATCGCTGCAGAGATGGTATACCCAGTGTCACACCTCCAGATTCGGGAGAATAAGAGGAAACAGCATCTTCTTCATACCAGTTCCCTGCCACGATGATGCGGCCATCCGAGAGAAGGGCAGCTCGGGAGTGCGCACCACGTTGGCTGTCAAGAATAGGCAGCGGAGAAAAACTGTGGGTGACGGGATTGTAGGATTCAACCGACCAGGCCTGGCCGATGCCGAATGATTCGGAGCAGCCGCCTCCCATCAGCACTTCTCCAGAGGAAAGGACAACGCGGAAACCGAAGTCGTGCGGATAAAATGTGTCCAGAAGATGCCACTGCCCGTCACGGTAATACTCGGCAGTCAATGTAGGGATAAAGCCGGTAGTGTACCCTCCTATCGCCGTCAGTTCTCCTCTCACATACGCCAGCGTATGGCCGCTGCGCGGTAAATTCATATCGGGAAGGAGCTCAACAGTCATCGTCCTGACGGCATCATCATCTACTGCGGCAGGCATAATCCTGCCTCCAGGACCATAGCAAGCAAATGTCAAGAATGCCATCAATATGAGGGCGAAGATCTTCATAGAAACAAAGATAGCAATTAGTTCCCGGTGATGATGCATCAGAGGTGTCTAGCCTGGCAGGGGAATATACTTTGCTGGCAACTACTGCTTATCCTGGACCAGACGGACGGACATACCTTCTGCACGGTTATAGTCGTAGGTGCTTGTACCATTGACACTCTGCCAACTGGCTACCATAAACAAGGCGTGGCGCAGAGTAGGATATTTCCCTGGATCGGAAGTCGTCGTCCAATAATAGCACGCAGGTTTATCTTCTTCCCGCGAATAACGGATACTGATCACCCATCCGTCTCCTACTTGGCTGTAATAAGCGGTACGCACACCTGCAGCCGGAAGGAAAGCAGTGCCGGCAGGTTCCAGAGTGCGGTCCCACGTGCTTTCAGTAATAATGTTTGCATCCCAGGAGGCCCTTTCCTTGTTCATATCTTTCAGTTCATAAACACTGCCGTCCCATCCATCAGGAAGCAAAATCAGGCCTGCCACATTATTGACAGTGGCTTTGGCATAACGGTTGCCGCTGCGGACGTTCAGGACATATTCCCACTCATCAGACGTCAGAGTTCTCCAGAGACCAGCCTTTTTGCCACCGTTGCTGACTGCATTATAAACGCCCCAGTCCGCATCAGCATATTTTCCTGTCAGGTTATTATCCATACTGTTCCCCGGCAGGTACTTGTCTGCATCCCTGTTGGAGTCATACGGATTCGAACAATCCGCACCGCTGGACCAGCCGCTCGTCCCCCAGCCGAACAGGTCTATCCAGCCACTGTATGTCGGGGATATTTTACAGTTGTCACTTCCACTGACAGTTCCTGAACTTATGGTGACATCTTTCTCACGTGTGCCGCCTACATAGTCCCACTGATTCTCTGCGAAGCGCCAGGTATCAGTAGATGCTTTATACTGCAGGTTACCTTTAGAAAAAAAGACCTGGCTTCCGCTGCTGTTGATGGTGAAAAGGCCCTTGACGGCACCTTCTGGAGCCTTAATGCTGGCACCCGGTTTATCAGAATCAGTATCAGAATCGGAATCGCCGCCCGGCTGGAACATCCCTTCGCAGGAAGTCAGCAAGGCGAGAAGCATAGTCAAACATAACAAATGGTTTTTCATAACATACTGCATTTTTCTTGTTTTGCTCAAAGTTAACGACCGCCTGCAACGGACTCCGCTCAAAACGGGAAAACCATCACTTTCAAAACGCGCAGTATACTATCAAAACGCGCAAAGGGAGCACAAAAAAAACTGCGGACCGGTTGCCGGTCCGCAGTTCGTATTATAAACTAGCCAGTCGGATTATGCGTGGCGGGCTTCGATTTCTTTGTTGATCTGGTCCATACGCTCGTCGCTGAGTTCATACTTGCTGATGATGAATATTGCGAGGAGGAGAAGGATGGCAGGGATTACGCAAACGAGCCAGAGGATACCCTGGAGGGCCAGGGGAGTCTGCTGGGCAGCATCTGCATTGAAACCTACCCACGCGAGTACGAGACCGGGAACAACGCCTCCGAGGGCCATACCGGCCTTGAAGAAGATGCCGGTAAGAGCGTTTACGATGCCGGCGATGCGCTTGCCTGTAGTATATTCTCCATAGGAGATAACCTCAGGAACGAGGGCCCACATATAACCGGTAGCGGTGATGATACCTGTGGACTTGACGAACTGGGCAATGCACAGCAGCACGAAGTTGCTCTTGGTGGCGGGGATGGACACGAAGGTGTACATCATCATCATACCGAGGATAGCGACGCCGAGGAAGAGGTAGAACATACCTTTCTTGCCGATCTTACGCTTGATGGCGGGAACGAGAGGCATAAAAATGAATGCCGGAATCGTACCGAGCCACATAAACAGGGTGGTGAGCAGCGGAGTTGCACCCACATTGAAAGTCATAAAGTAGGCGTCTGCGGCGTTGCTGACGCTCATCATCGCAAAGGCGGTGATGAAGAAGAAGGCAACTATACGCAGAGGCTTGTTGCGGCCGAACTCCATCCACAGGTCGCTGACCTTTACATTGGCTGACTCTTTCTCGTCCATAACGACCCTCTCTTTACATTTCGCGAAGCAGAAGAACAGCAGGGCGAGACCGGCGAGGGCAAAGATCGTCATAGTAATGAACCAGGCGGGAGCGGCTTCCGGAGTATTGTAGACAGCCGTCATCTTGCCCGTGGCAGGATCGAGAACCTTCGGGGCGAAGATAGCTATGATGATCGGGAGAGACTTCACGCACAGGGCTCCGAGGTTTGCCATAAACATACGGGTGGATGTCAGGATGGTGATCTCGTTGGTATCGCGGGTCAGCGAAGCGTTCAATGCGCCGTAAGGCACATTCACGAGAGTGTAGCACATCGACATTCCGACGTAGGTGATATAGGCATAAAGCAGCGAGCCGCTGAAACCGTTCCAGAAGCAGAGGATGGCCAGGCCGACAAGCGGAATACCGCCGAGGACAAGCCAAGAACGATATTTGCCCCACTTGGGATTACGTTTGTCAACGATGGTGCCGACAACGGGATCCCAAAGGACGTCCACCAGGCGGACGATGAGAAACATCAATGCCGCAGCTCCGGGCTTGAGTCCGAACACGTTTGTGTAGAAGAAGAGCAACCAGATGCTTATGGTCTGGTAGACAAGATTCTGAGCCATATCACCGGCGCCAAAGCCAATCCTTTGACCCCAGGACAACTTATAGAAGCCTTTTGACTCTTTAGTAGAAGTTTCAGCCATAGTATTTAGTGTTTATGATTGCTAGAACGGTTTGAAGCCGACAGCCTCGCGGGCCAGCTGCAGAGTTGCGGCAGCAGAAGCACGGGCCTTCTCGCGTCCCATTGCGGTCACGCGGTGCAGATAGTCGGCGTCATTGTATATCGAGTCGATCCTTTCCCTTATGGGCGCGACGGTTGCACAGATATCGGCTGCCAGCTGCTTCTTCATATCACCGTAACGGATCGAGCAGTCGTTCCACTTCTCTTCAAAGAAAGCTACGGTCTGGGGCTCGCTTACCAGCCTCATCAGGGTGAAGAGGTTCTCGATAACCTCCGGCTTCTTTGAGTTCGGCTCAGTCGGACCGCTGTCGGTGACAGCTCTCATCACTTTCTTGGTAATGGATTTGTCGTCCTCATAGAGGTACACGCCGTTGCCTTCGCTCTTTCCCATCTTGCCGCTGCCGTCAAGTCCGGGAACCTTGATGAGGTCATCGCCGAAATTGAAAGCCTGGGGCTCGGGGAACACGTCGACGCCGTACATATGGTTGAAACGGCGGGCCAGCAGACGGGCTATCTCGAGGTGCTGCTCCTGATCCTTGCCCACCGGGACGTATTTCGAACGGTGGATGAGGATGTCGGAAGCCATCAGGACGGGATAGGTAAGCAGGCCTGTGTTGACATTGTCGGGCTGGAGGCGCACCTTGTCCTTGAAGGAAGCCGTGCGTTCCATCTCGCCTTTGTATGCAAGCATATTCAGCAGGACGTAGAGCTCGGACACCTCCGGCACGTCGCTCTGGACGTAGAGCGCACACTTTTCGGGATCGAGGCCGGCAGCGAGATATTCAGACAATATGATGCGGACTCCTTCGTGGAAATCTGCAGGATGTGGGTGTGTAGTCAGGGAATGCAGGTCGGCTATGAAGAAAAAGCACTTGTGCGTCTCCTGAATCTTGACAAAATTGCGCAGCGCCCCGAAGTAGTTGCCCAGATGAAGATGGCCGGTGGGGCGTATACCGCTGAGAACGATATCCATTGTAAAAACTTAATCTTTAATTTGTGTGAGGACTTCACGGATCTTGGCCTCGATCTCGTCTGCGAGCTGAGGGTTGTCCTGGAGCATCTGTTTGACGGCGTCACGGCCCTGGCCGATCTTGGTCTCGCCATAGCTGAACCAGCTGCCGGCCTTGTTGATAATGTTGAACTCGACACCGAGGTCGATGATTTCACCGATCTTGGAAATACCTTCGCCGTACACGATATCGAATTCTGCCTTGCGGAAAGGCGGAGCCATCTTGTTCTTGACGATCTTGACACGGGTGCGGCTGCCGGTGGCGTCGTCACCGTCCTTGAGCTGGCCTATCTTGCGCACGTCGATACGTACTGAAGCGTAGAACTTGAGGGCGTTGCCGCCGGTCGTGGTCTCGGGATTTCCGAACATAATGCCTATCTTCTCGCGAAGCTGGTTGATGAAGATGCAGCAGGTGTTGGTGCGGGAAATGTTGGCTGTGAGCTTGCGCAGGGCCTGGCTCATCAGGCGGGCCTGAAGGCCGACCTTGCTGTCGCCCATCTCCCCTTCTATCTCGGCTTTCGGAGTCAGGGCAGCCACAGAGTCGATTACGATGATGTCGATGGCGCCGCTGCGGATGAGGTTGTCCGCAATCTCAAGAGCCTGCTCGCCGTTGTCAGGCTGAGAGATGAGCAGCGTGTCTACATTGACGCCTAGATTTTTGGCGTACGTGCGGTCGAAAGCGTGCTCGGCGTCGATGATGGCAGCTATGCCGCCAGTCTTCTGGGCCTCTGCAATCGCGTGGATCGCGAGAGTGGTCTTACCGCTGGATTCCGGACCGTAGATTTCGATGACGCGCCCGCGAGGATAACCTCCGATGCCGAGAGCGTGGTCGAGCCCGATAGAGCCCGAAGCGATTGTTGAAACTGAACAATCAGGCTGATCTCCCAATTTCATGATTGTCCCTTTGCCGTAATCCTTCTCGATTTTGGAGATGGTCGCCTGCAGAGCCTTGAGCTTCTCCAGGTTGGGTTCGGCTTGTTTGTTTTCGTCTTCTTTAGCCATAATGGTGATTGTTAAGTGTTAATAAACCGCTGATGTTCTTCTCGCAAATTTAATCTTTTTCATACTTTTGCACAACACATATTGACTATGAAAACCGCACTTCTGGGAATGACTCTGGCTGAGCTTGAAGCCTTGTGCAACGCGCAGGGACTGCCCCGTTTCGCCGCAAAACAGATGGCAGACTGGCTCTATAAAAAGAAAGTCAGGGACATCGCCGAAATGACGAATCTGTCCAAGGCAGCCAGGGAGAAACTTTCTCAGACCTGCGAAGTCGCAGCCAGCGCTCCTGCCGGCTGCATCACCTCCTCCGACGGCACCAGGAAGTACACCTTCCCCACTGCGGACGGCAGATTCACAGAGACTGTGATGATTCCCGACGGCGACAGAGCCACCGTCTGCGTGTCCTGCCAGGCAGGTTGCAAGATGGGATGCAGATTCTGTATGACCGGAAGGCAAGGCTTCCACGGGAACCTGACGGCAGCTGAGATACTGTCCCAGTTCATCTGCATCGACGAAGCCGACTCCCTGACCAACGCAGTGTTTATGGGTATGGGCGAGCCGCTGGACAACTGGGAAAACGTCAGCAGGGCGATAGAGGTGCTCACCGCCGACTGGGGCTTCGCCTGGAGCCCGAAGCGCATCACGCTTTCGACCATAGGCATCACCGGCACTCTGAAAGAATTCCTCGACAGCACCAGGTGCCACCTGGCCGTCAGCCTCCACAATCCTTTCCCTGACGAAAGGGAAGAACTGATGCCCGCCCAGCACAGGCACGACATCCGGGACGTCATAGCCCTCATCAAGAAATACGACTTCAGCGGACAGCGACGTGTCAGCTTCGAATACACGATGTTTGCAGGAGTCAACGACGACAAGCGTCACGCCGACGGCGTGATATCCCTGCTGAAAGGCATCCCTTGCAGGGTCAACCTTATCCGCTTCCACAAGATTCCGGACAGCGATCTGGCCACCTGCCCCACTGCCGTGATGGAACTGTTTGAGCAAAGGCTCCAGAAGGCAGGCATCACCACCACCATACGCGCCTCCCGCGGTGAGGATATCCTCGCCGCCTGCGGAATGCTTGCAGGAAAAGTCAACGGATCTTAGCCGGAGTTACTGCAGGTGGATGCTGTGGAAGCCCTCTCCCAGAATCTCCGAACTGTTGATGACATTGATGAAGGCCTTCGGGTCTATCTCGGCGATGAGCTTGCGGAGCTGTATAACCTCACGGCTGCTCACCACGACATAGATAATGTCGCGCTGCTTGCCGGCATAAAGGCCGGTACCCGGGATAAGGGTCGCGCCGCGGCCCATCTCCTCGATGATGTAGTCCCTCACCTCGTCCACTTTTGACGTGATTATCATCATCGTCTTGGAAGGAGCGCCCTGCATCACGCGGTCTTGGATTACGGCAGCGACGAAGATGATCACCCAGGAATACATCGGAAGGGTCCAGTCGCCGAAGGCAAGTACTGTCGACAAAGTAATGAGACCGTCGACTATTATCGAGGCGGTACCCATAGAGATATGGAAGTACTTCCTCACTATCATATTTATGACGTCAGAGCCTCCGGTAGTGGTGCCGGTACGGTAGACCATACCGAGTCCTACGCCATAGATGACGCCGCCGAACACGGAAGACAGCATCTGCTGATGCATATCCGAGAAATTGGTCAGTCCCGGATCGAGCAGGGCGTCAAATCCATAGACCGTATGGACAAGGAGCATAAAGAGCGGCAGCAATATCGTGCAGATAAGCGTCTTGATGCCGAACTTCGCCCCCAGGATGATGGAACCTATTATCAGCAGAGGTATATCCATACATAATGCAGCAACCTCTGTACGCCATCCCCACAGATGGTGGAACACCATAGCCAGACCGTAGGTTCCTCCCGGCGCAAAGCCATAAGGCTCGACAAAAAGCACGGCACCGAAAGAATAAAGGAAACAGCCTACAATCATCATTGTGTAGTCTTTCACAGAATCGTGAACCTTTATCTTGAATTTCCTTTCCATACTTCAAATTTATAAAAAAAACTGACCGGATTGTCAGAATCCGGTCAGCGGTATGATATGGTTCAACAGATTCCGACTGCTTATTCAGCCTTCTGATCTGCTGACTCTTCAGCAGCGTTTTCGCCGGCAACCTCAACCTTGAGGGTAGCCTTCACGTTGCGATAGCATTTAACAGCTACGTCGTAAACACCGACTTCCTTGATGGCGTCCATATCGATGTCCTTGCGGTCAATTTCGAAACCCATAGCTGCGAGAGCCTCTGCAACCTGGATGTTGCCTACTGAACCGAATACCTTGCCGTTTGAGCTGACCTTTGCAGGAACTTTTACGGTGAGGCCTTCGAGTTTGGCGGCGAGAGCTTCAGCGTCTGCAACGAGCTTAGCCTCTTTGTGAGCGCGCTGACGGAGATTCTCGGCGTGAACCTTCTTTGCAGAAGGGGTAGCCATAATAGCCATTCCCTGAGGGATGAGATAATTGGCTGCGTAACCGTTTTTAACCTTTACGATGTCGTCTTTCAGACCGAGGTTCTTGATGTCTTGTTTAAGAATGATTTCCATAGTGCAGCCTCCTATTTCAAAAGGTCAGTAACGTAAGGAAGAAGTGCAAGATGGCGGGCTCTCTTGATGGCCTGGGCCACTTTGCGCTGGAATTTCAGAGAAGTACCGGTGATACGGCGGGGAAGGATCTTGCCCTGCTCGTTGAGGAATTTCTTGAGAAACTCAGGATCCTTGTAATCTACATACTTGATACCGGCTTTTTTGAAGCGGCAGTATTTTTTCTTTCTAACCTCGACTGTCGGGGGATTGAGAT
>JAEEGG010014578.1_pt1 | contig 16623 bp, 17 predicted proteins | sample 9134161 | NCBI WGS metagenome assembly JAEEGG01 (sample SAMN16246543, study PRJNA631951) | gut metagenome | biome: gut microbiome; feature: rumen; material: CR-attached | host: Bos | place: Iran: Karaj | collected 2018-10 | reverse complement strand
CAAGCCTACGCCGCGGATCCCCGCGCCGCAGGATCCTCTGACTTTGTATGGGCAGCTCTATCGTGACTACGCTCTCAACGGCACCAAGTACTCCAGCTACGAGATCGCGGAGGCGATCAAGGACACCTACTACGCCAGACGCGGCGCGGACAAAAAGATGAATCCCGGACACGTGGAAAAGCGGAACCGGGAAAACGACTACGGCTACGACTTCGGCTTCTATTACGCGGACGGCCTGCTCTACTACGCCGAGGTCCGCGTGGATCCCAACGCCACCATCCTGGTGCAGCTCTATTACTGGGAGGGTGAGCTGATCGCCTGCCGGGACAGGCGGGGCGGGGACATGACCCTGTATTTCGCGGGGGACGCGATCTTTGAATCCGCCAAGAGCGAGTTTTCCTATGTGTTCGGCCTTGGGCCCGCTGTCTGACCCGATCAAAAACCCGGCTTCCGCGCTTTTGCGGAAGCCGGGTTTATCCTTATGGGAGATTTTGCTTGCGTTTTTTCTCTTTTTGTGGTAAATTGAGAGAAAGGATGGTGATCGTATGGAGTTTGGGGATCTGCTCTGTGCCCGGCGGAAGGAGCTGGGGTTGAACCAGGCGGAGCTTGCGGCCCGGATGACGGCCCTGGGCTGGCCGGTTTCCAACCAGGCCGTGTCCAAATGGGAAAACGGCAGCACCCTGCCCAATGCGCGGCAGTTTTTGGCGCTGTGCGATCTGCTGGAGATCGACGATATCCGCGGCTATTTCACCGGCGGGGGCGAGGGGCTCCTGCGCGATCTGGACGCGGCGGGCCGTGCCCGGGCGCTGGACTATATCCAGCTCTTGCGCTGGAGCGGGCGTTACGCGCTGCGGCGGGGGGCGGCGCAGCCCATCCCGCTGCGCAGTCTGCCGCTTTACTCCCTGGCGGTCTCGGCTGGCACGGGCCAATTCCTGGATGGGGAGGATTACGAGATGGTGGAGGTGGGCGCGGAGGTGCCCGAGGGGGCCAACTTCGGCGTCCGCGTGGCGGGCGACAGCATGGAGCCCCGCTTTCACAGCGGGCAGACCGTCTGGGTGCGTCAGCAGCGCAGCCTGATGACCGGGGAGATCGGCATTTTCCTTTACGACGGAAACGCCTATCTCAAGCAGCTGGTGGCGCGGAAGGATCGGCTGGCCCTGCACTCTCTGAACCCGACCTACGCCGACATTCTCATCTCGCCGGAGCTGCCCCTGCGGGTGCTGGGCAAGGTGCTGGAGAAGTGAAGAAATTGCGGTTCATTCCGTCATTTCTTCATTCCTTCATACCTCTGAGATTTCCCGGTACATGGCGGGGGCGTCGGCCTTGTTGGCGGTCTCGCTGATCCGGGTGACCTCCACCCGCAGCGTCCTGCCGCCGAAGGCGATCTCGATCACGTCCCCCAGCTTCACCTGATAGCTGGCCTTGACCTGGCGGCCGTTGACGGAGACCCGTTCCCCGTCGCAGGCCTCGTTGGCCACGGTGCGGCGCTTGATGAGGCGGGAAACCTTCAAATACTTGTCCAATCGCATATTCTGTTCTCCTCTCGGTATGAAAAAACTGCGCGGCCATACGGTCGCGCAGTTTTTGGGTCGATCCGGATCCCTTACTTGGCAACGGCGTCCTTCAGAGCCTTGCCGACCTTGAAAGCGGCGACGCGGGTCGCGGGGATCTCGATCTCCTTCTTGGTACGGGGATTGCGGCCCACGCGGGCGCCGCGCTCCTTGACCTCAAACGCACCGAAGCCGACCAGCTGGACCTTTTCGCCAGCGGCAAGGATCTCGGTGATCGTATCAAAAGTGGCGTTGACAGCCTTCTCGCAGTCCTTCTTGGACATGCGCGTCTTCTCTGCAACAGCAGCGACGAGCTCAGCTTTGTTCATGATTATCCTCCTCGTGTATTTCGGCGTTGTGCCGTTTTTCCCATATTTGCCTTTGTTTGCGGCCTGTTTAATTTACCATAGATTGCACGGTTTATCAAGTAGTATTTCCCGGTTTTTCCAGTTTTATTTCAATTTTTTGCTGTTATTCTTCCGCCCTGCCGCCTTCTCTCATATGGAGGAGTCGGGCAAGCTTTTCACCGCCCGGGATCAGACGCATATCCTCCTTCGTAACGTTGCGCAGCAGCACGGTCAGAACCAGGTATACGACCACGGCGGCCAGGATCGCCGCCGCCATGCCCAGCAGCAGCTCCAGCCGCGGGTGGCCGGGCATCCGTCCCGTAATCAGCCCGTTGACGGCCCAGGCGGTCAGGCCCATGAGGGCGCTGGCGGCGGCAGGCCCGGCAAAGACCCGCAGCAGGCGGGGCCGATGGGCCAGGAAGCGGCTCATGAAGATATAGTTCATCGTGGCCATGACCAGGTAGCTGACCAGCGTGCCCACCGGGGCGCCGTAGATGTTCACGTCCCGCCGGGCCACCAGGAACCAGTTGATGGCGATCTTCACCACGCCTCCGGTGATGAGGGTGATCATGGTGAGCTTCTCCCTGCCGGAGGCCTGGAGGATGGCGTTCTCCATGAGCAGGATGCACACGAAGAAGGAGGCCACGCCCATGATGGCCAGCAGCCCCGGCCCGGCCTCGTGGCTGCCGGGATAGAGGGCGTTCATGATGGGCCCGGACAGCACCGCCAGACCCACGCCCATGGGGATGGCGACCACCGCGGAGATGCGCAGGGAATCCTCGGTGACGGCGGCGGCGGTCTTTCGATCGCCCCGGGTCAGGGCCGCGGAGATGGCCGGCACGATGGAAATGGTCAGCGGCGTGATGAAGGCGGCGGGCAGGTTAAAGAGGTTCATGGCCTTGCCGTAGATGCCGAAGAGCACCTTGGCCTGCTGGTAGCTGAAGCCGGCGGCCTTCTGCAACCGGTTCATGCAGAGCTTGGAGTCCAGGCTGTTGAGCAGGGCCAGGATGCTGGCCCCCAGGGCGATGGGCACGCCCACGGCAAAGATCTTTTTGACGATGGTCCAGGCGGAGTCCGCCAGATCGTCGTCCTCGGGCACGTCGTTGGGGTCGTGGATCCCGGCGGTGTAGGGGGCGGCCAGCACGTCGTAGTGACGGCGCTTGTAGAACACCATGTACAAAAGCGACACCGCCGAGCCGATGGACACGCCCAGAATGGCCCCGGCGGAGCCCTTGGGCAGCGCCGCGGGGTCGCCGTGATAGGCGTTCATCACCAGCTTTGCGATGACAAGGCCGGCGGCCACCTTGAACAGCACCTCCAGCACCTCGTCCACGGTGGTGGGGAGCATATTGCCGTTGCCCTGACAGTAGCCCCGGTAGGCGGAGACCATGCACACCAGCAGGATCGCCGGAGCCATGGCCCGCACGCCGGGCGCGGCGTCGGGGTTTTCCAGATATTCGGCGGCCAGCCAGTCGGGGAAGAAGAACATGACCGCCGCGAACACCAGGCCCAGCGCCGTGAAGGAGACCAGGGCAACGCGAAAGAGCTTTTCCTCCTGCCGGGCCCGGCCATTGGCGTCCGCCTCCGCCACCAGGCGGGAGAGCGCCACCGGCAGGCCGGCGGTGGCCAGCGTGAAAAACACGAAGTACACGTTGTAGGCGCCCGTGAACATCGAGTAGCCCTCGTCCCCCAGGATGTTGCCCAGGGGGATTTTATAGAGGAAGCCCAGGATCTTCATGATGATGACGCCCGCGGTGAGGATCGCCGCGCCGTGCAGGTAGTTCTGGCTTGTTTTTTTGGTTTTCGGAGCCATTTGCTTTGCCTGATGCTGTGCCATACGCCGCCTCCGGGGAAAAATCAAGTGTTGTATACTATACGCTGAATTTGTTACAAAATCAAGCGATTTTGGCAAGGCTGCCGGGAATACTCCTGTATTTCCAAGGGCTGGAACGAAGCTTCCGCCTAAATCTGCCCGCGCAAACCGGCATGGGTTCGAATCCCGTCGGCCAAAGGCGCCCAGGCGGACGGAAACACAGCACAGAAAACGCCCCTGCCTCCCGAAGGAAGCAGGGGCGGGAAAACGCTGTTGGGGAATGATCAATCAAAATCAGGTTCGCAAAGCGTCCAGAGCACAGAGCGCAGATCGCTGTAATCGACCCAACGGCCATTGATCTTAATGACCGTAAACTCATTGTTACTGATACTGGGAGCCATGTCGCCGTTCTTGATCTGGTAGTAGCTGCCGGTCTCGGTGACGACCGCAGTAATCTTGTAGCCCTCGTCGATCTTTGCATTGCACAGCTCATCAGCCAGCTTGTCAAGGGCGTTGCAGTACTTCTGGATCTGCTTGTCGTCCCAGCCGGTGGACTGCATGAGCTCCATGTATTCCTCAGAGCCCTGGATCTTCATCTTCATGGCGTCGGTCTTGAACCCAGTGCCCATCGAGATCAGCTTCGTCTGGATCTCCATCAGTTCCGCCGGGGTCAGAGGAATCTGGCCGGCCGTCTGATACGTGACCTTGTGGTTCTTGGCGTTATAGCCTGCCGCCTGCATCTCCGCCTGCCTCTGCTGCAGTTCAGCCTTGGCCGTCGCAAGGCTGGTGGTATACAGCGGGGAAGCCTTGTAGAGCTTGAGGATGGTCTTGGCCTCGCTGGAAGCAAAACCGTTGAGCACCTTCGTATAATACTCCAGATACTCTTCCGGATCCGTGATCTCCGTGTTGGCGATCTTTTCCTTCAGCTTGATCGGGGTCTCGGGCTTGTTGCCACCGCCGACGATGGCAAGAACGATGACAAGGACCAGGGCCACAACCAGAACGGCAGCGGCGATGATCCACACGAGCTTGGGCAGGCCCTTTACCTTGTCCGCAAAGGTGGGCTTGTACGCGGGCTCGGCATATGCGGGCTGCTCATAATAGTTTTCGGGATAGTTGTCCATCATTTTTCCTCACTTTCTAAAATTTTGCGGGACTTCGCTTGTTTTATTATATGCCATTGTTTCTGACTTTGCAAGTATAATTCTTTTTTTCTTCCCTTTTCCGCTCCGCGTCTCAGGGCAGAGCGTCCTCCATCACGTGCAGGCGGGCGTTCCATTCCGCGCTGGGGACGATCTCGATTTCCATGAGCCGCTCCGTCACGCCGTGCTTGTAGAGGCTGGCCGCCACCCGGGGGCCCATGTACACGGTCTGGGGCCAGTTGTCGGAGCCGCCGCCGTTGTCCGCCACGTAAACCGTGACCCGGCGCTCCCCGGCCCGCTCCGCCGCCAGCACCTGCTCCACCAGATCCTCGTCCATGGCGGTGCACAGCTCCGCCGGGGCCAGGATGTCGTTGGATTCGGTGAAGCTGCGCCCGGGCCCGTCGGTCTGGCTGTACAGGATCAGCAGCAGCAGCGGCAGCAGCACCAGCAGCCGCGGCCAGCGCCGCAGCGCCAGCGCCGGCGTCAGACAGAGCGGCGCCAGCAGACAGAAGCAGAAGCCGAACAGCACCTCGCTGCGCGCGATATAGGCGCTTGCCACCTTGGCGCAGAGCAGCAGCTCGAAGACCAGCACCAGGGCGCCCGTCAGCAGCAGCGGCAGCAGCAGGCGGCGTGCGTCCTCCCGATCCTGCGCCGCGCGCTTTTTCCGCAGCGCAAGGAAAAGCCCCAGAGCCAGGCAGAGCGCCGCGAGCAGCAGGAAAAAGCGGTTCATCCCCCCGAAAAAGCCCGGCAGCCGCCCCAGGCAGTCGGCCAGGGCCCTGCCGAAGGGGACGGGATTGGCGCTCTGCCCCCGCTCGCCGCCGCCCTCGAAGGCCACGCTCAGCAGCCAGAGCAGCAGCACCGCCAGATGGAAGCCCTGCTCCCGCAGGAAGGGGACGGCCCCCCGTCTCTCCCACCGCAGGCGCAGCAGGGCGCCCAGCAGCGCAAGGCCGCACCAGGCCGCCAGCAGCACGCTGGCAAAGAGGTTGGAGAAGACCGCCAGATAGACCGCCAGCACCAGAAAGGCCTTGCGCGGCAGGCCCTCCGGCTCCCAAAAGCGGAGCTGCTCCTCCGTGCGGGCCAGGCGCAGCACCAGCGCGGCGTTCAGCAGGCCCGGGATCACGTAGTAGTAGACGCAGGTCACGTCGTTGGCGCGGAAGAGATGGACGTTCCCCGTCGGGGCGCTGCGGAAGATCAGAAAATGCAGCAGCAGGAACAGCAGGCTCAGCAGGGCCGCCCCCTCCGCCCGCAGCCCCAGCCGCCGGCGCAGCAGCAGGTAGAATTCCAGCACGTAGGCCGTGATGAACAGACTCAGGATCAGGCCGTTCATGGCGGTGATGGCCTGGATGTAGCCCAGCCGCCCGAAGAGCAGCACGCCCAGGCCCGCCCCGTAGGGCATCAGCAGCTCCGGCAGGATACGGGCCGGGTTCCAGAAGCGGGTGGAGGGCAGCGCCGTGCGGGACTGGGAAATGTAGGTCCAGTCGTCCGCGTCCAGGATCACCAGCGGGTGGGCCCGCTCAAAAAACAGCAGCATGGCCCCCAGCACCAGCAGCGCCAGCGCCGGGCCCATCCATTTTTCTCTCTTCGTCCCCATGTTTTCTCCTCTTTCCTTCTTCGCTCCCTCCTATCCTATTGTTTTTTTGTCCGCTTGTCAATCCGGCGCGAAAAAAAGCTGATTCCGCCGTCCAAATTGGCGTCTGCGTCTTGTCGTTTTTCGTCGTCTGTGGTATAATGCGGATATCTCAGCTAAGGAGGTATTTGTTATGCATAAAAAGCAATGGCTCGTCCTGCTGGCCTGCCTGCTGACGCTGACCCTGGTGCTCTGTGCCTGCGGCAAGACGGAGGGTGAAGGCGTCGATCCCAATCAGGCGGCCTTTCGCGCTCAGGATCTGGAGGGCCTGTATGTGGAGGAGATCGCCCACCGCGGCACCATGATCCTGAAGGCGAAGGACGATCAAACCCTCGATATCGACGTCCGCTGGCCCGGCAGCGCCTTCGAGGCCTACGGCTGGCATATGACCGCCGCTTTTGACGCGGAGAAGAACGCCCTTGTCTACAGCGACTGCGTCAAGACGCTGGCCACCTATGACGAGCAGGGACGCGAAACGTCCGAGGTCGTCTATACCAACGGCACCGGCTCTCTGGCTCTGGCAGACAGGAAGCTGACCTGGACGGAGGATAACGCGCCCGAGCCCAATCCCAGCAGCTTCGTGTTCAGCATGTCGCTGGAGGACTATTACAACCAGCAGCAGACCATCGTGATTCCCGATCCCGCGTCCTCTGACGCCCCCACGCCCAGCGACGCCCCCGCGCCCACGGCCACGCCCGCGCCCGCTCCCACGGCTACGCCCGCTCCCACGACCGCCCCGTCTCCCTCGCCCACACCCCAGGGCGCCCCGATCATCAAGAAGGATCCCACGGATGAGACCGTGAAGGAGGGCGGCAACTGCATGTTCGTCGCCAAGTATGAGAACGCCATCTGGGCCGTGTGGCACTTCGTCAGCCCCGACCGTCAGACCGATCTCACCTACGAGGCCGCCGCCAAGCAGTTCCCCCAGATGGAGATCATCGACGGCATGTACAGCACCATGACCTTGAAGAACGTGCCTTATGAACTCAACGGCTGGCGCGTCTACTGCCGCTACTCCAACAACGTGGGCGTCAGCGACACCAAGACCGCCCTGATCACCGTCATCAAAGCCGATCCCGCGCCCACGCCCACCACCGTCCCCGATCCCACGCCCACCGTCGGCCCCATCGTCAACGACTGGTACGACACCCCCTCTCTGGACGAGGCGACCTACGGCGCCGGCTTCCTCTTTACCCCGCCTCTGGAGCAGACCATCCCGGAAGGCCTCACGCTGAAGGGCTACCGCTGCCGCATGGGCACCATTGAGGCCGACTACGCCGATGCCAACGGCACGGTGAAGCTGATCATCCGCAAGTCCAACACCAACAGCGGCGTCGACCTGGCCGGGGATTACAACAGCTACTCCAAGTCCTGGGATCACAGTCTGAAGGGTCTGACGCTCCATTGCCTCGGCGACGGAGATACCGTCAATCTGGGCTACTTTGACACCCCGGACTACCACTACACCATCAATTACAACGCCGGCAAGGAGGGCCAGGGCCTGACCCTTGACCAGTTGAACTCCATCATCAACAGTATGCAGTAACAGGCGAATACACAACAGGCGGGGCGCTGGCCCCGCCTGATTTGTTTGCCGTCAACCGCGGGTTCCCCCGCGGGGGCGGCCATACGCCTCCCGCCGATCCGGCAGCCCGCCGTCACGCGCCCGCGCCGGACAGCGCCCCAGGGGCCGACACCGTTTTTTCACTTTTCAATTTTCATTTATTATTTTCCTGTTGCCCGCGGAGAGATTGTCCGTTATAATAGAAGTGAGAAACTGGGGCGGCGGCCCCGCAAGCAGAGGAGGATGCACCATGCGCTGGATCACCGAGGCGCAGTATGCCGAGCAGATGCGCGATGTGGCGGAGCCCTATCTGTCCGAAAGACGGGAGGCCGGCTTTGACGAGCGGGTCCAGGGGCAGCCGATCTACTATGAGCACTATCGGGCGGACGCGCCCAAGGGCGTCGTCGTCATCAGCCACGGCTTTACCGAATCTGTCACCAAGTTTTCCGAGAGCATCTTTTACCTGCTCCAGGCCGGGTACGAGGTCTGGGGCGTGGATCACCGGGGTCACGGCCGTTCGTATCGGGCCAACGACAACCTCTACGTCGTCCACGCGGATCGGTTTTCGGACTATGTGGAGGATCTGCTGCACCTGACCCAAAACCGGGTGAAGCCCGCGGCGGGAAAGCTCCCGCTCTATCTCTTCTGCCACTCCATGGGCGGCTGCGTGGGCGTCTGGACGCTGGAGCAGGCGCCGGGGCTGTTTCAGAAGGCGGTGCTGTCCTCGCCCATGCTGGGGCTGAGCTTCGGCAAGATCCCCCTGCCCGTGGCCCACGCCTTCGCCACGATCAAGGCCATCGGAGAGAAGGGCAAGGAGCCCCTCTCCCCCGTCACGGCCTTCCCCAAGGAGAGCTACGAGGAGAGCGCGGCCAATTCCGAGCCCCGCTTCCGCTGGTATTATGCGCAGAAGCTGGCCAATTCCCGGCTGCAGACCTGCGCCGCCTCCGCCCGCTGGGGCCGGGAGGCCATCCGCGCCTGCCGCCGCGTGACCCGGGAGAAGGAGATCGCCAAGATCCAGATCCCGCTCCTGCTGTTCCAGGCGGAAAACGACGTCTTCGTGGTGAACGCCGCCCAGGACGAATTCGCCGCCAAGGCCAAAAACTGCGAGCTGGTCAAGCTGCCCGGCATGCGGCACGAGCTGTACATGAACGGGGACGAGGGCCTGCGGCAGTACTGGGAAAAGATCTTCGCCTTTTACGAGGGCGGATGCTGATATGAAAAAGCCAAGCACAAAGACCGCGTCCGTCGTCGGGCTCTGCGCGCTGCTGCTGGTCTCCTGCGTCCTGCAGACCGCCGTGGCCTTCCAGCGCGCCGGCACCGACCCCAAAACCGGAAAAAAGCTCGGGAAATAAGCAGCGCCGCGAAATGCGCCCGTCCCCGCAAAGCGCCGCGGGATCCGGCGCGCTCTGTTCCCGGAAAATAGAAAAAGGAGGTATTCTTCATGAACAGAAAACAGCTTCTATGCCTGCTGGCCTGCGTTCTGTGCCTAGCCCTGCTTCTGGCCGGCTGCGGCAAAACCGAGGAACCCGATCCCGCCGTGGCGGCGGAAAACCCCGGGGAGACGACCCCGGATGCGGCAGGCACGGAGCCGGAAGGCCAGGAGACCGTTATCTCCGACACGCCCGAGGCCCCTGCCGCAAGCCAGACCCCGGCTGAGCCTGCGCCCCCTGTGGAGACCCAGGCCCCGGCCCAGCCCGAGCCTCCTGTCGAGACCCAGGCCCCGGCCCAGCCCGAAACGCCCACCGAACCCGAGACCCCGGTCGAGCCTCAGCCCACCGAGCAGCCCCAGCCCACCGCCGCGCCTTCCCCGGATCTGCCCATCATCCGCAAGCATCCCACGGACGAAACCGTGTGGGTGGGCGGCGAATGCTCCTTCGCCACCCGGTTTGAGAACGCCATCTGGGCCGAATGGCACTTTGTCAGCCCCGACGGGCAGACCGACCTGACCTATCTGGAGGCCCAGGAGCGCTTCCCCTACATGGTGATCGACAACGGCGAGTATCCCACCATGACCCTGATCTATGTGCCCACCGATCTCAACGGCTGGCGGGTCTATTGCCGCTACAGCAACCGGGCGGGCTACACCGACACCCAGACCGCGCTGATCACCGTCATCGGCGGCTGAGCGGCGGCGCAAAGGATTTGAACATGCAACCGGCAGGGAGCGATCTGCTCCCTGCCGGTTGTGTGTATTTTCGGTTTTACAGCCCCAAGAGCTGCTTTTTCTTCGCGTCGAATTCCTCCTGGGTGATGACGCCGTCGTCCAGCAGATTTTTCAGCTCCCGCAGCTCGTCCGACTTGACCTGGGGCTTGTTTTCCGGCTTGGCCGGAACCGGCTCGGACGCCGTCTTCGTCTCCTGCCGCCGGAGGAGGAGCTTGCTGATGGTTTCGTGGATCTCCACATTGTTTTTCATGCCCTTGAAGCGGATCGCGCCGGAAGATGTGGACACCGCGATTCCGCCCAGGGAAGCCGTCGCAACGGCGGAAATCATGTCAAGCGGCAAATCGATCCGTTTTCCCCATGAAGCGGTACCGAAGACCCTCTTGTCTGTCACGGTCATCGAAACATTCCTGAACGCAATGAGAAGGATCACGCCGTAAATGAGCAGAATCACACCGATATAAAATAATCCGCTGAATACGAAATCCCAGCTTTCATAAGGCAGAACCAGAGATTCCAGATAATCCAGCAGGCCGACTCGACCGCCATCCATAATTCGCGCTTTCATCCAGTATTCGGGAAAGGTTATGCGCAGGATCAACGCAAGCACGATCAACGCCAAGCCGACCACGGCAGTCCGGGAAATAATCGGGGATTTTTTACTTTCAATCAGTGTTTTTTCTTCCATCTTCCATTGCCCTCTCTTTTTATTTTATTCAACACGCATTATTCGGCGCCGATCGCCGCATTGTAGGGAGGCATGCCCTCATGCCTCCGGGAGACGAGCTCCTTCTTCGCTGCGCTTCTCAGAATGACAGGCGCGGGGCAGCCCGGCCCTGTCATTGCACGTTCGACTCTCTCCGCTTGTCCTCAGCTCTTCGTGAAGGTGCCCTCGACAGACACGATCTTGACCTTGAAATTGCTGCCGATCGGATCGTCAAACGCAGGCTCCAGATCGCCTCCGGCCACGATCTTGTGCGTCTCCGTATATTCGCCGGAGGCGGGAAGGACGATATTCACGGTGAGCACGTTTTCGTTGTCCTCAGAGTAGCCGGGGTCGGAGGAGTCCACCCGCCAGCCCTTCTGGAGCGTGATCTCCGCCGTGATCTTGACCTGAGAGAAGGAGCCCGCCTGGGTTGGGTAGAGCTTCAGTTCCAGGGTCGAGGAAGCCGCGTTCTGATACCGGTTAAAATAATCTACGTAGCTCTCATCCTTCACATCCTTGGGCGTCACGTTGAAGGCCAGATAATCGGGTACCGTGTAGCTGGTCAGCTTGATCGCAGGATTCTTCTTGGACTCCTCTTCCTTCTTTTCCTCCGCTTCCCCTCCGCAGGCGCACAGGGCAAATACCAAGGACAACGCCAGAAGCAATGCAAGCACTTTTTTCATTTCCCCATACCTCTCTTTTATCTTGTTCTTTTCACCACGCATTTTTCGGGAAAAAAATGCGCAGACCCAAATGAGACTACGCACGAAAAACGCAGAGCCTCATTGGTGATGTTGGATTATTTTACCACAGCTGAATTTTAAAAACAATGGTTTATTCTATTGGAAGATGTAAAAAGATGATGGAGAGATGTTCGTTCTCTCTCCATCATTTTCATAGATGTTCAAAGATGTTCGGGGATGCCTGTTTTCTTCGAGGCTGCTGTGTTATAATGGATAAAACGGGCCGTCGAGGACGCCGGCCCCTACAGAAAATCGAAGGTGTGAGTCCATGGATTTGCCCATACGAAAACAGCTCCGTCTGCCGGATTACGATTACTCCTCCCCAGGCGCCTATTTTGTCACCATATGCACACGAGACCGGCGGTGCATCCTGTCGGAGGTCACCGTCGGGGACGGCGTCCTCGACGTCCCGAACGTCCGTCTCTCGCCATATGGGGAGATCCTCGAAGAAACGCTGCGAGAAATTGAGAAAACATATTCATGGCTCTCCTTGGATCGGTATGTCATCATGCCCAACCATATCCACCTGCTGCTGTGTATCGGAGGCAACGGGCCGTCGGGGACGCCGGCCCCTACGAACGCGGATGACGGGCCGTCGGAGACGCCGACCCCAACAAATGAAACGCTGCCTATGCTCGTCTCAACGTTCAAACGCTTTACAAACCGCAGATGTGGCATACAGCTCTGGCAGCGTTCCTATCACGAGCATGTGATCCGAGGAGAGGACGACTACCGCATGATCTGGGACTACATCGACACAAATCCCGCCCGCTGGGCCGAGGATCGGTATTTTACAGCATAAAAATGCCTGGGAGCATAGGCTCTCAGGCATTTTCATATACTGTTTTCGCTTTGAAATCAGGCCTTGCGGACCTTGTCGATGTGGCGGGTGAGGTCGAGCATCTTGTTGGAGAAGCCCCACTCGTTGTCGTACCAGGCGACCAGCTTGACGAAGTGCTCGTTCAGGGCGATACCGGCCTGGGCGTCGAAGATGGAGGTGTGGGGATCGGTGCGGAAGTCGGAGGAGACGACCTGGTCGTCCACATACTCCAGAACACCCTTCATGGGGCCTTCGGCGGCGGCCTTCATGGCGGCGCAGATCTCCGCGTAGGTGGCGGCCTTCTCCAGACGGAAGGTCACGTCGACCACGGACACGTCCGGGGCGGGGAGACGCATGGACATACCGGTGAGCTTGCCGTTGAGCTCGGGGATGACCTTGCCGACGGCCTTGGCAGCGCCGGTGGAGGAGGGGATGATGTTGTTGTAGATGGAGCGGGCGCCGCGCAGATCCTTCTTCTTGGGGAAGCCGTCCACGATGGCCTGGGTGGCGGTGGAGGCGTGCACAGTGGTCATCAGACCCTCGACAACGCCGAAGTTGTCATTGACGACCTTGGTGATGGGGGCCAGGCAGTTGGTGGTGCAGGAGGCGTTGGAGACGAACTGCATGTCGGGGGTGTACTTCTCCAGGTTGACGCCGCAGACGAACATGGGGGTGTCGTCCTTGGCGGGGCCGGACATGACGACGACCTTGGCGCCGGCGTCGATATGGGCCTGAGCCTTGGCCTTGTCCAGATACACGCCGGTGCACTCCAGCACGTACTCCACGCCCAGCTCGCCCCAGGGGATCAGGGTGGCGTCGCGGTAAGCCTTGTCGGAGAGGATCTTGACGACCTTGCCGTTGACGGTGACGGTGCTGTCCTCGTCGTTGCCGACGACTTCGCCGTCGAAGCGGCCGTGGACGGAATCGTACTTCACGCAGTAAGCGATGTGGCTGGCGGGATGGCCGGGGGCGTTGATGGCAACGACCTCGATGTCGTCAGACTTGATGGCGGCGCGGAACGCCAGAGAACCGATGCGGCCGAAGCCATTGATACCGACTTTGATCATAAATGTATCCTCCAATTTTTTATAAAATTTGCAGAAATTGGTCTGGAAAACGCTTCCAAGGGCGCGATATGTCCCTCAGATCGTTTAAATTGTAACATATACTATCTTCAAAAATCAAGCTGTCCCTCTCGTTATTTTTGCCGGAAATTTGCCGAAATTTTCACGAGATCCGGCTGTTTTTTTCTGCAAATATTGTGTAAATTGTCGAACCGTGGTAAAATGACCGCCAGAGCCTGAAGTTCAATCGGAAAGAGGAGGCACATCATGCAAAACGCAGCGGATCTGCTCAATCTCACCAGCGAGGCCGCCGTCCTGGTACGCGCCGGGCGCGCGGCTGCCGCCAATCTCCCCGCCAAGGAGCTCCTCGGCGCGGACTGCGTGGGAAAAACCGTGGCCGCCCTGTTCGGGGAAGCGGCCGCGGGCATGCAGGGCTCCAGCTTTTTGGCCCAGCTTCAGATCCGGGATCAGCCCTGCGTCGCCAGGGTGATCCGCCGCGAAAAGGAGCAGCTCTTCTTTCTGCGCCGGATGGAGCCCGTGCCCAGCATCCTGAATCAGCCCTTCCTCTATGCCCTGCGCAGCTCCCTGATGAACATGGAGCTGGCGGCGGACCGGATCCGCACGGAGGCGGAGGCCTTCGGCTCTCCCTCTCTCCTGGAGAGCCTGCGCGGCATCACCCGGAGCCAGTTCCGCATCCAGCGCATCCTCCAGAACGCCTCGGTGATCCTGAACGACGCGGAGAACGCCGTCTTCTGCACGCCCCGCTCCTTTTCGCTGCGCGCCCTCTGCCGTTCCGTCGTCGACGCCGTGCAGGAGCTGCTGCCGCAGATCCGCTTCAGCTTCCACGCCGACGGCGAGATGCTGCTCTCCGCCGACCCGGATCTGATCAAAGCCCTGCTGATGAACCTCCTCTCCAACGCCATCCTGCACGCGGAGGGCTGTACCCGTGTCTCTCTGAGCCTGCTGGACGCCGGCGCGAATCTGGTGCTGGCGCTGGACGACGACGGCTGCGGGATCCCGGCGGAGGAGCTGTACCGGGTTTTTGACCGGTATCGCCACGGCTTCGATCTGCAGCAGATGAACGGCGGGCCGGGCCTGGGTCTGACCGCGGCGCAGGCCATCGCCCGCCTGCACGGCGGCACCCTGCTGCTGGAGAGCCGCCCCGGAAGGGGAACCACGCTGCGGGTCTCGCTCCGCTGTGACCGAAGCCTGAAGGCCAGCGAGACCGACTCTCAGGCGGAGCTCTGCACCAGCCGGGAGCTGCTGCAGGGTCTGGCGGACTGTCTGCCGGAGGATGCCTTCAGCGAGCGCTATCTGGACTGAAAAACCCAAAACTCTTTACAAAGCAATTTCACCGATGGTATAATAGTCTGTACAAAAGCGATGAAGAGGTGACCTTGCCATGAAACGAAAGAACCCGCCCGCTTCCGAATTCTGGAAGTCCGCCGGGGTCTGCCTCGGCGCCGCGGCGGTCTCCGCCACCATGCTGACCGGCTGCACCTGGTTCCAGCCCAAGGACAACGTCCCGGCGACGGTCTACGGCCCGCCGGAGGCCATGGAAACCCCCTACAACCCCGCGGACGACGAGCCCGAGGACGTCTACGGCCCGCCCCCTGAGGAAACCTACAACCCCGGGGACGACGAGATGGCCCCGGTCTACGGCCCGCCCCCCGATGAGGACTGGGATCCGTGGGACGACAACGACGGGGAATGGGTCTACGGCCCGCCCGACGACTGGGATTCTGACGCAGGTGACGACTGGTAAGGGGGCGCCGGGATGAGAAGCATCAAGGAGCGGCACCTGGATCAGCTGGAGACCTACGTCCGCGGGCTCTACCGCAAGCCGGAGCTGCGGCAGCTCTTTCTGGAGCTGACCCTGCAGTGCAACGAGCGCTGCTTCCACTGCGGCAGCTCCTGCACGCCCCAAAAGCAGGAGGATCTGCTCACCCTGGCGGAATACAAGCGCATCCTGGACGAGGTGAAGGAAGACTTCGACGTGAAGCGCGTGCAGCTGTGCATCACCGGGGGCGAGCCGCTGCTGCGCCCGGACTTTTTTGAGATCCTGGGCTACGCCCACCGGCTGGGCTTCCGCTGGGGCATGACCAGCAACGGCATCCTCATCACCAAGGACGTGGCCCACAAGCTGGCCGAGGCCGGCATGGGCACCGTCTCCATCTCCATCGACGGCCTGCCCGAGACCCACGACAAGCTGCGCAACACCCCCGGCGGCTATGAGCTGGCCATGCGGGGCATTCAGAACCTGATCGACGAAAAGGTCTTCCACGCCATTCAGGTGACCACCGTGGTCAACCACGAAAACATCGGCGAGCTGGACGCGCTTTTTGAAATCATGGACGGGCTGGATATCGACTCCTGGCGGGTCATCAACCTGGAGCCCATCGGCCGCGCCCTGGACTGGCCGAACAGGATGCTGACCAAAGAGGACTATCTGCGCCTCTTCTCCTTCATCCGGGAGAAGCGTCAGGCCGGCTACCCGGTGGAGTACGGCTGCAGCCACTACCTGGGCCCCGCCTGGGAGCAGGAGCTGCGGGACTGGTACTGGATCTGCGGCGCGGGGGTCTACGTGGGCAGCATCATGGCCAACGGCGACATCGGCGCCTGTCTGGACATCGAACGGCGGCCCGAGACCATCCAGGGCAACATCCGCGAGAGCCGCTTCAAGGACGTGTGGGACAAGCGCTTCGAGCTGTTCCGCCGGGATCTCTGCGAGGGCTCGGCCTACTGCGCCGGCTGCGCCCACGCCGGACACTGCCGGGGCGACGCCCATCACAGTTGGGATTACGACAACAACAAGCCCATGCTCTGCTTCAAGGATCTGCTGTTTTGAGGACAGCTCCGCAGATTGCGGATCCGCACAAATGTACATCAGACCGCCCGGCCTCTCGGCCGGGCGATCTTTTTGTCGCAGACAACGCCCAAAAGTCTGCCGTTGCGCGCCGCCCGGGGACGGGAGAGGGTACGGGGGATGCGCCGTAGGGGCCGCCTTCGGCGGCCCGGGGACACGCAGGCAGGGAGCGCTAAAGCGGAGCGGAGCGCAGCGACCCCGCGCGGTCGGCGTGGCGCAA
>JAEEGG010014576.1_pt1 | contig 16626 bp, 10 predicted proteins | sample 9134161 | NCBI WGS metagenome assembly JAEEGG01 (sample SAMN16246543, study PRJNA631951) | gut metagenome | biome: gut microbiome; feature: rumen; material: CR-attached | host: Bos | place: Iran: Karaj | collected 2018-10 | reverse complement strand
TGCATCGGCGCCTGCGGAATTGCTCCCGCTGTCAGCATCAACGGAAAGGTATATCCCAAGGTTGATGTAGAGCATGTGGAAGATATCATTGAAAGCTACAGAAAGGAGGCAAAAGGCGCATGAGCAAGATTACCTCTGTAGAAGAATTAGAGCAAAAAGCGGCGCTCTGTAAGCAGCAGATCGAAGATAAGCTCGCCGGTGCGGATCAAAAGCGTCACATCGTCCTTTGCGGCGGTACCGGCTGTCTTTCCAGTAACTCCAAGGAGATTGCCAAAAAGTTTGAAGCAGAGCTCGCCAGACAGGGGCTGAATGAAAAAGCCACCGTAAACCTGGTAGGCTGCTTTGGCTTCTGTTCCCAGGGTCCCTTTGTAAAGATCTATCCCGAGGATACTCTGTATCGTATGGTCACGCTAGATGATGTGGAAAAGATCGTCCGCGAGGATATCGGCGAAGGAAAGGTATTAGAAGAACTGCTATATGTGGATCCCAACTCCGGGGAGAAGATCTCCAGACAGGAGGATATCACCTTCTATAAAAAGCAGATGCGTATCGCGCTTCACGGCTGCGGCGTGATCAATCCCGAGAGCCTGGACGAAGCCATTGGTATGGGCGCTTTCCAGGGCCTGAAAAAAGCACTTTCCATGTCCCCGAAGGAGGTAGCCGACAATGTGCTTCTTTCCGGACTTCGCGGACGCGGAGGCGGTGGCTTCCCTGCAGGAAGAAAATGGATGTTTGCCTTAGCCTCTGAGGGCGATGAAAAATATGTCGTATGTAACGGTGACGAGGGTGATCCCGGTGCATTCATGGACCGTTCAATCCTCGAAGGGAATCCTCTTGCGGTAATAGAAGGAATGATGATCGCGGGATATGCGATCGGTGCATCAAACGGATATTTCTATGTCCGTGCCGAGTATCCCATCGCGGTAAACCGTCTCAGGATTGCCATAAAACAGGCACGTGAGATCGGACTTCTCGGAGAGAATATCCTTGGAACGGGATTCAACTTCGACTGCCATATAAGACTGGGAGCAGGTGCATTTGTCTGCGGAGAGGAGACTGCTCTTCTCAATTCCATCGAAGGAAAGCGCGGAATGCCCAGGCCCAGACCTCCTTTCCCTGCTGTAAAGGGATTATGGCAGAAGCCCACCATAGTTAATAATGTCGAGACTCTCGCATGTGTTCCCTTCATTATGAGAGAAGGAGCTGCGGAGTTTGCTAAGGTTGGGACCGAAGGCTCCAAGGGAACCAAGGTATTCGCTCTCGGCGGAAAGGTTAATAACGTAGGTCTTGTAGAGGTTCCCATGGGGACCACTCTCAGGGAACTCATATATGATATAGGAGGCGGTATCCCGGGCGGTAAGAAGTTCAAGGCAATCCAGACCGGAGGCCCTTCAGGCGGCTGCCTTACCGAGGAATATCTCGACGAACCCATTGACTTCGACAACCTCGTAAAGAAGGGCTCGATGATGGGATCCGGCGGTGCCATCGTAATGGACGAAGACAACTGTATGGTGGATGTCGCCAAGTTCTATATGGAATTCATCTGCGATGAGTCCTGCGGTAAATGTTCACCCTGCCGTATCGGCACCAAGAGGATACTCGAGATCCTCACAAGGATCACCGAAGGCAAAGGCACCATGGAAGACCTCGATGTCCTTCAGGAGCTCAGCACCACCATCCAGAAGAATTCACTCTGCGCACTGGGTCAGACTGCGGCAAACCCCGTAAACTCTACCCTCAAGCATTTCAGAGAAGAATATATCGCACACATCGTAGACAAGAGGTGCCCCGCACATGTCTGCAAGAGTCTTATGCAGTACAGGATCGATCCCGAGAAATGTATCGGCTGCGGAATGTGCGCAAGAAACTGTCCTGCAGGATGTATCGAGAGAACGGACTACATTCCCGAGGGGCATAAGCTGGCTTCATTCAAGATCGATCCGGCAAAGTGCGTCAAGTGCGGTCTGTGCATGAGCAACTGTAGATTCAGCGCGGTAGGCAAGGAATAGGAGGATACTGACTGTGGCATTGATAAATATAAAAATAGAAGGTTTCCCCTATCAGGTCGAGGAGGGTCTTACCATTCTTGAAGCCGCTAAAAAGTGCGGCTATGACATCCCTTCACTCTGTGCATACAATCACGGAGAGTGCAATCAGGGATCCTGTCGTGTATGCCTTGTTGAGGCAACAGGCGCAAGAGGACTTGTGGCAAGCTGTGTATATCCCGTAGCGGAGGGAATGGAGATCACCATCTCATCACCCACTGCAACTGCGGCAAGAAGACACAGCGTAGAGCTTCTTCTTTCCAACCACAACCAGAACTGCCAGCAGTGTGATAAGAACGGAAAGTGCGAGCTTCTCCACGTGGCTAACATAACCGGAGCAAGGGAGAATGTATTCGGCGGAGTCCACAGTGAAACTCATCTGGATGAGATCGCACCCGGAATTGTAAGAGATACTTCAAAATGCATCCTCTGCGGAAGATGTATAGAAAGATGTAAGAATGCTCACGGACTCGGTATCCTCGGATACGAAAACAGAGGCTTTAATGTATTTGTTTCACCTGCTCAGGACAGATCCTTTGCGGAATCTCCCTGCATACAGTGCGGACAGTGCGTAAATGTATGTCCCACCGGAGCTCTTATGGAGCATTCCGAGATAGACAGGGTTGACGAAGCCTTTGCTGCAGGCAAGGTTGTCATTGCCCAGGCAGCTCCCGCCGTCAGGGCAGCGCTTGGAGAGGAATTCGGTTACAGAATAGGAACTCCCGTTACAGGCAAGATGATCGCCGCCATGAGAAGACTCGGATTCAAGCGCGTATATGATGTCAACTTCGGTGCCGACCTTACCATCATGGAGGAGGGAACGGAGCTTCTCGGAAGGATAAAGAATAATGGCACACTTCCCATGATCACATCATGCTCACCCGGATGGGTCAATTATGCAGAGTATAATTATGCGGACCTTCTTCCTCATCTTTCATCCTGCAAGTCCCCTCACCAGATGCAGGGTGCGATCATCAAGTCATACTGGGCCGAGCAGAATGGCATTAAACCCGAAGATATCTTCGTTGTATCCGTAATGCCCTGTACCGCCAAGAAGTACGAAAGACAGAGAGAGCAGATGAAGGTAGACGGCAACTGGGATGTGGATGCCGTCATCACCACAAGAGAACTTGCCCGTATGATCAAGAGAAGCGGTATCATGTTCGACAGGCTTCCCGATGAAGACTGGGATCAGGATATCATGGGAGATTATACCGGTGCTGCGGTCATCTTCGGTGTCACCGGAGGTGTTATGGAAGCTGCCCTCAGAACCGTTTATTACAAGCTTACCGGCAAGGAGTCGGATCCCATTGAGTTTGCGGCTGTAAGAGGTCATGAAGCAGGCATAAGGGAAGCATCCGTGGATGTTGACGGAACCACCATCAATGTGGCGATCGCATCCGGAATGAAGTCTGCCAAGGTTCTCCTTGATGAGATCAGGGAAGGAAAGTCCAAGTATCATTTCATCGAGATCATGGGATGTCCCGGAGGATGCATCAACGGCGGTGGCCAGCCCTATGTCAGGGAGTTCTTCCTTTCCAATGAGGATGATGATATCGTTGACACCTACAAGGAAAAGAGAGCAAAGGCTCTTTACAGTGAGGATGAGAAACAGACTTTGAGGCAGTCACACAACAATCCCCAGATAAAAGAGCTCTACGAGATATTCCTCGGTGAACCCAATTCCCACAAGGCCCACGAGCTTCTTCACACCACATATGCGGGAAGAGAGCGCTTCCCCGAAAAATAAAAGATAACGATAAGAGCATCAGGAGTACAGAGCTGTCATGCCGTGTGAAACGGTATGACGGCTCTTTTTTTCCGGAATATTCTCGTGAAAACTGCTATTTATCCGGGTTTGATACAGGTTCACAGATTTTTCACAAAATAATTAGCACTCACCTCTTGACAGTGCTAACAATGCGTGTTATATTGCATCTAGAACAAGGAAAACAAAAGCGTTCAGATAACTCAAGGGTGACCATAACGGCACATCAGGACGCTTATTACAAAGGAGGAATGACTTATGATGATGTTCCCTAGTATTTATAACAACGATCTTTTTGACGATCTTTTTGATCTCCCTGTATGGAACGACAGAGACATGAGGAAAGCAGAGAAGAAGCTCTACGGTCATCATGCCGGCAACCTTATGAAGACTGATATAAAGGAGAAGGATAAGGAGTATGAGCTCCACATCGATCTCCCGGGCTTCGACAAGGATGAGATCCAGGTTTCGCTTGAGAACGGATACCTCACCATCCAGGCTTCCAAGGGCCTTGATAAGGATGAGGATGAAAATGACGGCAAGTGGATCCACAAGGAGCGTTATGCAGGCAGCTGCATGAGACAGTTCTATGTCGGTGACGGACTTACCCAGGAAGATGTCAAGGCAGAGTTCAAGAGAGGTATCCTGAAACTCACCGTTCCCAAGAAGGAAGCACTTCCTGACAAGACCCAGAACAAGTACATAGCCATCGAGGGATGATGCGATATACCTACATACAGCAATGCTGTTTTCAATAATCCTACTCCTCAGGAATGGGCCGGGAACTCAGGTTCCCGGCTCATTTCATGTCCGGAGGTGATACATCTGCCATATTTCGGGAGGTATGCAAATGGCTGTGCAAATATAGCGATTTAGGTGTAATACGGCACCGGGTTATGCTAAAATAACAATATCTATGGGCATAAATAAGCTTAAGGAAAAATTCTATAATTTTGCGTGGACTTTTTTCTCGGAAGATCCTGATCCCGATTACGAAGAGCAGAAGGCGTTAAAGACAAGGAGAAACTGGAAGACCCGTGACATGTACGTTGACACCCCGGCCAAGTATTTCCGCCTTATCGAGAAGGATTATGATAAACCGCGCCGCATCAGAAACATGCCGTCTGTCGGTGTGTTTATCGTGTCAGACAAAGATGACAGTTTCTTTGGCGATACCTTTTCTTCAGTCAGATCCCAGGTGTGCCCTCCGGAATGGATAACGGGCCTGCAGGCCGGTGATGTCTCCGGATCGAAAGAGGCTGTCGGTAAGAGCAGTTCCGAATACATTGCCATAGTAAGAAGCGGATGTGTTCTTGCTCCCAGGGCACTCTATGACTGTATGAAGCTCATATGCCGGGAGCCGGAGACGGCACTTATCTATTCCGACGAGGATGTGATGGATGGTGCGGGCGTAAGAAAGGCTCCCTTGTTCAAACCGGACTATGCTCCGGATCTTTTGATGTCCTATGACTATTTCGGCGGTTTTGTCCTGATATCACGAAAGGCATATGAGGCCGCAGGCGGACTTGAGGAGATATCTTCCGGTGATCCCTTTTATGACCTCTGGCTCAGGATCTCGGAAAGCTTCAGGGTATCCCATATCGACAGAGTACTGTGCCACAGACTTGAAGGATATGTTTCTCCGGATACGGATCCGGAACCTGTAAGAAGAGCACTTGAGAGAAGGGGACTTAAAGGAACCCTGACTGTGAGTGACGGCCGTGTCATTACGGACTATGAATCCGAAGGGAAGGTCAGCATTATAATCCCCTCTAAGGATCATCCGGAGCTTCTTACGGATGTGCTTGGTTCTCTTGATGAAAAGACTCTGTACAGGGATTATGAGATCATTGTGGTGGATAACGGAAGCAATGATGATAACAGGGCAGTGATCGAAAAACTGTGTGATAAATATAAAGCACAGTACATCTATGAGAAGAGGGATTTTAATTTTTCATATATGTGCAATCTCGGTGCATCCCATGCAAAGGGAGATGTGCTGGTATTCCTGAATGATGATATAAGGATAACGGAACCCAAATGGCTGGGGACCCTTGCGGGACAGGCAAGACTTCCGTACTCTGGTGCTGTCGGATGTCTTCTTGTATATCCTGACGGCGATGTCATACAGCACGGAGGCATCAAGGAATACGAAAACGGCCCCGGACACATCTTTCACTGTTATTCACTGAAGGACCCTGACAGCAGGGAGGTGCGCTTTCCTGCAGATGTTAACGGAGTGACCGCCGCATGCCTTGCCGTGAGGAAGGAAGTGTTCGAGAAGGCAGGGCGATTCGATGAGAGCATGGAAGTGTGCTACAACGATGTGGCCCTTTGTTACGACCTTATAAATGCAGGATATGTCAATTGCATAAGAGGTGATGTATGCCTTATACATGCTGAATCCGTAAGCCGCGGGCAGGATGACGTCAATGTCACTAAATACCGCAGGATGCTGAAGGAGCATAAGACTCTTTACAGTAAGCATGCACTTAAGGATTCTCCCCATCCATTCTACAATATCCATCTCAGCAGGAGATTTACCGGGAATGTTCCCAACTATACAAAGTGGATGTATGACGTCTCAACTCCGGTGCGCGAGATGACAGAGGAAGAGATAAGTAAATGGAGTAAGGCTCCCATACGGGATGATTACCGCATATGCTTTGACCAGTGTGATTCCTTCGAGCGCGTCAATATCTTCGGATGGGCTTATCCCGATGATTACAGGGAGAATTACGACATCAGAAGGTATTTTGTTATCTGGAATGATTCCCATCATTACATCGCAGAGATCGCGGACTGGTACAGACCGGATATAGCAAAGCTTACACTCCGCAAGGATGTGGAATACTGCGGGTTCAGGGTGAGGTTTGGCAGAGAGAAGATAGCTGAGGGAGAGTACTCAATAAGTCTTCTCAGCATGATCGGAAGAAAAGATACTGATAAGGTGCTTATAGTATGAGCGAAGAAAAGATTGGAAATGTGATACTTGACCTTGAATACTACAAGGGGACCGATGAGTATTCGGACGGAGAATCTGTTGAAGACAGACTGCTGGATATAGTTAAGAGCGGTGAGGACATAGGAAAGCGACTGGCACAGGGAGATGACTGGGCTGAGCTTTATCACCTCTCTGACATCAGGAAAAATATCCTTTCATGGACTGATACGGACAAGAGCGCAAGCGTGCTTGAGATAGGCTCAGGGTGCGGCGCCGTAACGGGCATACTCTGTGAGAGATTCGGAAAGGTTACCTGTGTGGATCTGTCCAAAAAGCGTTCCACCATCAACGCCTTCCGGAACAAAGAATATGACAACCTCCGAATAATGGTGGGCAATTTTGAGGACGTTGAATTTAAAGAGAAGTTCGATGTCATAACTCTTATCGGTGTATTTGAATACTCTATATATTACATCTCATCAGACGATCCCTTTGTTGATATGCTGAAGAAGTGCCGTTCCTACCTTAAGGAGGGCGGAAAGCTTTATATCGCAATAGAGAATAAATACGGCATGAAATATTTTGCCGGAGCTAAGGAAGACCATACCGGAAGGGCATATGATGGGATCGAAGGATATCACGGCGTGGAGAGAGTCAGGACATTCTCGGGATATGCAATGAATGCAATGCTTAAGGCAGCGGGCTTTACGGGAGTTGAGTTCAGATATCCTGTTCCGGATTACAAGCTTCCCATGGAGATCTATTCGGATGACAGACTTCCGGTTCCCGGAGATATAACCCACAGGTCTCCCAATTTCGACAGAGAGAGAATGGATTCATTCGATGAAGTCAAGGTTACGGACCAGATATGCGCTGACGGTCTTTTCCCGGACTTTGCGAATTCATTCCTTATCACTGCATCAAACGGCTCCGGGAAGCCTCAGGACGGCTGCCTGTATGCGAAGTTCAACACTCTAAGAGCGCAGCAGTACAGAGTAGATACCCGTATCATGCTTGAAAATGGCAGGCTTTACGCGGTTAAGTCTCCTTCCTGCAAAGAGGCTGTATCACATATCGATGCCATAGAAAATAACAGGAAGCTTGCAGAGGATTTCTATAAATCCATAAAGCCTGCAGAGGTGGAGAGAAGAGGGAACGATCTGTATTTTGAATATATAAACGGACGTCCCTTTGGAGATGACTGCATCGATTATTCTTCGGCAGAGATTGAGGACATATGCAGGGACCTGAAGGAGCATATGGATATCCTGATGGCAGATATCGCAGATGAGAACAGATGCGGATTCGAGATGAGTGATGCCTTCAGGGATTTCTTCGGAGATATTGATATTCCATCCGGTATTCCTGCTCTGAAAAAGGCTAACGCCGACATGATATTCGGCAACTTCCTCAAGACAGATGAAGGGATCTTCTGCATCGACTACGAATGGTTCCTGGATTTCCCTGTCCCCGAGGACTATATCAGATACAGGGTTTACAGATGCGTATTTGAAAGCTATATCAATATCGCATGGAAGATAAAGACAAGGCAGGAATTTGCTGTCCTGTTAGGCATAGATGAAAAGCTTGCGGATGTCTTCGACCTTATGGAGGACAGATTCCAGCAGAAGGTAAGCGGTGATGGCCTCTGTGCAGGAACCATCTCAGCATATAACAAGCCCTTCAGAAGACTTGATGAATTTTCGGCAGAGCGTGAAGGGCTTATCGCCCGTATGGAAAGCGCGGAGTCGGAGAGCAGGAGACTGAGCAGTGAACTGTCCGAGAAGGACAGGATCATAAAAGAGCAGCAGGCGTACATTGAAAAGCTGAAGCGTGCCATAAAGAATCCTCTCTTTGCGGTCAAGTGGGCTGCCAACAAGGCCAAGAAGCGCAGAAAGTAAAAAGCGCATATCATACCCTCATCACCGGGCAGGTTCAGATAACAACCATAAGTGATGAGGGTATTAATATGCATAAAAATACTGCCCCCGCAAAGGGAGGGAGCAGTGATCATTAAGGTATTGAATTAAATAAGGTATTACATGCAGGTATATCCGCCGTCAACGGGAACCATGATCCCGGTAACATAAGAGCTTGCGGGAGATGAAAGGAAGAGAGCAGCGCTGTCAAGCTCGCCTGCGTTTCCGTATCTCTCAAGAGGGATCATTGTCTTGGCATTAGCCTGGAAGAAATCTGAGTTAAGAGTATCTACGGTAAGGTCGGTGTAGAAGTATCCGGGGCAGATAGCATTAACTGTGATGCCCTTGGTTCCCCACTCGGCAGCAAGTGCTCTGGTGAGGTTGACAACTCCGCCCTTTGCAGCGTGATAGGGAGCGCTTCCGCAGATCTTATTTCCTACAAGTCCGTACATGGAAGAGATGTTGATGATACGTCCGTACTTGGCAGGTATCATAGCCTTCTTGGCAACCGAACGTGCAACTCTGAAGGTTCCGAAGAGGTCGATGTTCATCTCGTCATTAAACTGGTCATCGGTGATATCCTCAGCGGGAGCTACAGCACCGGTTCCTGCGTTGTTGATCAGGATATCGATACGGCCGAAGACCTTAAGTGTCTCATCAATGGCAGCATCTACCATTTCAGTGCTTGTGATATCACACTGGATTCCCACAGCCTTTACTCCGAACTCCTTCTCGATCTCTGCAGCAACTGCGTCAATCTTATCCTTGCGGCGTGCGAGAGCAGCTATGTTGCATCCCTGGCTTGCAAGAGCCTTAGCCATCTGTACCCCAAGTCCGGTAGAGCATCCTGTTACAACGGCAACCTGTCCTGTCAGATCAAAATAATTCCTAGTCATTATTTCCCCTTTCGTTGTAAAAATAACAAGCCTGTTAAAAATTTATCAAACAACAGTATTATCCCCCCTTGGGGGGATTTCAGTCAAGGGATTATTTTGTCATCTTAATTGATTTTTTTTACAGTTTTGTAACCGATTACAAAGAATACCTATGGGCAGATATGATCACCATTCTCCCCATATATCGGAGCTTTCATATTCGCCCCATTCATTCCACAGATCGTCACCGAGGCTGTCCCAGTCTATGCTATTGTTGGAAAGTTCGGCGGAGATGAACTGCTTGAGCCACTCGATATAATCATCATCAAATGAGCACCTCTCAAGTACGGTGGCAAGCTCATGATAGAGACTTCTGTCGCGGTAGGGCAGTGTTACGGACAGTCCGGTCAGGTTGAGACAGTCGGATGATGCACCGACATAGAGCAGTGCCTTGTCCACGGCTCTTACAAGCTTTTCCGAATAATCGGAATCGATTATGACTGCAAGACCCATAAGGTCGGTGATACAGTAGTCGGAGATATATACATCATCATAGTTGTTGATGCCATCGATTATGTCATTTATGGTCTGCTCGTATTCGCTATCATCCACCAGGTAGTCAATGAAGCTTTCAACCAGTCCTTCAAACGGGGATGACTTACCGCCGCGGGATTTATGGACACGGTCGGAGAGTATCAGATCTGCTCCCTTGCCGGAGCTTTCCATCTGCTGACTGTAATTGGTTGACAGAAGCTTATCTTCGCAATCGTAGGCAAACTGTGTCCACAGCTCCCAGAGCTTATCCATATGGCTCTCGTCAACGAGGGCAAGAATGGCTCTGTCTCCGTTGAACCTGTCCTTCTCATTCTTGGCCACCATATCGTCGATGAGTATCTTGGCAAGATCGTATGTTGAGATCGAGGTGTCCTCATAGAGAGCCTCAAGCCATCCGGTATAATACCAGCCGAGACTGCTTTCGAAATCTTCGGATACGATCATGTAATCACAATAATCTCTCAAAGCGTAGGTGATCTCAAGACAGGACATGATGCAACAGTCCATTCCGATGAAATCGAAATGGGTATCGCAGTTCTTGAGTGCCTTGACCATTTCGTCTATGCTCAGATTGTCATAATCATCCTGGAATTCGTCCCATCCGAAACCGTAAGCGGGTCCGCCGCCGTGATCCCAGAAGAGGAGAATGTTCCTCTCTGCAGGGTATGCTCTGGCACCCCACTGAACGAATTCATAAAGGGTATCTGCGATGGTGCAGTCAAGCTGTCCGAGGTCGTCACGCACAAGCTCCAGACCGTCTTTTCCGATGACGTAGGTCTGTGATCTGTTGGAAGCTATACCGTGTTTGCTTGACCAGTACTTGGTCCCCATTGTCTGGATGACGATGTTGACGTTCTCTGAATATCCTGCATCCAGCATCTCCTGAATGTCCTTGGAAGCGAAACCTGCTTCTGTCTCAAGGGTCGAACCGTTCATATATACGAGTATGGTAACCGTGCCGGGATCGGAGTCGATCTCTTCATCATGATCGAATTCATCCCAGTCGAAGGTCTCGCTGATCTCTTCCTCTTCGGTGTCGGGCCACGTCCATATATCGGGATCATATTCTTCGACACCTTCGTAAAAATCCGGATCTCCGAGGGTCTCGACAACCTCCATGAAGATTCCCGGGATTCCGAAATATTCGTTTGAGCATCCTGTCAGAAACAGGCATCCTGCAAGAATGCAGGCTATGAGTTTTGATATATTTTTACGCATGATGCACCTCTCTTATCATATGAAAGAAGCAAAAGCCAACAAAAGTCTATACATAGTTATAATATCATGAAATCATATTCTATGCGATATCATTATGAACATCCTGTTGATGTTCAGATACAAAACATCCCGCTATATTCAACTTATTGCGGGGTGATCAATATAAACGGATCACATAAATGGAGATAATGAAAAAAGACTGACAGACGGCGGCTTCCGTGATCCGGCCACAGTCTGTCAGTCTTTGTAAATGATATGGTATCATACCGGGAGTCGGTTTTTTATCTTCCGAATCTGTAGACATATATTCTCAGACCGTCATACTTTTTGAGCAGCTTGAGCATGGTGTTGAACGGTTTCCAGTCCTTGGACCTCTCCGCTTCGGGCAGTGCGAGATAGTGGTTGTATATTCCGTTTGAGGAAAGAGCTCCGTCCATGGCGAGCTTGTGACATCTCATCTGTTCGCGCAGAGTGTTTTTATTCTCCGCATTCCCCACTTCCTCATACAGCGTTCCGTAGGACCATCCCATGGTGCGGTGTTCACGGATCCATCTTTCGTGTTCAAGGGGGGCGATGATGGCAGCCTGTTCCCTGTTGAAGGAGGTGACCATCTCGTAGTCCACCGGTCTGTCCGTGTAGAAGCAGCCGATCGCATCGAGATAAAGACTGAAGTTTCTTGCACGGTTAATGGATGATAACTGATATTCCAGAGACAGTGCTTCGAACCTGTCTTCGATGACTGACAGGGGCGTATCGGGAGACATCTTCCTGCCGTTTAACGCCACCGCAAAATCATACAGATGCAGGAAGCTGCTGCTTGAGAGGAATATGCGCTTGTTCTTTCTGTTTACGGGCTTCAGATCAGGCTTTGCCGTAAGCGGTATGATTGAGGTGTCTATGATGCTGTCGATGTCGGAGACGAACCTCTTTCCGTCATCCGCCATATCACTGTAGGCCTTGAGCCTGGGTGCGCTTCCCTGCCTGCCTTCCTTTTCCCACTTGCTGTATTCTGCTTCGAAAGCATCTATCTTGTCCTTTTCGGACTTATCGTAATGATATACTGCGGATATGGCATTATCCGAAAAGTCAAAATCTGCATCCATGGGATGGAGTTCCGTTCTTGAATTCCTTCCGTAGGCTGTTCTGTCCCAGCACTGAAGCTCGTCGCAGAGCATCAGGAGATAAGCGAGAGGGTGAAGACCGGCTTTCAGAGGGGACTTTTTCTTCACGGGATCCTTATAAAAAGCAATGGTGAACTTGTACATGCTGTTGTGAAGAATGATCGCCGTCAGAGCGTCGACATGCAGTCCGGTGATGTTATCCGCACCGAGGGATGATACCAGCTCCCTGTATAATCTGATGGCGCTGAAAACGGCATGATCCATGAAGTGTCCGAACTTCTCCGGACATGTGGGCTTGGATCTTATGATGTTCAGGATATAGTCTTCGGAAAATCCGTATTCAGATCCCAGCTTTTCGGTTATGTCATGAGCAAAGAGCTCAGAGCAGGAGCGGAATCTCTTTCCGTAGAGCTTCTTAAAATGAGCAGCTTCAGCTTTGTCAAAACCGGTAAGCGTATCAATATCCTTATAGGCCAGGAAGGGATGATCCTTGCCTCTTTTCTGATTATTTACTTCGAAGTATGACATTACCTGTTCGAAGGGAAGTTCGAAGGGATAACCTATATCGTGGAACAGGGAGGTCATTCCCCAGTACTCAAGGAAGATATTGGCAAGTTCGGAAGAAGAACAGCTGCGCTGCTTTCTTTCGGTGATATAACCTTCGAAGACTGCCCTGTAGTGAGCATTGGTCTCGTAAACTGCAAGACCAAGTGCAAAGACATAGACGGAATGGGAATAGTGGTCCCTGTGCTTCATAAGAAGCGAGCTTCCGTTTGATTCGAATTCGGCGAGAAGCTCGATCATTTTTTTGGATTTACCGTAGTGGCCCAGGAATATCTCCAGGTAGCTGTAGTAGACCATATAGGCATCTTCGGCCGTACCTGAATCTATGAACTTCTCCAGACTTTTTTCAAGGCACAGACGGTTTATATCCATCTGCATATTGTAGGGAATCTGCCCAGGCTTAAGGCTTGTTCCCTGATAGACACCGCTTTTATCTTCTTCGGCTTCTATGGAAGCATCGAACTTAAGCCCTTCGCAGGCGTTGTGGAGAAAGCGTAAGGATGCGCATTTGAGACTGTTCCTGTTTCCGGCCCTGTACAGGTCAGGCTCTTTGGGACCTGCGTTCACACCGTATTCCTTCAGGTTTTTCTTTCTCATTTTTGCAAGTGCCGTATATGCCATTTCCATAAACCTTTCTGTTGTCAGTATGTTGCATCATTCTGCATTTTTTTGATCATATAAAGCAGAACTGTCAGGAGAGTACGATGTTTCTTATGCGCCTTGTAAGGCCGAAGGTTCCCGAATCCTTCTTCTGTGTCATGATAAGGATCGACATATTATCCGAAGGGATATTGGCCACGTAGCATCCGAGCCATCCGTCCCATCCGTATTCGCCCTTTCTGGATATGCTCACGGCCTTTTCCGGCTCGTTCATTATCCTTAGGAAATGGGAATATGAGAATCCCTGGAGTCCGTCCCAGTTGTAATCCTTCTGCTGTTCGGGTGTAAGCTGTCCGCTTGTAAGATACCTTACGGAATCCCGGGACAGGATCCTTACTCCGTTAAACTCGCCTCCGTTTAAGAGCATCTGTGCGAACTTCTGATAATCATCAATGCAGGATATAAGTCCCGCACCACCTGATTCGAATGCGGGCTTGTGAACGGGAGGATTTTCTATGCCCAGATTCTCTCCGTCATAGATGATCATCTTACCGTCACCCACACTTTCGTAGACATTCGCAAGACGGTCCTTCTTACTCTCCGGAGCATAGAAGTCCGTGTCCTTCATTCCCAGGGGCTCGAATATTTCCTTCCTGAGGAACTCTCCAAATGACATGCCGGATACTTTCTCGATCACCGCACCCATGATATCCGCACCGGTTCCGTATGCCCAGTGGGAACCGGGCTGGAAGAGAAGAGGACATCTTCCCATGCGGTCCGCAAAATCGAGAGTCGACACATTGCCGCCGGGAACCTCTGCAAGTCCGTTTATGATGGCATCGAACACCTTGCCGACCTCCATTCCCGCATAATCTACCCCGGGATAGCTCAGGCCGCTTGTCATATTGAAGGTATCGAAAAGGTTAACATCCCTTGCGGCACGTGAGGGTACTCCGTTTTCAACCACCTTCATATTGTTAAATGAGGGAAAGATGTACTTAAGCTGGTCCATCAGGTCTATCTGTCCTCTTTCGAGGAGGATCATTGCTGCGACTGCGGTCACGGGCTTGGACATGGAATAGAGCCTGAACAGGGAATTTCTTTCCAGAGGCTTTTTGTTTTCGATATCCGCATATCCTGTTTTGAGGAAGCATTCCTCTTTTCCGTCTTTGGTAACCAGCAGAAGAGAGCCTGCGGTTTCTCCCCATTCCACGGATCTGTCCATTGTTTCCTGAAGGTATTCGATCTTTTTCTTTTCCATGTTCATTTCCTCTTTTTGTATTCTTTGGGTGTTGACCCTGTCAGCTGTCTGAACTGTCTGTTGAAGTTGGAGATATTGGTATATCCAACGCTTAGGGCAGTCTCGGATGCCGTCATGTTCTCGTTGGCAAGAAGCCGGCATGCCTTGTCGATACGCACCTGCATCAGGTATCCGATGACGGTTGTGCCGGTTACCTTTTTGAACAGGTTCATAAAGTAGCTCTTGCTGAGGTGGCATTCCCCGGCCAGGGTGTCCACCGATATCTTCTCACTGTAATTGTTCCTGATGTAATCGATGGCGGGTCTTACGGGATCGGATGCCAGCTCATATGTATGACCTGTCTCTATCATGCCGCTTTCAAGTACAAGCCTGAATATCTCCGCAAGCTTTATCTTGACGGTAAAGTCTCCTTCACCGCTGTGCTTTTCTGCTGCTCCGAAGAGCTGCTCTGTACACTGTCTTATAGGGGCATAATCCGGATTGTCCCTTCCTATGGGCAGAGAAAGCTTGGAATCCTCCCTGTTATATATGTTCAGATATTCTGTATAACATCTTTCGGAGTGATTTCCAAACAGAAAACTCTCATCGAATACGATAGTATCATATATCAGTTTTCTGCTGCCTGTTTTTTCGGTGGAATGGATGCTGCCGGGTTTGACTATGATTATATCTCCGGCACTTATTGGGATGAAGGAATCACCGATCCTGAACTCGCCGTTTCCCGAGTGGATGAATGCCAGCTCGAATTCCCTGTGCCAGTGCAGCGGAACGGAGGGGAAGAAGTCCGGGATATTGCACCTGTAGCAGGTATAAGGGACATAGGCATCGGAATGTTTTCTTTTTTCTTCGTTTGATCTGTCTTTCATAGCATTATAGTATCATATTTCAGTTGTATTTTGTTTGTTTTTGTATCTGAACAGAACTATTGTACAAATATAAGGCTTAATGCCGGTGCGAGGGAATTTAAGTATTCTTAACTGTTTTTTTAAGTAGTGTTTTGTTATACTTAACGTTAGTAACGCCTCTCCTTGCGGAGGGTAAAACAAAATTTTTTAAGGGGTAAAAGTTATGCAGTTTGGACATTTTGACGACGAAGCCTACGAATATGTCGTAGACAGACCGGATACTCCGACTTCCTGGAGTAACTATCTCGGTACTACCCAGTATGGTGCCATCATCACCAACAATGCAGGCGGATACGGATTCTATCGTTCCGGAGCACAGGGAAGATTTATGCGCCTGCGCTTTAATTCCATCCCCATGGATCAGCCCGGCAGATATTTCTATCTGAGAGACAATGATTCCAAGGATTACTGGTCAGCTTCATGGCAGCCTGTAGGAAAGCCTCTCGATCAGTTCAAGAACGTATGTCGTCACGGCACGGCTTACACCATCATCAGTTCCGATTATTCAGACATCCATACAGATGCCACCTATTTTGTTCCTCTTGGACAGACCTTCGAATATTGGAGACTGGATGTCGAGAATAAATCAGACAAGCCCAGAAATCTTTCCGCATTCACATACTGTGAGTTTGCCAGCCAGTGGAATACCACCCAGGACCTTGTAAACCTTCAGTATTCCCTTTTCATCATGGAGGCTGACAAGAAGGCTGACAACATCCTCGGTTATTCCATCCATGACAATATCTACAAGCAGCATCCAGAGTATGAGCTGGGCGGACTTATTCAGCAGGAGTGGTTCGCAGTCTGTGAAGCTCCCATGACTCATTACGATACTTCCAGAGAGAAGTTCC
>JAEEGG010014575.1_pt1 | contig 16626 bp, 15 predicted proteins | sample 9134161 | NCBI WGS metagenome assembly JAEEGG01 (sample SAMN16246543, study PRJNA631951) | gut metagenome | biome: gut microbiome; feature: rumen; material: CR-attached | host: Bos | place: Iran: Karaj | collected 2018-10 | reverse complement strand
CATTACCATGCAACACGGTAAAAGGAGTCTTGGGCGGACCCATACGGACAGCGCCTTCAGGTGCGGAAGCCGCATTTTCGGGAGCGGGAGCTACAGCCACCTCTGCGGGAGCGGCAGGAGCAACAGACTCAGCAGGAGCTTCAGTCTTTGCCTCAGAAGCCTGGGCAACAGGTTCTGCTGCCTGGGGCTGTTCTGCAGGCTGCGCAACCTCGGCAGGTTTAGCCTCGGCAGTCTGTACAGTCTCTTGGGCAGGCTGAGCAACTTCAGCAGCGGCAGGAGCCGCAGAACTTTTCTCAACGTTCTGAGCTTCGGCAGCGGGCTGTGCTGTAGCCGGTTCGGCAGCGGCAGCAGGGGCTGCTGCAGGTTGTTCCTGGGCCATAGCAAAAGCTACGGACACGAGAGTCATTGCAATTGTTTTCTTCAGATTCATACCGTCCTCACTGAATACTTTCTTTTGCAATTATAACCTAAAAACCTGCCAAAAGCAAGCATTTTTTTACAAAAGCGGATTTTTTAGCGCAACATATCGCAGATTTCAGGGCCAATGACCCCGTTCTGGATAGTCGTTACCAACAAACGTTGTTCGATTTCACTGGGAGGGTTCTGCACGCCCTTGAAAGGATTTGCCTTTTCGGCGCATTCCTGCAACAGGCGTTCGCCCAAAGCAGCATGCAATGCGAGGCTCGTATCTATATACTTGAGATGAGTGGGTTCATCCAGCACAAAATTCAAGGGGGATTTTTCGTTCAGCACCCTCGTCTTGGGGACATGTTCGCCAAATTCATCTTCCACACCCATATTGGCCACAACGGCCTTAGTATTTGCGAGAATCGCCGATACGGCAGACAAGGTAAGCGCATTTTTAAGACCGGTGGCCGTCACCACGAAATCTGCGTGGGTAACCACATCCGCCACCATGTCATCATCCAGGAAATCCTCGATGCGAACGTCGTTGTTCAACAATACGCTGCTGAAATTCGAGTTGGAATCGACATTACGGGTATTAGTGACCGTACAGACCTTCATGCCACGGCGCACACCGTGCAAAGCAATGCCGCAACCCACTTTGCCACTACCGAAAACCACCAGCGATTTACCTTCAAAGTCACCATAACCCAAAGATTCCAGCCCACGGAAATAACCGTCGCCCGTACCGAGTACCGTTTCAATGCGCTTGACGATTCCGCTATCGGCCACATACACCGGGTATTCCGATTTTTCAAAGAACTGCACTCCACTGCGCGTGAGTTCTACAAAGCCTTTTTTCGGGTGGCAAAAGGCAAACTGACCGGCGCAATCCAGAATCAGGTCGAAATCATCGGCAACTTTACCGCTCTTGATATCTTCATCGGTCACGACGGGAACGTCTTTTTCTTTCAGCAAATCAATGATTTTCTGGTCGCAAGGCATAGCCGCCCCCGACGCTCCGATGGCATGGCCCACATAAAGGTTTGCCCCGCCAGCCATCAGCGCGCGGTATTCTACCAGCGTGTTCCTGAAAATCGGTGTCGCCACCAAGACCTTACATCCCCAAAACGGGCGTGTCTGCAACCATTCATCTGAAAGCTGGGCCAGCGCCGGATATTCCCTCGGTTCGTAAGATTCTTTGATGATCTCGGAAAAAAGCATGGCGCCGAATTTAGAAAAAAATTTTTCGGATAATGTGACCTAGTCACAGATAAGCGGGCGCACATTAGGTAAAATATAGGTGTAAACAAGAATAAAAATAAAGAGAGGTAAAAATGAACGAAATGAACATCACCAAGGAAAACTTTGAAGCTGAAGTCATGAGCTCCGACAGGCCCGTTCTGATTGACTTTTGGGCACCCTGGTGCGGGCCCTGCCGCATGCTTTCGCCCACCATCTCCGAAATCGCCGAAGAGTACGGCGACAAGGTAAAAGTCTGCAAGGTAAACGTCGACGAACAAGGCGAACTGGCATCCACCTTCGGCGTCATGAGCATTCCCACGCTCGTCGTCATCAAGGAAGGCAAGATCGTGAATTCCGTGACCGGAGTTCGCCCGAAAGACCAGATTGTAAGCATGTTCAGCTAAACGTGTGATTCAATAACATTATCCTCCTTAAGGCGATGCACCTTTTTTGTATATTGCAAGGAAGGTGCATCTTTTATGAGCTTAGGTCCATTCAGTCACTTCCTTCCGAATCTGCCCTTTTGGCAGAATCTTTCGCCCGAAGAAAAGGCGATGGTTTCGGACCGTTGCGTCACAAAGCGCTTCGGCAAGAACCAGATGATTCACAACAGCAAGACCTCTTGCCTCGGGATTATCTTTATCTTGAGCGGAGGAATTCGTGTGGGGCTTATCTCTGACGAAGGTCGCGAAATCACCCTGTACCGCGCACACGCAAACGAGTTTTGCGTTTCGACGGCCTCTTGCGTGATTCACCAGCTAACCTTCGAGACCCAAGTCACCGCCGAAGAAGACACGACCGTGCTGGTGATTCCGGCATCGCTGTGCGCCAAGTTGATGGATTCGAACGTCCACGTGAAAGCTTTTGTCTTCGAAAAAGAGACCGAGCGTTATTCGCAGACCATTTGGGCGATTCAGCTCATGCTGTTCAAACGGTTCGACCAGCGCCTGGCCTCTTACCTGATTTCGGCTTTTGAAAGCACCGGCAAAGACGAAGTCAAGAAAACGCAGGAAGAAATCGCCCGCGACGTGAATTCTGCCCGCGAGGTGGTGGCCCGCATGCTCCAGGAATTCGCCGCCAAGGGCCTTGTCGAAATCAAGAGGGGCAGAATCCTGCTCCGCGACATCGACGGACTGAAGAAAATCCTGTAAAAAAATGCTATCTTTGCGCGCGAACGACGCAAGTTGCGCCGAAATAACTAACCGGAGGCTTAAAATGGCACTTCAATTCTACAACACTGCATCGCGTAAGAAAGAGATTTTCACACTTCCTGAAGGCGTTCCCGCCGTGCGCATGTACTGTTGCGGCCCGACGGTGTACCATTTCGCCCATATCGGCAACCTCCGCACGTACATTTTCGAAGACTTTTTGGTGCGTACGCTGAACTACTACGGTTACAAGGTGAATCACATCGTGAACATCACCGACGTGGGCCACTTGACCAGCGACGCAGACTCTGGCGACGACAAAATGGAAAAGGGCGCCGCCCGCGAAGGCAAGTCCGTGTGGGATATCGCTAAGTTCTACACCGACGCTTTCATGGCCGACTGGCACCGTCTCAACATCCAGGAACCGACCCGCTGGACGCCTGCCACGCAGCACATCCAGGAACAGATTGACCTGGTGAAGACCTTGGAAGAAAAGGGTTACACCTACCGTACCAGCGACGGCATCTACTTCGATAGCCTTAAGTTCCCGCGCTATGCCGACTTTGCCCGCCTCGACGTGGAAAACCTCCGCAAGGGCAGCCGCATCGACATGGGCGAAAAGAAGAACGCCACCGACTTTGCCCTGTGGAAGTTCAGCCCGAAGGACAAGAAGCGCGCTATGGAATGGGACAGCCCGTGGGGCGTTGGTTTCCCCGGCTGGCACATTGAATGCTCCGCCATGGCCATGAAGTACAATGGCCCGACCCTCGACATTCACTGCGGTGGTACCGACCACATCCGCGTGCACCACACGAACGAAATCGCCCAGAGCGAATGCGCCAACGGCGTCCCGTTCGCACGCTTCTGGATGCACGGTGAATTCCTGCGCACCGCTAGCGAAGAAAAATTGGAAGACGGCACCACCGAACAGAAGTTCGGCAAGATGAGTAAGTCCAGCGGCGAATTCCTGACGGTTTCGCTCCTGATGGACCGCGGCTTCAATCCGCTCGACTACCGCTTCTTCGCCATCGGTAGCCATTACCGCAACTACCTGAACTTCACGTGGGAAGCTTTGGAAGGCGCCAAGGAAGGCCTGAAGAGCTTGCACAAGAAGACGGACCCGCTGATCGGTAAGGCAACAGCAATCACTAGCGAAGCTGCCAAGGCATTCCAGAACGAGTTCAAGGATGCCATCGGTGATGACCTGAACATGCCCCGCGCCCTCGGTATCATGAACACGATGCTCAAGAGCGATATCGACGACGGCGAAAAGGCCGCCCTGGTTGCCGACTTCGACAAGATTTTCGGTTTGAAGCTCGACCAGCCTCGTGAAGAATATGCCAAGAAGGGTGCAAACGACGGCGTGGATGTCGCAAAGATTGAAGCTCTGATTGCCGCCCGTAAGGAAGCCCGTGCCAACAAGAACTGGGCCGAAAGTGACCGCATCCGCGACGAACTCGCCGCCATGAACATAGTCATCAAGGACAGCAAGGAAGGCACGACCTGGGAAATCAAGGGTTAAGCCCGAGCGTTTAACAATATCGAAGGTTCGCGAAATGCCGCGGGCCTTCTTTTTTATATTAGCGATATGAATCTCAAACCCTTCGTCTTCAATTCCTTTGGTGTGAACGGTTTCGTTTTAAGTAACGATGCCGGCGATGCGATTCTCATTGACCCGAGCGCCGGAAGCGAGCAAGAAGAACAAGCCCTCGCCCGCTACATTGAGCAGAATAAACTTACGGTAAAGCATCTGCTGAATACGCACCTGCACTTGGACCATGTGCTTGGTAACGCCTTCGTCGCCAAGACTTATGGAGTGCAGCCCGAAGCGCACGAAGAAGACGCATTCCTTTTGGATATGCAAGAAGAACAGAGTGAAATGTTCGGACTCCCGTTGCGCGAACCGTCGCCCGGACTCGGCAATTACCTTGCCGAGGGCGATGCCGTCGAGGTGCCCGGCATTCGCTTGCAGGTGATTCATGTGGCCGGGCACTCCCCCGGCGGCATCGCGTTTTACTGCGAAAACCCGGGCGAAGTCAACGGCCAGAAGGAAGTTCCGCCGCTTCTGTTCCCCGGCGACATTCTATTCGCGGGCAGCCGCGGGCGCAGCGACTTATTCGGCGGTGACGATCATGCGCTCGTCACAGGCATCAAGAATAAACTGATGACACTCCCGAAAGAAACGATCGTATTCCCCGGACACGGGCCGATGACGACGATCGGCGATGAATCGCGGTGGTATTGATGGGCCGAATCGGGTGGGTTGACGAATTCAAGGGATTCGTGTTGTTGCTCGTATGCCTGTACCATGTGGAGCAATCGTTTTCGTATGCGCAGATGGGAACGCTGCATTTGAGTGCGCTCCGCATGTCAGCATTCTTCTTTATTTCAGGAATGCTTTTCAGCACCCGACGCTTTCCTGATTTCAAGAGCTACTTCGTTCACAAGAGCAAGGTTCTGTTGTTCCCCTACATCATGCTTTCGCTGTTGTTCTTGGCGCTAGATCCGGTCGTGTACAACTTCGACTTATTCCCGAAAGCGCCGCGCATGACGGTCATGAACATCCGCCCCGAAATCGCGGGCGTATGGGATTACATCTACTGGAACCTCGCAAAAATTTTCGTAGCCGGCAAATCCTCCATCGGATCGGCGCCGCTGTGGTTCGTGTTCACGCTGTATTCAGTGAGCCTGTTATTTTACGGGATACAAAAAATCATTCCGAAGAAATTCATCTTTTTCGTTTCATTGGCAAGCCTCGCCGGCGGTTGGCTCCTGTACATGAACCACACTCGCTTGCCACTCGGAATCGAGCGAGACTTGACCGTACTGTTCTTTTTTGCAAACGGCTGGTTGTGCAAAGGTGCGGCACCGTTTTCCTCCGGCGAAAACACGCACAGTATAAAAAGCACCTTGATTCTCGTCGCCGCCACCATCATCTCTTTCGCCGCCTACGCCTATCTCGAAGTTCCAGACCCGAACTTCAGCATCATGAACAATGATCTCGGAAAATCTCCCCGGATTTTTGTCGCCAGTTCCTTCTTCGGAATCGCAGGCCTTATAGGCGCATTCATTCTCGCCGACAAATTGCCGAACAAAGCCCCTATCCGAATTATCAAGGGAATCCTCCGCAACATTTCACGCAATGCGCTCGTGATTCTTGCGGTTCACTGGTACATTCTGCTTGTAATGCGGCTCTTGTTCCGCTCCGAAATCAACCAGCCCGGAATCGCCTATCTTTCCACGCTGATTGTGACCGCAGGCGTCATCATCGCCATTCCCATTTTCCGATGCAAACTCTATAAACTGCTCGGGAAAGAGAAAGTGAGTGTCCGCGAAAGCTTGAACATTCGCGACTAAATTTCCAAGAACGCTTTCAAATCGTCCATGCGCTTTTTCGCCATTTCGACACCATGGTCATAAGACTCGTTCATCTTGTCCATATTGGTGTCAAATTGGTCGCATAGGTCAATCACAGGGCGAATCAAGAAGAGTCGGCCCTCTTTTTCCAATTTTTCCATGCGTACGAACATTTTTTCGTAGCGTTTTAGGCGAACCATCAGCGCACGGAACAGGTCCGGATACTTGCGCTTATACATCGGATTCAGAATCGCGCGATACTTGCGGAAATCCGTTACCGCTTCGCCGGGATAGTGGGTCGAAATGGCGACCACCTTGTCGCAGCCTTTCTCGAAGGCGCGTTCAAACGGAATCGCCGCCGAAATGCAACCGTCGGCATAATGCTTGCCGTCGAGTTCCGCCATAGGGAAAATCATCGGCAGGGCGCAACTGGCACTGATCAAGTCTAGCAAGCGCTTCTTGTCGTTTTTTTCGCTCTTGAATTCAGCGCGACCCGTTTCGCAACAAGTGAGTCCAATTTCGCATTCGATTTTAGAATTATGGTACGCCTCAAAGTCAAATGGCATTTCGCCATCGGCAGCGAGATAGTTCAACGCATGGAATTCCTTCTGAATTCCGATGAACTTGCTTGCCCACTTTTTGCCTTTCTGCAAGCGAGTCGGAAGTACGATAAAACGCAAACGGCCTTGCTGGCGCGTAATGAAGTTCACCGCCGCGTGGGCTCCGGCAGAAACTCCTGCCACATAATTGAAATCAATACCTTCGTCGAGCCAGGTGTCAATCACACCTGCACTGAACATCGTCTGACGAGAACCGCCCTCTAACACCAACCCCGTCTTCATGCCTGCACCTCTTCGGGCGTTTCAGCCGCGACCGGGAGCTCCGGCGCATTAGTGACGCCAAGCGCCTGTTGCTTGAGACCCCAGACTTTCTGTCTGAAGTATTCGCTGCGTTCGGCCAAGTGCTTTGAAGAAGGAATACCCTTCACGCGTTCAATCTTTTCGGGTTCGCTCACTACAATCTGCGTGCGATGGCCTCGCTTATAAATGCCGTCGATTCCCACCGAAAGCACTGGCACGCCGGTACTGCGGGCAAGGAACGCAAAACCCGTCTTGAATTCGTTCAACAAGCCGTCATAGCGGCACTTGCCTTCAGGGAAAATGATAACGTTGTTTCCCTTTTCCAGTTCACGTTTGGCAAGCAAGGCCCATTCGGTGTCCATGTTAAAGCGGTCGCAAGGAATCACGCACTTCACGCGGGTCAGCGCCCAGCTAAAATGCGGGTCTTCAATCTGGTCTTTAGCCACCACGATGCTTTTGTGATGGAAAAAGATAGCGAGCATCATGAGGGGGTCCCACATACTCGTATGGTTCGCAACAATCACCGACGGTGTCTTCAGGCGCGGAGACTTTACCGTGTTACCGACAAAGGTCACCTTCGGGCGGTACCAAACAAGCAAATAGACTCGCACGGTGTAGATGACAATCACCATGACGAGTTGCATGAAAATTTCGAACAGCGGATTCTTTTTCTTTACGTCAGACATCAACCTTACTTCCCTAAGGATTCCTTCGGGATGCTCGTAAAGGTCAAGGCGCCCTTGGCATGAACGTTGCCGTTCACTTTCACGATGCAGTCAAAGCCGACCAATACGCCACCTTCCTTCGTCTTCTTGACAGAGATTTCAAGCTGGTCACCCGGAATCACCGGCTTCACAAACTTAAATCCATCAATCTTCAGGAGCACATAAAGGTTCTTTTCGAGATCTTCGGCGGGCTTTTCAATCACAAGCGAACAGAGCTGAGCGCAGCTTTCCACAATGAGCACACCCGGCATAATCGGAGTGCCCGGAAAATGGCCCGTAAAGTACGGTTCGTTCACGCTCACATTCTTGATGCCCACAGCAGACTCATTCGGCACCAATTCAGTGACCTTTTCGATCATCTGGAACGGCGGACGCTGAGCAATCTTTTCACTGATTTCGTAAATATTCATCATAGAGAGAGACCTCCGTCGAGCACAAACACCTGGCCGGTCACATAGGCGAACTGGTCAGAGGCCAAGGCAGACACGATGTTGGCGACTTCGTCGGCAGAGCCAAAACGCTTCAGAGGAATCTTTTCGAGATAGCCCTTGCGAGTTTCTTCAGGAATCGCTTCGATCATATCTGTAGCGATAAAGCCCGGAGCCACGGCATTCACGCGAATACCGAAACCGCCCAGCTCCTTGGCAAGCGTCTGGGTCAAGGAATTAACGGCACCCTTGGTAGCGCTGTAAACGGCCTGGCCAGCAAGCGCGAACTTCGAAGACACGGAGCTCATGTTGATAATCACGCCGGACTTCTGCTTGTACATCTTGACGGCCACCTGCTGTGCGCAATAGAAATAGCCCTTCACGTTCAAGTCGAAGCACTTGTCCAAGGTTTCCGGATTCATCATCATCAGGTATTCGTCGCGAACGATGCCAGCATTGTTCACCAGCACGTCAATACGGCCGTAGGCCTTGAACACTTCGCGGATCATGAGTTTTACCTGGGCGAGGTCAGCGACATTCGCCTTGTAAATCATGCCGTCGCCACCTTCGGCCTTAATCTGGTCGAGCGTCGCATTCGCGGCTTCGTCGGAACTGGAGTAGTTCACCACGACAGTATAGCCGTCACGGGCAAGGCGCAAGGCACAAGCCTTGCCGATTCCCTTAGAAGCACCTGTTACCAAAGCTACTTTCATATTCTAGCTCCTTCTACCTAAACACTATTTTCCGAACACGACTGCGCTGTAAGAACCGCCCGTCGCATAAGAGATTACCAAAATTTTCTTGAGGTTTGCCGATTCAGCGGTCTTTGCAGAGACAGAACCATCTGCCGCCACAAAGTAAGCATTATCATTTGCCATTTCACCACTCAAAAGCAAAGCGGCTTCGGCAGCGGCAAGGGCTGCAGACCCCGCACGGCCTTCACCGGTACGTTCCTTGACTTCAAAGAGCGGCATCGAGGCAAGCTTTTCGCCAAACACGCGCTTAAGGGCACCCTTTTCGATATCGTCAATTTTCTTGCAACCGTTTGCAAAACCACAGACGGCATCAATTTCGCTTGCGGCGATTCCGGCGTCGGCAAGAGCATCGGCAATCGCCTTGTCCAAGGCTTCGTCAGAACCGACCAGCTTACCGAACTTCACGTTCTTTCGGCCATGGCCGAAACCGAGTGCATAGCAGTAAACCTTGGCACCGCGAGCCTTGGCGTAAGATTCTTCTTCAAGCATAATGGACACGCTACCGTCGCCCACCACAAAGCCTTCGGATTCCGAATACGGGGCGACCACGTCGTTTGCAGCCACACCGAGCTTCTGGGCAAATTCCGTAATAATCGGCAGGTTTTCGTCGGTACCGGTAGCCATCATGGCCTGTTCCTGACCGTCGTGAATCACGTTCATGGAGTAGCCGATGCTATCGAGGCCAGAAAGCGGACCGGTGGTAATGGTTACCCCGTAACCCTTGATGCCCGAACAAATAGAGAGGTAACCGCCAGCCGCGTTGTAAACGGTGTGCGGGAACTTGAAAGCGGAACCGCCTGCATTGCCAAGGCCCGCAATCAATTCTTCAAAATCGTAAGTGGCGCCGAGACCGCCTTCGCTGGTACCCACGATAATGCCGATATCCATGGCATTTTCGTCAGACACTTTGAAGTTTGCATCTTGCAGCGCACGCATGCCGGACACGGTCTGGAGTTGGCCCAAGTTGTCGAGCTTGCGGTAGAACGCCATCTTGATGCCAAGTTCCTTATAGTCATCCAAGGCAATCGTAGAACGCACCGAGGCGGACTCGGGCTTCTTGCCGGCCTTTACGGCTTCAACGTAAGCGGTCTTGCTGTTGCCAAGCGGAGACACAATTCCAAGACCAGTCACGGCAATTTTCTTGCTTGCAGCACTCTGGGCAGACACGTTACCCGCTTCCTTCGAGAAAACGATTGCGGCATTCGTACCGCCGAAGGCAACGTTGTTGCTCAGCACGCACTTCAAGTCCTTATGGCGAGCCTTGTTCTGCACAAAGTCCATGTCGCCGACCTTTTCCTTGAGGGCGGCTGACTGTTCTTCGCTATACGGGAAGGTCGGAAGCACCGTATCGGTGGTCAGGGCCTTGATGCTAAAGACGGCTTCGATGGCACCGGCAGCACCCAGGCAGTGGCCTGTAAGCACCTTGGTGGAGCTCACGCTCACCGTCGGGTTCTCTTCGCCAAAGTAGGCCTTGAAGGCAGTCATTTCGGCGTTATCGTTCTTGCCCGTACCCGTACCGTGGGCATTAATGTAACCAATATCGGTTTTTGCAATGCCCGAATTCTTGACAGAGCGGTTGATCGCTTCCATCAGGCAAAGGCCATCTTCGCGCGGAGCGGTAATGTGGTTCGCATCGCTGGTGACACCCGAACCGAGCACTTCGCAGTACTGCTTGGCGGCACGCTTTTGAGCATGCTCGTACGATTCCACAATCACAATGCCGGCACCTTCGCCGAGCGTAATGCCGTTGCAGCGGTTGAACGGTGAGCATCCGTTTTCATCAAGCGCATGCAAAGAAAGGAATCCAGAATAAGGCACCGAGGCAAAAGAATCGGCACCACCCGCAATGACTACATCTGCCTTGCCAGCGCGAATCAAGTCGCAAGCCACCGCAATCGAAATCGTTCCGGCAGCACAAGCATTCGCCACGTTCGTGACAATACCGCCGGCACCACAAGTTTCAGCCACCTGGGAGGCAATCGAAGCGATAGGCATCTTGGCAATTTCAGAAGCGTCGCGACCATGCTGATGATACTGTTCGATCGAAAGAACGCCACCCACGCAACTTCCGATAACCACGCTCACGCGCTGGTCATCGCCAAAGTTTTTGAGCCCTGCATCGGCCAAAGCTTCGTTTGCAGCCTTAATGCAAAGTTTCGAGACGCGGTCCTTTTCTTCGGGAGCGTCAATTTCATCGAGGGTGTCGCACTTGACTTCGGCAGCCAAGTCCGCATAGCAGTTCACTGTATCAACAGAAGTGGTCTTATGAATGCCGGAAACCGATTCCAGGGCATTCTTCCAGGTTTCTTCGACATTGTTACCGACGGCACAAATGACGCCTAAACCTGTAACTACACAACGCTTGTCATTAGGGGTCATATTCTTTCCAAAGATAGATGCATCCTATCGCCAAGCTCCAGGATGCGAGAAAAAACAAAAAAGAGCCGAGAACGCATCCCCGGCTAAATTTTTTAGGCCTTATGAGCTTCGATGTAAGCAGCGATCGTATCGATGCTCTGGAAGTTTTCCTTGGCAACGCCAGTCATGGACACGCCGAAGTTGCTGTCAACGAAGGAGATGATTTCAAGAGAATCAACAGAATCGAGGCCGATTTCTTCACCAAAAAGCGGAGTGTCAAACTGAAGCACGTCGCCATCGACACCGAGATCAGACATAAAGAAGGCCTTGAGTTTTTCTTTCATTTCGTTCATATTATACCTCGTAACTTTTTTGGGGCAAAGATAAAAAAAAATAACAATTGTATTGTCAATAATCTTACAAAAGCGACATATAGTCCTAAATTGGGGATAAAATGCACTAAAAAGCCTGTCTCACGTAGAAAGAGAGGCCTAAATGGTCAAAATCGACCCAAGAAAAATCGGCTCGTGCAAACAAATTCTGCTTTAAATTCAAGCCCAAAAGCGCGCCTGCACCAACAGACCGATGCCAATCGTTACGAACAAGTTCACTAAAATAGCGTCCCGATTTTCCGCCTTCAAAAAACACATGGCTGCCCAGACGCCACCAGATAAACTGCCGGACTTCGGCCTGGACAATCACCGCCTGGTTATCGCCAAAATACAGGCTTTCTACACCACGGAAACGGCAGATTCCGTCGGGACCCGCAAGCATGTCAAAAGGGACGTCACCATCGGCGCGCTGCCACAAGAAACCTAGCGCCATCGTTGTCGTTTGAGTTAAAGTCGAATAACCGCGCAAGTCCAGCGTTTCCACATCGAAGGTGTAGTCCCCCAGGCGGTCGCTGTAGAACATCTGCTGCCACTGGGCCAAAAAACCGTGACGAGTCCAGTTGATATTGTCACGAGTATCAAGTCCGAGTAAATAGCCAGCCCCATTTCGCCATCCGGAATGGTCGTCCGGCAAATCCGTTATCTTTCCTTCTTCGAAATCGATTTCGGTGTATTCCGCATGGACTTCGACACCATACTTGAACGCCTTAGGGAGCCCGATTCTTGACTCGACACGTGTTCCATACTGGAACTTTTTTCGATTAAAATTGGTAAAAATATCGATATCGGGGTCGTTGCCGCGACCGTAGTAACCAGCCACCCAATCTTGGTACTTGAGCAATCCCCAAATACTGATTTGATCGTGGAACAGGTAGTAGTAAGGTTCTAATTGCAGTTGCAACTGGCCGCGGGTCGAGCCATACGCGGTAAGGCCTATTTCGGGGACTTCGCCGTTCGGCTCGTCGGGTCGCAAAAACAACAGCGCCATCACGCCAATCTGGAATTCCGTCTCTTCGGTGTAGCCCAAAATGGGAACCACGGAATAACGCTGAAAATCGTCTTCTGAAGCATCTTCAGTTGCCGCAGCGACAAACGCCACGAAAACAATCAAAAGCAGCCCTATTTTTTTCAACAATTCCATTACAAACCAAATATAAAATTAAAACGAGCCCTTCTATTTATTGTTAACTTTTCATCGTTCATATATTCATATATCACATGGCACGCGCACGAAAAACAATTACCCCTGACCCGTATGCGAAACCGATAGCGAAACCGCTACCGCCCGAACAAAGTTTACCGGGACATTTAAAGCAGTTTCAGGAAAGTACTCGTGCAGAATTTATTCTAGAGAGCCCCTACGGGGCGGCCGGCGACCAACCCAAAGCCATCGAAGAACTGACCGCCGGATTCAAGAACGGCGAACAATTCCAGACGCTCCTGGGCGTGACTGGTTCGGGCAAGACGTTCACCATGGCAAACGTCATCAAGAACGTGGGCAAGCCGACGCTGATTTTGACGCACAACAAGACGCTTGCGGCCCAGCTCTACCAGGAATTCAAGGCATTTTTCCCACACAACGCGGTGGAATACTTCGTCAGCTATTACGACTACTTCCAGCCCGAAGCCTACATCCCGCACACCGATACCTTTATCGAAAAAGACGCGAGCATCAACGACGAGATTGACAAGCTCCGCCTGCGCGCGACTGCAAATTTGCTGACCCGCCGCGACGTGATTATCGTGGCATCCGTGAGCTGCATTTACGGTTTAGGTAGCCCCAGTGAATACTTCGACCTGATGGTGCGAATCAAGAAAGGCGACATTTACGACCGCGACAAGATTCTGCACGACCTAGTGCGCATTCAATACACGAGAAACGATTTCAGTCTGGAACGAGGCACATTCCGCGTGCATGGCGACGTTATCGAAATCCAGCCCAGCTACGACGAAGAAGGCCTGCGTATTGAACTTTTCGGCGACGAGGTCGACAGGCTCTGCCGATTCAATATCGTCACCGGCGAAGTCACGCAGGAACTGAACGAGATGACCGTTGCCCCGGCAAAGCACTTCGTGACCAAAGAAGAAGGCCGCGCAGGAATCTTGCAGCGCATGCAGATGGAACTCACCGAACGCCTCGCGGAACTCGACAAGGAAGGCAAGGTGCTGGAATCGGCACGCCTTAGTAGCCGAACCCGCTACGACATGGAAATGATCCGCGAGACAGGCCAATGCAGCGGCATCGAAAACTATTCCCGCATTATCGAGAACCGCGCCCCGGGAACACGCCCCTTCACCCTCATCGACTACTTTGGCGACGACTGGCTTTTGATGGTGGACGAATCCCACGTGAGCATTCCGCAGGTGGGCGGCATGGCCGAAGGCGATAAGAGCCGCAAGACCACGCTGGTGCAGTACGGGTTCCGCCTCCCCTGCGCCCTCGACAACCGCCCGATGAATTTTGCCGAATTCGAGTACATGTACCCAAAGCAGGTGCTTTTCGTGAGCGCCACCCCCGGCGATTACGAACTTACCAAGACGGGCGGCGTCGTTACCGAACAAATTAACAGACCGACCGGTCTTCTGGACCCCAAAATCGAGATGTTCCCCATCAAGGGCCAAATGGACGTGCTCCTGTACCGCATCGAGGAAGTCGTCAAGAACGGCGACCGCGTGCTGGTCACGACGCTTACCAAGAAAATGGCGCAGGACCTCACCGACTTCTTCGTAGAAGCGGGCATCCGCGCACGTTACCTGCACAGCGACATCAAGACTCTGGAACGCCACGAACTCATCCGCGGACTCCGTACCGGCGAATTCGACGTACTCGTGGGTATCAACCTGTTGCGCGAAGGCCTGGACCTGCCCGAAGTCAGCATGGTCGCCATACTCGACGCCGACAAGGAAGGATTCCTGCGCAACTACCGCAGCTTAATCCAGACAATGGGACGCGCGAGCCGCAACGTGAACGGCACGGTGCTCTTGTTCGCCGACAACATGACCGATAGCCTCGACAAGGCCATCACCGAAACCGCCCGCCGAAGAGCCGTTCAGGAAGAATTCAACAAGGAACACGGCATCACGCCGAAATCCGTGACCCGCAAACTCGAAGACGACCTGAGAATCAACGACCCGCTCGGCGATATTGGCGACGACTCCGTCGACGAAGACTGGGAAGACGATGGTAACGGAATCCGCCCGATGGAACCGCTGCAGCCGTCGAGCAAGACGAAGAAAAAGGGAGCTCGCGGCAGCACCCAGAAGCGTCATCCTGGAGCCCACGGCGACGGGATCCACAAGGAAAATCAGGACTGGATCCCCTCCCCACTTCGTGGGTCGAGGATGACGGGAGACAAACTCGAAGACCTGGAAAAGCAGATGAAAGAGGCCGCCGCGCGCCTCGATTTCGAGGAAGCGGCGCGACTTCGCGACATTATCCGGGGAATGAAGTAGATTTACATCACTTAAAACCGCATTTTTGAGCAAAAAAACGTGTTTTTTGTGTCATTTTTGCTTAAATTTACACTTTTTTGATTGCATTTTAGCCCATTTTTGTTTATTTTCAAAGGCAGAAAAACTTTTTATGAGGAAAAATCATGATTTTTTCAAAGAAACTTATCCTGAGTTCCGTTTTCGCCATTGGCGCATTCGGTCTCATTGCATGCGGAGACAGCAAATCTTCTGAACCGGATCCGAACAAACCGGGCGATCCGGTTGAAGTTCCCACCCAGCAAGACGCAAACATCACCTTGAGTAGCGAACTTGTCGGTGACGGTCTGTTGGCCAACTCCAGACTTTCTGGCGATGACATGCGTTTCAAGGGCCGTTTCGGTCTTGACATTACCAAGGACTCTTCCGAAAACGACATCAACATTGCGTTCACCAATATCGAATACCAGGTTCTTGATGCCGAAAATAGGACTGTTGCAGTGAACATCAGTTCTAACCCGATTACATTCCCCACTCCCAGCGACATTGACCTTAACTCCATGTATTCAGCAGGCGTGAAGGTCGACATGACTGACTCCGGCTTTACTGCATGCGGAAAATTCAGCCTCGTGGTCACTGTAACCGCAAACAACGGCGCCAAGGACTTCTTCAGCACGGTGCAAATCCCGTTCGAACGTGAAGCTGCTGAATACTGCCGCTCAGATAATCCGGAACCGCCACCGGAACCGGTAAAGCAGGAAGTCTCTATGTCTTTCTGTGAAGTAACAGTCTCCACCAACATTACCCCGGGCATCGATTTTGCCACCTGCACTGCAACAGCAGAAGCAACCGCAGGCATCATCTTTGCCAAGGCCAAGGTTGGCGAGAATAACGAAATTACAGCCTCGAGCGGCAACGGTACCACGTTCGCTCCGATTACCAACGGAGACCTTCCGCCGTATACCGACGACTACGAAGTGAACATGTGGCCCGAAGACATGAACGCCGACCGTTCCCCGGCCACTGCCTACGTAAGCGACTTCATGTTCAAGACTGCAGGTCCTACGCTCGCCTCGATGATCGAAAACGCCAACCAGATTTATGTCGCTTTGGCTCCGGGCTACAGCACTGAAACTGGCGTCGGCTTCTATGCCTTCGCTATCGTCGACGCAGCAGAAGGCAACAACGGCGACTACGATCTCACCGTGAAGGTTTACAAGGTTCCTTAAGCTAACGCCTTTAAATTGAAATTAGGCTCCCCTGAAAAAGGGGAGCTTTTTTATTTGGCTAAAAAATTCTAAATTTGCACCCGTAACATTTTAATGGAGTAAACTATGCTCAAGAAGCTTTCCAATTTCCCCGGCATCAAGGGACCGGTCGTAACCATCGTGATGGATGGTTTTGGTATCACCGATAAGGTCGAAGGCAACGCCATCAAGGCCGCCCGCACCCCGACTCTCGACAACCTCTTCAAGATGTACCCGAACGTGCTTCTGAAGGCTCACGGCCGCGCCGTGGGTATGC
>JAEEGG010014572.1_pt1 | contig 16628 bp, 18 predicted proteins | sample 9134161 | NCBI WGS metagenome assembly JAEEGG01 (sample SAMN16246543, study PRJNA631951) | gut metagenome | biome: gut microbiome; feature: rumen; material: CR-attached | host: Bos | place: Iran: Karaj | collected 2018-10 | reverse complement strand
TGACTGATGGATAGTTTGCTTTCGAGTTCTTCGATTCGTTGTCGCAGCCGTCTCAACTCTTCATCACTTGCAGGCTTCGGCGGGTCAACCACTACAACCTTCTCTCTCGATACATTGTAGCGATGGTGGACGATGCCGTTCACCTGAACTTCGCAGTCTTCCAGAGCCAGTTTGTCGACGACTCCTTGCACCCACACCTGGCAATGGCTGAGACTCATCTGTCCGACTGGCCCTTGGAATACATATTTGTAGTCAGTCATAATCACAGCGCAACTTCGAGGTAATCACCAATTGCACTGCAAGCACCGATGAGAGCTATCAACACCACACCGATGACAGTACCAAATAACAACTGCTTGAACATATAATCAAGCTGTGCCTCTTCGCGCAGTTCCGCGATAATCTTCTTGAGCTTAAGGATTGTTTTCATACTTGTCAGTTTTTATTGTTATACTTATTTGTCGCCGTGACGGGACTCGAACCCGCGACCTGCTTTCGTTTTGCACGCAATCCGCTCTTGCCAACTGAGCTACACGGCATACCACATATATATTTATCAGAAGTGAGGCTCATGCAGGTGCCCAACCCTGCCTAAGATACTTGGTTATTCGCTCATGGACAATAGCGAACCTCGCTCCATCTGTACGTTCTGTTTAAATTCCGCATTCCTGCGGCTCATTCGGCTTTCATTCTCTCCCACCCTTCCCTCGGCCTTACACTACTACCTATCGTCGTTGACCTATCTCGTAGGTCGTGAGGATTCGGAACTTACCTTGTCGCCTCTGGTTGTACTTACGGATTGGTTACCGTCTTTTCCACTCCGTCGGCTTGTCGGTCTCTTTCGATGCCGTTTTGACCAGTGCAACGTACAGGCTTGCGCCCTGGCTGCTTGCACCGTGTCGGTGATCTCAACAAATGATGCTGCCTACTTACCGGGATTATCTCTATACGTCCCTCGGCGTTCGTGGAAGGTGGCGGAGTCGAACCGCCTGCTCACCTAAGCATTTGTGGGATTACCGCTATGCGCAACGGTAGACCAAGCATTTCCCTTATTCAAACTATGCCTGTTTGCGCCAACTATCCAGGCTTTTACCTTCCAATTCTCAAATTCTTGATTCTTTCTGTGATTGAAAACCATCGAGCCTCACGGATGGCTGGTGGTAAGAAACAAAATTCTTAAAACGTATGCGTTGGCCGCTGCCAGACGTAACTACTTGAAAACAATCTATTAACCTATTCAACTTTTAAATCCTTGATTTTGCCATTAATGACCATTTCTTTAATCTCATAGAGCGGATAAAGCCACGCCTGAGCATGTCGCTCACCGTCGGCATCCGTCCACTCAACACGAGTGCGCATTTCCTTGAACAAATCGCCATGATCCTTCATGAAGCGCGGTGTCAGTGTGGCGACATGCTGCTGAAGTTCCTCAGCCGTCACCCATCTTTCGTTGTACGACCGCATCGCCTTACGAATGACATCCAGAACCTTGGCTTCAAATGCCTTCCAGTTGATCATTATGCCAGTCTTGTGATAGTAACACTACGCTGCTTGGTTCCTTCCATTGGGTCGCCAATCAATGCGCTGAACTTCCATCCGTATGTCTCTGTGAAATTCTTAGCCTTATAAGCCTGAGTCGCTGCACTCTGCGCCTTTTCATAAGAAGGCAAAGTGAAGACCTTTTGCTCACCTGGCAAGAACTTCTTCAGGATGTCTTTTGTCATTTTCTCGATTACCATAAACTTTAAATTTACTTAAACTTTTAGTTTGTTTTGAACAACGAAGCAGAAAAAGCCGTATATTTGCATTCCAAACCCTTTGCAAAGACGTGTTTCACGTCTGACGGCTATTTTCTTGCCCCGATGTTAGTTTGTTACTTTCTTGGGTGCAAATATACAAACTTATTTTTAACCACCATAAGATTGGTGCGGATTTGTGCGGTTTTTTATAACATTTTAACAGATTAACGCGGTTTTATGCGTCTAAGGAACAATATTTTTGCGGCTGCGTTTGATTACCTAAAGAGAGAAAAAGGTATCAAAACACAGAAACGTCTGGCAGAGTTGATGGGAGTCAGCGAAGATACCATCACGCGCATCCTGAAAGACAGATGCGAAGTTACTGAGGATATTATCACAAAGTTACAGACGGCCTCCGGCTGCATCTTCAACCTCCAGTGGCTACGTGGTGAAGACCCGACACACATGCTCGTCGTTGATATAATTAATGAGCCTCCTGTATCACAGCCGGAATTTCCAGATTTCATCCAAAGGCTTTTTGACGAAGCTGTGCGCATGTCAACTCGTAACGAACTGTTAGAGCGTCAATGCGAGAAACTGATTGCAGAACTACGCGAGACAAAGGATAAAAACGACGCTTTCCTTCTTGAACTCCGAAAGTCGCAAGAGTTTAATGACTCGCTGGTGGCCGAACTCAAAATATCCCGCACACAGAATGACACCTTGATTACAGAGCTGCGCGAGTCGCGCAAAAAGTTCGATGCAGTCGTCAAGGAATTAGAAGGCTTGAAGGATCAGTTCTCGATGGCCATCAGTCAACACCCCAACTTCACCGAAGAAGACCTTGGCGTTCTGCGCGTCAATGATAAAGGTGAAGCCATCCTGACCATTCAGGTGCCACCAGTCAAGGCCACCACAAAGTCAAAATCAAAGACTAAAAACACCAAGGCTCCTGTTGGGTATATCCGAGGAAACGTGAAGGTCATCACTGATAAAATGGTGCAACAGGCCCTCGCCGCCTTCCCCCAAAATAAGAAGTAATTAACAGATATTTGCGTTTTTCTCGTGCGTGTGTATTATATTATAATTACGATATTGAATAACCTTCATGTGATATTGGAACTTTATCCAACGTTTCCCCATCGCCATGAAACACACGCAGTTAACCTATTCAATATCACCAGATTACATCATTTCCGCATAGCCCCAAACGGATCACACGAGATTTGGTTGGGATATGCGCAAAAATGGTCGCATCCCCCGTAAATACAAGGGTTTTGCTTAAATCGGAGGAGGATATGAAGAAAGACAAAACACGACATTTTGAGACATTTTTAGGGCAAAGTTACCCCCAAAAGTTACCCGCAGTGGGGAAACTGGGGAAACTGACGTTAACAATGGGGTTTTTGGTCAAGACCTCGGTAGGATTGAAGGTCAGGAGCCGGATGTTAAAAACGATAAACAACCATCGCTTGATGAGATTTGGGAGTGGTTGGGCGATCCTGACAGAGAATGATTTCAGAATTGTCGAATAATTAAAAACTAACAAGAAATGAAAATATTAACAACAGTAGTATGGGATTACAAAGGCCGAGCAGAGAAGCACGGCGAAGGTCAGCTTGATATAAGAATCAGGTTTAACGGGAAATACTATCACATAGGAACTGGCATTAAGGTGCGCAAGGCTGAGTATGTTGCCGGAAAGATAGTCAACCGTCCTGATGCATCGGTGCTCAATGACCGGCTCGCAATATTATATAGTAAAGTATGTGCGTGCGTAGATGCGTGCGTGCGCGATGGCGAAGAGTTTAATATCGAAGCCATCAAAGAAAGCATCTGGAGTGTCAAAGAAACAAACTCGAAGGAGTCGCCGTTCGTTGAGTGGTGCGAGGAACAAATTCCGCTTCTGGGTGTCAGCGATGGCACCGTAAATCATTATAACCCTCTCGTCGTGCGACTGACTGAGTTTGGCAAGATAAAGACCTGGCAAGATTTGACCGTGGAGAACATCTGCAACTTTGATGCTTGGCTGCATACCGTCACCAAGCCTCTGAGTGATGCGAAGCGCAAGGCTGGTGCAAAGCCTGAGAAGCTGTCAGATGGTGGCATCTATAACTATCATAAATGCCTGCGTGCGCTGCTCAATCGTGCGCTGTCATTTGGAAAAATTGAAAACAATCCGTATAATCGTCTGAAGGGTAAATTCAAGCGAGGCGACAAACCACTGCCAGATTATCTCTCTGAAGATGAAATGAATATCTTTGAAATGCTGATACTGCCGAAAGGCACGCCTCTTGATGTTGCGCGTGACCTTTTCATCTTTCAAATGTACACAGGATTGAGCTATTCAGACATGCAGGCATTTGACGCTTCCGACTATAAGTGGGATGGCTCAGCCTGGAAGAACGTCGGCGAACGTATAAAAACCGGCGTGCCTTACGTTTCATATCTTCTGCCGCCTGTGGTGAAGGTACTTGAAAAGTATGGTTGGGAGATTCCTCAGATCAGCAATGCCGATTACAACCGTCAGTTGAAAGCACTTCAGACGATGACGGGTATCAAGACAAAACTCCACTCTCACCTTGCACGTCATACTTTTGCGACTTTCATGCTTGATAAGGGCGTTCCGATTGAGCATGTCTCAAAGATGCTTGGCCATACGAACATCACCCAGACGCAGCGTTATGCCAAAGTGAAGCCAAAAGCAATATATGATGACTTCGACCGTGTGGCGACGATGCTGGCTCGTAACGTCGATTCGCCAAAGAAACGCAAGAAGAAACAATAAAAACGTGGTCGCTATCGCAGCGGCCACGTTCCCCAAAACTTCTTATTACAAATAAACCAACAAGGTTATGAATCCAACAGTTTCATGACTGGCACCTTATAGAATGCTGGCATACCTGCGACGGCACCTTTGACCAAAGCAATCTTGTCGTCTTCAAATTCAAACTCGCCTTCGCTGTAGTACAACTCACGCGCCCAATCCATCACGCTGATGTCCTGCGTGGTCATATAGATTTGGTTGGCGATGTTCTTTGTCATATCGACCGTCACCTTCTGACGCTCGATGGTTTCACACTCAACTTTTGATAAATCAATCTTCTTCATAATTCTTTGGGATTAGTTTAACTTTTATTTAATGTATATGGTGTGCCGTTGATAGACACCTTTACGTTGTTGTCTTCGAAGAAGAGATATACACTATTTGTCAGATACAGGAAACCACCACCAAGAAGAACTTGACCACCTTGAGTGTTTATTGACCTAAGAGATGCATTTCTACCTGTCATAATTATTGAACCATCTAAAGCAATATCTCCAGACCCTGACGAAATGGTCAGTACGTCGTCATCATAATTGTAAAATATTTCATTAGAGCTGTCTCCTATATACAGATTATTGACAGCCTTGAGCTTGTTCACGTTCAAAGTGTCGACCGTACCGCTTCCGCTCGTAGGCACACCGAGAGCCGACACGCCGCCCGTGGCGTAGAAGTTTGCAGCCTGGCCGTTGGACTTTTCTGCTTTGATAGCGTTGTTCTCCTGATCGTATATCAGTCTGATGTCGCCAATCTGAAGATAGCTTTTGTCATGACCACCGCTGATAATTAATCCTGAAGGAATGAAATCTCCTTTACTGATACCTTTCGTCGGGTCTGCGACTGTTGCTTTGGATTGTATGGTTAATCTTCCAGATTCTTCCTCGATAATTCTTGAAGAGTAGTCAACATCGCTTCCTCCGTAGTGGAAGTCAATGAATCCTCCGTGACCAGCAGCGACTCCGTTGGTGTTCATCTCGATACTCTGCACACCGGTGATGCTGCCAGTCATGGCAATATTCAATACATCCGACATATTGCCTGAGACGTTCGCCGAGCCATCAAAATTCTGTCCCCATATCGTGCGGGCCGTCGTCAGCTTCAGAGCTGTCTTTGCGCTGCCGTCGGTGAAGTAACCGTTTAGCGTGTCGATGTATCCTTTTAGCACACGGCCTTGGTTGGCTGAGAGACTGTCCGATGTCGAAGTGCTGGTGAGATTGTCCTGCACGGGTCGCCATGTGTTCGTATCGGTCCAAGGCACATTCACATACGCCTTCTCATTCGACAGCAGCACGGCATAGTTCCTGTTGCTGCCGTCGGTCGTAAAGCCTATCTGAATACCGCCGCGCGTGCCGTTTGCAGCCAATGGAAGGTTGTACGAACTCTGATTACCATTGACCCATTTCCCGCTCGTGCTGTCATACATCAGTACCTGGCCATTCGACGGGCTACTCAGATTAACATCATTCAATCCAGCGAGTGTCGATGAACCTCCCCCACCGCCGCCGGAGTTCTGACCGAGGGCAGATATGTACTGGTCGGTCCAGAAGCCGAACATCGCCTTGATGCTGTCGATGGTCGATGTTGTGTCGTTGGGGTTGACGTTAGTATTACCGTTCTTAGCCTGGAACAGTCGCCCGAAGAATGCAATACTCACATATCGGCTGTCGGCAGCGGTCTGTGTGAGGAATCCTTGCTGACCTACCCATGTTTGAGTGGCATAGCCTGCACTTGCATGATTTCCCCATCCGTAGGCTGTCTCACCGTGAGAGATATAGTTTTGATATGTACTATTTATGGCGATTGTGCCGCTGCCAGTGATTGTTCCACCACTGAGTCCTGTGCCTGCTGTGATACTTGTCACCCCGCCGCCACCGCCACCTGCCGAGCCGTATTTCCATTTCTGTGTAGCATTGTCCCACACAATCGTCATGCCGTTCTGCGAAGCACCAGGAGCCGACAGCCCACTGGTGTTGATACTCAACAGCGGCTCTTTGAGCGAACCACCACCCCCACCGCCGGAAGTATTCTGTCCGAGTGCTGAGAGGTAAGATGGTGTCCATAGTCCTGTCTTGGCCTTGATGCCGGTGATGGTGTTGGTAGTCTCTATGGTGTAGCCTGTCTCCTCGTCTGTGTGTGTCTGCGTGGTGGTGTCGATGAAGGTGTTCGGTGTAGCTACCATGTTTGTAGTCACGTCGCTGATCACCGTGTCGCCGTCCTTCGTCAGTACACGCTGGCTATACTGAAGTTCAAACATTTGGTTGAAGAACGACTTCGACACGAAGTTGTCATTCACCCAAGATTGCTGGGCAAAGCCTGAGAGCGTTGACGGGTCGAAACTGCCACCGCTTCCACCAGAGCCGCCTGAGCCGCCCCACATGCGCTTTCCTTTTTCTTTATTGAGGATCATACTACTTACTTTTGAATGAAGATTACTTTTGCAACATCATCGCGCCAGTCACGCCCGATGGACACGGGATAGCATGCCACATTGTCGATGGTGGCTTCGTCCTGTGGGGTGAGCCCAGCAACGTCTTGATCATTGGCCAGCAGTTCTGTGCGATACATCAGTTTTGACTGCTTCCAATAGCCCGTAGACTGACCGCCGACGCGATCGGCGAGTATGTTCTCCTGTCTATTGTGAAGGGTGGTGGGCTGACCGGAGCCGTCACCAGCAAAATAGATACCGTAACCGAACTTTACAGGTCCGAAACTACAGAATATGCAGTCGGCATTCCATTCCTCCACACAGGCACTATCATTCTCTGCTGTAAACTCATACGTCGTTTTATCCTGATTCGATGGCAATAAAGGCAAGGCACCATGATAGGCCATATCAATAGTGAAGTCAGTCAGCGCGAAGTCGTAGACAAGAAGGGTAGCTATCGGTTCAGCTGTACCGAGAAATTCAATAAAGAGCTTTCCGAAATAGCCTGCACCGAATGGCACGGGGATATTCTTTTCGTATGAATCGCTGCCATACATGCTGTTGAGGTAATAGAGCGTTTTGCCTTTATTACCGATAGTCACCTGAATGGCCGTTGCAGTAGTGCTCCATCCTGCTCCAGTGAAATATTTACGGGTCGTGGTTCCGCCGCGTGTTGTCTCGATACCGAGACGAACATACATCTTCTTGTCTCCGTATTCATTGTCACCGGAGGTGAAGTCCATCTTATATCCCGCAAAGATGGTCTCTGCATTCAGCGTAAAGTATAGGCCTTGAAAGTTATGCTCAAACTTGGTGGCGATTCTGACTTTAACCGAACCATTAAATATTCCATTACACTGCACGATGTTTGTGGTGTTTGAATCAAAGTCAAACGGGAATGAATCTACTATCCAGCCAGTCGCAAAGAGACTTGTGCCATAGGCTGTGCCAGACATATCAATACCGTCGATACTCGTGGCCTTCTTTTTATACCAGAAGGACTTGTCACCTCCGGCCTCCCATGTATCGCCGCTCGATGCCGACGGCATCTGGTCTATGATATACTCAGGATAGCACTCAATAATTTCCTTGTCGGCATTCCCAGCGTCACCCTTCACCGTTGCCTTTGAGTAGCCGCGCAGAAGGGTCACGTCATTATCAAACGAAGCAAAGACGTTTCCGATGGTGACGCTGCCAGCTGCGACACTCGTACCCGCAGCCGTACCGCCTGCCATCGTTGCGAGGTTGTCCATAGACATCTTGATAAACGTCGAGGTGTCGTTGGGTGCGCAGAGATAGACCGAACGGCCATGCACGCGGGCTGTCAGTCCCCAATAGCGACAAATATCCTCCAGTACATCATACTTGTTATACTTGGCAGATATAGTGTTTTCATCCTTGTCGAGTTCAACGAAGCACTGAGGGTCTATCAGACACAGCATATTGTTCTGCATCGTCGTACCACCCTGGAGATACACGAAATCAAAACTGATGGCACCATTCGTCACCGAAACGATATAGTCGAGGATACTTTTCAGATAGAATGCAAAGTTTCTCATTTCGGTCACTGGCTGTGTGGCGAGCACGATGTCCTGACCGGCTGCTGAAGCCAAGGGGCATTGTATCGGGTACTCCCGCTCCTGCGGGTTGCCGTAGAGTGTGGCCCCGAAGTTCTGCGACTGCATGAATCCCTGCCACAACACGGTGCCGACTTGAGTGAGCGTCACGGGCCGAGCGGTATCAGTCAGAGGCACGAGGTCTTTCCAGTCGAAAGGAGTCACACCGTCGAGCGCATAGCCATCGTCCACGATGCGGATATATCCTGTCTGCGTGCGCACAGGGCAGAAGACATCCTCGTCATCTCCTTCTTCCGTGACGAATGGCGATGCAGCAGGCTTCAATGCAATAGTGCTTTCCGTACCGCCACCGATGGTGACGACATACGGCGCATCTGTCGTTGCAGACCTGAGACTTCTAAAAGTGATAGTATAATTATGTGCCATAACTGCCTTTTAAATACCGGCAATTATGGCGCAGGGGTTTACTTTTTGCGGCTAAGACAACGCGCCGGAGCCTTTCAGCGAGAACGAGCCAGTGGCGAGGTTGCCGTGGTTCAGGTTCAGTTCGGCCTTGGTGATGAGTGCCCTACCTGTCAGCAACTGCGTTGAACCGGCCTTCACGTAGACGGTCACGAATGTACCCACTTTCAGCACCTTCTGCACATCCGCATTCGCCAACAGCAGCCAGCCGACACTCATAGACCACGACTTACGACCCTTGATGATATTCGTCCACTCCTGATCGTTGACGTCAGCCGAAGCGATTTCTATCGAGCCGCACTCCGTGTTGATGGTGTTCGACCGTGTGCCTGCGATGATCTTCGACGTGCCAGACGACAGCGTGGCATCGTCCGTCGCTATAAAGATGTTATTACCAAGTACTGCTGCCATATCTATATCTGTTAATCTGTTACTCTGTCTTTAATCGTTACTCTGTCTATCTCCAAGTCACCAACTCGCCCTGACCTGTGCGCTTCAAATGGCGGTTCAATACCAACTTGATCTTCTCGCCCTCCAACACACCTACAATATTCAGATTGCCAAAGCCGCGATTCTGTATGCCGTTCGCCAGATTGTTGGTCATCGCAGCTGTCAGCACGACCTCGCCAGCATTCAGTCCGACCATCTGTGAGCCATCGACCAAAGCTGGAACATTGTCGCCGCTGTACGAATTGCCCTTCACGATACCACCCTGGGCGTAGCCTGTAGAGGAATGAATGGATGCAATCGTCGTGGCCATTGACACCGTGGCCGCTGCTGCTGCCGCGATGAATGCCCAGATATTTCCCTTCGTGGTCTTGTCGCCTGCAAGGTTCTCAGCATAGGAAAGTGCGATGGTGGCGATACTCTGTCCGATGACCGTCATGATGTCGATGGCGGGGTTCTTCAGTCCAGACATAGCCGAGCCGACGGTACTGATGGCCGATGCCGCCGTGCGCCATGATTTTGCGATGTCCTTACCTCCATTTGTCACGTCATTACCACCATTCTTGAAGTTATCAATCTGTCCCTTGGTGTTCTCGATTTCCTTCTGATAGATTTGCCATGCTGATTCAGACATACCACCGAACTCCTCCTGTAACTTGATAAGTTCTTTCAGGTGGTCTTCCAACTGCTGAAGTGGAGAAATGACAGCGGGCAGATTGTCCTTCATTTTAGCGAGCGGAATGTCCTTCATTTTGGCGAACGGATCGGTGGAAATCGATGGCACGATACCGACACCCACATCCACAGCCTCCATCTTTGGACGCTGCTTAATCTTGCCGGTCATCAGGTCGAGAGCATACTGCTGTTCGTCGATTTCCTCTTTGATACGTCTGCGGCTGTCATCATCAGCAGCAGCCCGCCAAGCCTTTTGCAACTCCTGTACCTTCTTTGTCTGCGCATCGATAGAACCTTCAAGCGGGATGTATTCTGGTGTGGTCTTACCGCCACCTTTCTTTGTTTTTTTATTGTCATCATCTGATGGAATTAAAGGATTTTTTGCGGGATTTGAAATGGTTTTATAAAGATCTTCGTATTGTTTCTTAACTTCTTTTAAAGCCTGAACCCGTTCGCGGTATATCTGGATGCTACCCATTCCACCTTTCTCTGCTTGCTGAAGTTTTGCCTCCGAAGCATTGATGGAACGATTGATAGCTGCCAACTGTCTGCTGTAAAGAGCTGACGGGTCTTTTGAATTGCGAAGGTTGTCTCCAAACCTTTCCATCATACCACCGCCATTCATATTGCCAATGGTCTTACTTATTCTTCCGGCCTCGTGAAGATAGTTTATCAAATTACCAACGTAACTTAACGCATTTACAGCCCCAACTTTGATAGAGTTCCAAAGACTATCGCTGCTCTCTGTGATTGGTCCGAATGTATTACCCAGTTCCGTCATGGCATTTTCGAGTCTGGTCTGTGCCTGAGCTGCGCGGTCGGAAGCTGTTTCTATATAGTCGCCAGCCCTCTTCATGCGCTCCTCAATAATCTGCGCTACGGCGGTGGTCATGTCGCCAGTCTCTTTCATTCTGTTCTTGATGTCGGTGGAAGATAGTCCGAGGTTGTCGAGGATGGGGAGTGACTTACGACCAAGACCCGTGACGATGGAGTCTACCAGGTAGTTTACATCTTGACCAGTGTCCTTTGCCTGTTGCTGAGCGAAAGCGAGGAATGTACCCATCTGTTCGAGCGACAGATTGAAGTTGTCGAACTTCACGGCCTGCTTCATCAGTTCGAGGTCGTTCACGGTGTTGTGAGTAGCTTCACGCAAGCTGTCGAGCAATCCTGGCTGGTTCAGCCGCTCAAAGGCCTTCTTTACTCCCTCCATCTCACGAGCCATAGCAATACCTTTGCTTGTGGCTTCCGAAAATCCACTGGCCACCGTACCAATGACGGCTGCAAACGAGGCGTACTGCGCTGCTGCTGCCACTAACGATTTCGTAGATTGGTTGATGATACCGCCCATCGTCAGGTTGTCTTGCTTAAACTGGTTAAGCGTCCTACTTGCCTTTGCGATGCCTGCGTTATAATTGTCGGTGTTCGCCTTGATGCGAACAAGCATATCACTATTAGCCATTTGCTACTCGTTTTATGTATTCATTAATATTTGCTGCCAAATCCATAGCCGCCTTTTGCATGTGGAAGGGGGCTACGTGTCCGAACATGTTCGTTTGCCTGATGCTGCCGCGCTTTCCAAAACGAGATTCACGCTCCACAGTGCCCGAAGATATGAATCTGAGGATAAAGCCGCGATCTGAGCCGTAATACTGATCCAGTCGGTTACGACTCTCGTATCTCGTTCTACGATTTCCGCCTCGCTGTCCTGGCTGTAATTTACGCTGCCTAATCAGGTCGTATTTTGCACCAGCCCTTCGCTTCTTCAGGATGCTGACGTTACCACCGAACAGCTGCTTATACACGCTGTGCTTCACAGCCCTTGCAGCCTTGCGGGGGTCTTCTTTCATGTAGTTTTTTACATCTTGGCTGATGTGCTTTCGTGCCTCCTGTAGCAGTTTCTTGATGAGCGTTCTGATATGTCGGTCAAAGTTGGGCTCATACGTCAGCATGTGCTCGAACTTCTCCTGGTTCTCGATGAAACCAGAAAGCTCGACACTCTCCGACGATTCGCTGCCGCCATCACTGCGTGATGATAATCTGCCTTTCCAATAGTCTGGATTATTTGAATATACTCCCATACAATAAACCCCCGATATGCGGTTGGGGGTTTACCTACACAAAAAGACCGGCTCGCGCATCGCTGCGGGAGCCGGTCATGGTGTTGGTAAACTATCTTGTATCAAAAAAAAAGTTCTATTGATTCGAGAGTTGCGCATTCATCGCGGCCATTTCGGCTTGGAGGTCGTCGATGTCTTCCTGACTGACTGGCTTTGCATCTTTGCGTTCCCAAGGGAATGAAATCCAATCCGTCACGTTCGGAACGGGGTCTTTCGAGCCCATGCAGTAGTGCGCATTGTAGGCCACGAGTCGGGCTTGTTCCCATCCTGCATGATGTCTGGCGTTATAGCCTCTGATAATAGAGCGAACCTCCCACCAGCGCAGCTGATTATAAAAAACGTTGTAGTCTATGCCAATCTCGCCCACGAAGAGTTGAAACAATTCGTGGACGGTACTCAGTTTTTTACGCCTTCTCCATCGGTCTTTTCCTCAGCAGGCTGTTCAGGCTTCGGCTCAACTCCTGGCACTGCGAAGAAGTCGTTAGCCAACTCCATGACGGTGTTGAATGCCGCCACGATCTGCTTGTAGTCATCGAAGGTTTCTTTGCCGCGCAAGTCCTCGACGGTCAGTTCTGTGTTCTCGTCTGCAGCGATCGCGGCAGCGCAGATGATGGCGATGCGGTTCTTTATGAGGTCGATGTCTGCCTTAAAGAACGGTTTGCCGGTGATTTCCTCGAAATTAGATAGTGTTGCCAGTGTGAATACGACTGGATAGTTTTTTCCGTTGACGGTGATTTCTTGCTGTTTCATTTTTCTTCTTTTGGGATTAGTTCATAAATAAAAACCGCCCGCGCTGCTTGCCACGGAATGAGGAAAGACAGGCGGACGGCTGATAGATGTTTACGCAGCCACTTCGTAGTCGCCGTAGCCGTTTGCGTTCATCGTGTAATCGCTCGATTGTCTGTTTGGATCGTTCTGTGTGAGGGTCGCTATCAAGATAGAACCCGAAACGATTGTGCTCGATGCCGTGCGGTTGTTATCACCACTGACATTTGCGATCTTCCACTTGAACGGTGTGCCAGCCTCATAGAGGGACTGGATGTCAGCATACGTCTTGGCACCAACCTGTGACGTGATGGTCTCTCCTGAGCGAACCAAAGCACCAGACGTAATGTCGTAGTTCAGTTCGGTAGGCTCTTGGTACACCCATGCCCCAGTCGTATCTTTCGTCGACGCGTCTTCGAGAGAAACTGACACATGTAGGGACAAACTACGGGCAGCGGCCAAGACAGTATTTGGTACTGCGGTGTTGTCGCTAGACAGGAACAGACGAACAGTCTCACCCTTAGTATAACTGCCGATAGGAATCACCTGAGTGGCCTCAGAAGAACCAACAGTCTCCAGCGGGCCGGTACCCGAAAATTGAAGAGACTTCTGACTATTCGTCCTGTTATCGAAGGTAAACGTACAGTCTGTCAAGTACGCCTGACCTTTGCGAGACCAAGTAGCCTTCTCGCGGGTCTGATTATCGGTTGTCGATGTCTCATCCCACATCAGCGTCATTGGCTGCATCGCTTTGATGGCGGTGAGCATGGCTGCGGTATCGCCTACGTTCAACGACTCAACAGAAACCTGCCAAGATTTGCTGGTTGTCACAGGCATAGCCGCCATACCGACAATATCTTTGTGACTACTGTTGTCAACGTTGTTCGTGAGCGTAATTGTGCATCCAGTACTCATGCCAATGACCTTGTATTTCGACGCGGTTGTGTCGTAAATACAGATTCTTACATTTTGACCTTTTAGTGTTGCCATATTCTTTTATTTTTTGATGATGTCAACTTGTAGAGTGTAGGCACTGCCGTCCTGCTTGCGACCAACAGCACCGACGGCATAGCGCACATCGGCAGGAATGCCGTCGACCATTTCAGCCAGAGCCTCACGGGTTGGTGCTTCGAGCACGGCGGTGCCATTCTTCAGCAGGTCGTCATAGACGCTGGGCTGCTGTGTTTCATCCTTCTTGCTCATCGTCAATATAGATTTCGTTTGGAGTCGTACAATCGTAATAGAACATCTGACGGTGCGCTGGCTTCTCGATGATGTAGGCGATGTCGCTGAAAGTAAAGCCATACTGAGTCGGTGCGATCTCGTCGCCTTCCTCTGGAGTACCTTCACTGATGCGCTGCCAGGTAGCTTTCATAAAGTCGCTGATAGTCTTGCGGACGGCCAGCGTCATGTTGGCCAATTCCTCTCGACTGCGGCACACCATCAATATACTGATATTCACCTTGTCTTCCGAACTCTCGCTCCATGCGTCTTTGGTGGTGTCGCCTTCGCTGCCACCGTCGTTGTTCACCACGATGTATGGCAGTTCCACGTTTTCCATATCGTAGTCAGGATCGGCCACGTTATTGTAGATGTCACCCGCAGGCAGCATCGCCAATATGTCTGCATTCGACTTGATGGCTCGGATGAAGAATGAATCTGTCAGCAGTCCCATTACGTTTGCTTTTACTCGTTAATTACTAATTTTCAGATTTCTCTCCCTCTGGGGAACCGGCGGGCTGACAACCTTTACTGTTGCATCGGAGCAACCCGTCGGAAGGAACTAATCCCAGAAGTTGAGAATTGCGAGAGTTTAGATTTCGCTGCTTGATGCGGGCTCGACGAGCTTGATGAGCTTGAAGGCCTGGGGCTTGCCGGAGGTGTTGCCATTGACCTTGCTTGACAGCTCAACGAGAGAGTAGTCAAGGCTCATGCCCATAGCGATGACGTTGCGGTCAAAGTTGGCAGAGCTTGTGCCGTCGATGTTGAACTCAATGCCATCAGCATAGACCTGCTCGTTCAGGTAGCCGAAGTGACCGATACCGATGTAGCGTACAGGAGTGTCGCCAACCTTGTCCTTTGTGGCAACGCCATTGGAGGCAATCGAGTAGTCGATGTACGGGCTGATGTGGTTGCGATAGCCTACGCAACGACCATCCTGTACGACGGTGCGGTTGGAGTCGGTGGTGCCGGGGATGAGCTTGATGAACTCAAGGTCAACCTCAGTGGTCTTGTCCATGATGACTTCGGGATCACCCTCAAAGCCGAGGTCGTACATCTTGGCAATCTCCTTCTTCAGGTTCTTACCGATGTTCTCGTCGAGAGTCAGCTCAACCACCTCTACCTGTGCGAACGGTGACTGCAACTTGGTGTACTCGCCGTGAGCGTAGATGTGGAGGGCGCGGAAGATAGCCCAACCCTTCTGGAACTTGTAGGTCATGAAAGCCACGATGTCGAAAGCGGACTGAGCGACAGCACGACGGCTGACGGGCACGCTGGCAGCAACGCGCTTCGGAGATGTGGTGATGTGGGCAAAGTCGAGAGCCTGCTCATCCACCTTGGTCACCTCACCCTCGACGGTGAACTTCACGTCGTTGATAGAGTAAGGAATGACCTGAGTGCCGGTCACACCAGTCACCATCACGAGGTCGTCGGGCAGTTCGATGCCGGGCACCTTCGTGTCGATGATGGGCTTAATCTCGACGGGAATCAGACCGCCTGCATCCAAGTTGGCCGTGGTGTTCTGGTCGCCGCCGCTGGTGATAGCGTTAGCCAGGATGGTAGTGGCGTTTGCTGCACGACGGTTGGTGTAGCAGTCGTTAATCAACTCACGAATCTTGGCACCGTAGTCCTCACGCTCGCGGATGTTGTCCAGCTCCTTGCCTGTGGCCATAGCCTTGGCACGGGTTGACAGACCAGCCGACTCACGGGTCAGCTTGTCGTACTCTGCATCCTCTGCACGCTGCTCGTTCTTCAACTGAGCGAGTTCGCGCTTCTGCTCCTCGGTGATGGTTCCCTTCTGCTCCTCAGAAGTCAGGGTGCGAATTTTCTCCTCACGCACATTGGCGTTCTGGTCCAGAACATCAAGTCTGTCCATGATCTCAAGCTGACGCTCGTTGATCTGTGCTTTTGTCATTTTTGCCATGATAAAAACGTTTTTATAGGGTTAATAATTAAGTGATTCGATTTCGTCAGCAGTACGCTTGCGCTGGGCACGCAGACGCATGGCACGGGTCTCGCGGAAACGCTGCTCCTGCTCTTCGAGCTGACGCTGCTCTTCCTCGGCCTTGGCCTTTGCCTCGGCTTCACTCTTTGCGGCTTCCTCGCGGGCTTTGCGCTCCTCTTCGGCTTTTGCCTCTTCCTCAGCCTTCTTCTTGGCTTCGTCGTCGCCACACTCGCGCTTCAACTGCTCCTCAATCGCCTTGTCGATAGCCTCGGATGCCTCACGCAGTCCGACGTTGGTCTGCTCGTAGGCGGGGTGGGTGACGATGGCGACATCATAGAGGCCGGTGATTTTCTTCACATGGCGCAGCCACACCTCCTTGCCGTCCTCCACGTCGTTGGTCTTCTCGTCGCTCACGCCGTTCTCCGAGTCCT
>JAEEGG010014571.1_pt1 | contig 16629 bp, 21 predicted proteins | sample 9134161 | NCBI WGS metagenome assembly JAEEGG01 (sample SAMN16246543, study PRJNA631951) | gut metagenome | biome: gut microbiome; feature: rumen; material: CR-attached | host: Bos | place: Iran: Karaj | collected 2018-10 | reverse complement strand
ATCGACGAATGTGTCCGGTTCACGGTTCTCAGCAATGTACCAGAAAAATACATCAGGATTGCCATCTGCTCTTTCATAGGCCTTTTTTATAAGGTCGTAAGAAACAGTTTCCGTTACCAGCGAGCCACCGGAATCGGAGTCCGGATTGAAATAAACGATATAAACCTCGTCCTGTGACGGATTATTGTATACTCTTTCAACACCTGACAGAATATCGGTTGCCATTATAAAATCCTCCTTAAAACGGCATTTCGTCATAAATTTTTTCAAGGGCCCTGTATGCTTTTTCAAGAATAGAATCTGAATAAGCACATTCGTTGAGGGTTTCAACATAGTTAATCCACGCGTTGAGCGAATCAACTATTTTTCTCACTTCCTCAACCCTACTGACACTGATGATTTCATATTCATCGGTATCGGGAATCAGAGCGCATCCGCCCCAAGTTCCGTGAATCTGTTTGGCATCGTCGATAAACTCAACTGTGCCTTCTCTACCCGCATACTGCGGTTCACCTTCCATGTAAATGATCCGAATTTTATCCCCTACTTTGGGCATCTTTTTCTTCCCCCTCTTTAGGTTCCCATAACTCCCATTCTTTGCAATCCTTACTGTTATAACAGAATGGGAGGCCCCAATGATCATTATAATGACCATGTCGGCAATTCCTACAATCTTTTACTTCTTCTGACATATGATTCTCCTTGTGCTGGTGCCCAGAGTTGGAGTCGAACCAACCAATAGCGGATTTTCAGTCCACGGTGTTCACCGGTTCACCATCTGGGCATAAAACAAGACCCGCATTTACGCGCTCTACCAATTGAGCTAATTGGGGCTGTCCCCAACCCAGGATTCGAACCTGGAACCTCGTGCTCCCTAAGCAATAGAAAGTTGCTGACAGGTCTTTGAAAATGGCGATGACGACGGGGATCGAACCCGTGACCTCCGGAGTGACAGTCCGGTATGCTAGCCATCTGCACCACGCCACCGTATATTACTTTATGCTTCATCCCAATGCTCTTCAGCATGACAATTTGCACAAAGTAAATCACATTTTTGAACCTCAGCCCAATATGCATCCCATGTATGCATATTACCGCCAAGGGCGAGACCAAAATCCTTTTGACTTGGATCTCTATGGTGGAAATTCAATGCAGCAATGCATTTATCATAACCACATTTCATACATTTTCCACCAAGCCGCTTTACTGCTTCTTTTTTCATCGCTCGCCGCAAAGCAGATATAGTAGCCGCACGACTTCCACCTTTTGGATATTGAGGGCTACATTCAAAACAATATCTACGAGAGTGTCCTCCAGGCACTGTTTCAAATTCTGACCCACAAATTTCACAAATCTTTTTCATAAACTTCACTCCTTTATTATTTATGAAGTTTATTGGTGGAACATTTTTACGTTCTACCCAAATAATTGGCGGTCGCGGTAGGAGTTGAACCTACTTAAGGCTGCTTAACAGGCAGCTGCCTGACCGTTAGGCTACGCGACCATGTGACTATCGACGGCACACTCAACATCGTGAATGTGTGACGATAGGTTCTCGGTTTTCATATCGTCTGTCTCAGATTATGTTGGCCGATAACAACATCTGAGCGATGGTGGAGCCAGAGGGATTCGAACCCTCGACCCCCTGCTTGCAAGGCAGGTGCTCTAGCCGGGCTGAGCTATGACCCCATAAACGCGGTTTGCTTTGCTTCTTTATATACCGTTTTCCACTAAGCCACATATCACCCAAGATCCTGAGTGCCGGTGGTAGTTGAACCGCAAAATCCATGTTAACGGTGTGGAGGTTCTTTTATGACTTTCACTCCAAAAGTCATGGTACCCAGTAGGGGAGTTGAACCCCTGTACCGAGATTGAAAGCCTCGTGAACTAACCGTTATTCTAACTGGGCATAAAATGTGACCTACTCCGGACTTCATACCGGTACGCCGCATCCATTGGCACACGTAATGGCTTACCCAGGTCGCGACTGGTCGGGATACTGTGCTTTCCCGCCTGCGGGGTTCGGTCACGCAGACTATTGCGAACTTGCCGTCTGCTGGGGCGTCACCTTTAATTTCAGGTCTCTGAAGCCTTGAAGCCGCAGGGCTGTATCTGCGGAGAAGTCGCGCAGCTGGGACTCGAACCCAGAGCACTAGCTTATGAGGCTAGCATGCTACCTTTGCACCACCGCGCATCACATGAAGGTTACTATTACCTTGCCTTTTATTTATTGACCTTAGCCAAGCGTAGCCTACAAACGAATGTTTTCGGTCATTGGTGACGCTTCGAGGAGTTGAACCTACGATCTGTTCCTTGAGAGGGAACCGGACTAACCGTTATCCGAAAGCGCCATATAAGGGATTTGAGGTTTTCTTTCCTCTCTTCACCTTACATATATATAATATCATTTTTTTTTATGATTTTCAAATTACGATCATCTTGACCACTCTTGTATTGGATGACCGTGATCCGCAAACCATTGTTGAATTACGCATCTTTCGCTACACGCTTTTGTTGGTGCTTCGTGTAACAAGAGAGCAAAATTCACATCCTCAAGACCTTCTCTAAAGCGAATTGTTTCCGCCAATCTTTCAAATTTCTGCCAGACAGTTCTGAAATCGAGTCGGTCGAGTTGAGAGCGATATCGTAGTAAGAAGTCACAAGTCGGCGGCACCATTCCGCAATTTTCACCGCAATAACCGCCAAGTTCTGGGCCAGGCGCAAATACATCCGCGCGAATACCATTGATGATCCCTCTCTTATCTTTGAATTGGTGACTTGGTCCTTTGTTCTCATGATACCATTTCGGATCAAAAGCCGCTGTAGATATGGGGATCAGATTCTTTGGAAAAAATCGCACTTGATAGAAATAACTGGTATATATTTTCAAATTAAATACTCCTATTAAGTGTGTTTTGCTATTGACATATTTGTAACTCCACAATAACTTTTAAAAACTGGTAAAATAATAGATGCACTCGCCGGAAAATAACTAAATAAACTAAATAATGTTTTTGCAGTTGCTGCAGTAATTATACCGCCCGATTCCCTTAGACCAAGAGCTGTATCTAATCCAGTATGTAGTAAATAATGTACTGGCGTACCTATTACATTATTAGACCATACATGTGTATTACCTTGTAAACTATTGGTATAACAATCAACTCCGCCATTTCGCATTGCTGTCGATATTACAGTGCCTTGCGCGATACCAGACATTAAAGTTGAGTTTAGTGTTGAATCAAATGTATTAAGAGATATACCTATAATTATATCCTTAAATTTTATATTTTTAGCAGATCTATTATTAATCCATACTTTATATCCAGGTACAACTGAAATTGTATTAGTTGTAAGTTTTCTAAGAAGTGTTATACCAATAACAGCTGTTGTAGTACTAAAAGTTACTCCAGACCCGGCTGATGACCAACTTGGTTGAGTATAATCACTATCTCCATATAATTGTAGACCAACTTGAATATCATAGTTATAATTGGTTGTTAAATTTTCAAAAATTAAATATGCTTTATATACTAAACCAACTTTATTACGATCAAAACTATATTTAGGTAAATAAGTTGACGAAAGACATCCACTTGATCCCCAACCATTAGCCGTAGAATAAGGATAGCCTGCAGACACTTCATAACTAGTATATGTTGGTACTAGACGTAATAACTATATTCCATAACCCATAAAAAATCACTCCTAATACATAGGTTGGCAGGGGATACGCGACTCGAACACGTACCAACGGTTTTGGAGACCGACATGCTACCATTACACCAATCCCCTTCACTAAGTATCGTTGTTACTTAGCATAACGTCGTAGTTTTCTCTACCGTATCAACTACATCGTTTTGTGTAGTACTTCGGACGTATACGAAACTTACGTTGTTGGCAGGCGATCAAGGATTCGAACCTTGAACAACGGAGTCAGAGTCCGGTATGTTGCCGTTACACCAATCGCCTATGATCCGCCGACCACCCTATTGGAACGCTTTCACCATGCGGGGCGTCTATTGTGTATTTGCTAGCAGAATTTGAACCATTAACTATGGCGGATAAGTCGGGATGACAGGATTCGAACCTGCGGCTTCTTGGTCCCTAACCAAGCGGTCTACCAAACTGAGCTACATCCCGATAAGAGGTTCCAGTGGGTGTCGAACCCACTAACGCGGGTTTTGCAGACCCGTCCCCGGCCGACGAGGGTTGGAACCTATATACCGATTATCATCTGTCCGGTTCATCCTCCGGCCAGTCAATCTTTTCGCCACAATAAGGGCAATAATTCCAAGAATGATAAAAGTGAGCCTGTTCAATACTCCTGCCGCAATTACCACAATGAGCAAGAACACTTTCCATTTTATGCTCTCCAAGTTCACTGGAGAATGGAGAAGCAATCGTATAACTGGATGTTACGTGTTTGCGCAGTTCCACTTTCATTTTGAAATCTCCTTATCGTTTTCGTCTCATGTACCATCACATTCTTTCTTACTTACTGGTGCCCGTGGCGAGAATCGAACTCGCGATGCACAGATTAAAAGTCTGTTGCCATACCACTTGGCTACACGAGCATATGGTGGAACGTGGGAGAATTGAACTCCATCCTTACGGCTGGCTGTTTGCAGAGCCTACGTGATCACCTTTCAGTTTACCTCGGCAGCTACCCTGATGCTGCTATCACGTCCCATGAAAAGATTGCGGCGGAAGAGTTGCAGATACTACTCTGCCTCTTGCTACGGGTCTGGCGCAATATTCCTACCCTTTTATTCGCGCTATCCTGCTGAACTTATCCGAGTTTCTCTCTTATGAGATACAAGGGTACAGGATTTCAACTTACCAACGCCGCATATGTCCCTATGTCTCCTTTGGGATAGCTACTTGGAGTAAGACGCCTATTACGTAATTAATGCGTTTACCATAGGTATAGATCCTGGGAACTGGGTTCCTTGTTCCCTCTTGAACGGCCTGGATCAGGCGTAGATGGTGCGCCGGGGTGGAGTCGAACCACCGATGTTTCTTTGTAACGGATTTACAGTCCGCTGCCTTCGCCACTGGACACACCGACGCATATAAAGTTACTTGGGTGTGCTGTTACGCCAAAGGAAGCCGCCATTATCCATAAGGCACCGTACATAGGACGACTAATTTGCGTAGCCTATGATGGCTTTTTCGCCGCTGGGGCATCCCCACTCCTTAGCCGATGGCTGCTTCTAAGCCTACGGTCCCAAGTGGTCTGGAGGGTTTTCCCGCGTAGCAACGGTTATCCTTCTCCATGCAGGTTTGATTTCTGGAGCTCAACCTACTGAACATCTCCGAAGCCTTTTCTAATTCGATTTCTCCTATTCGGTAGCTACATTGGCCTGGTCCGGGGTGACGGGCTCGAACCGCCGACTTCCTGCTTGTAAGGCAGGCGCTCTCCCAACTGAGCTAATCCCGGATAAAAAAGCCTTCCTTTTTGTGCTTGAGCGAGGAAGGCAGTGGTGGACGCATTACTTCCCAACACCAGAAACTTATAGTTTCTATTCGCTCATAGCAACTCTTGTTGCCGGGGGAGTGCGCCACCAGGGACTCGAACCCTGAACCCCCTGATTAAGAGTCAGGTGCTCTACCATTGAGCCAGTGGCGCATAAAGATCATATGGTTAGCGTTTGGCGATCGTGCCAGTGGACGCCAGCCCCGTATTCCTACTAACCTTTGTACGATTTATCGCGATTTACGTACTCGGCCTACTAGCCTCGGCTTTCAGAGCGTTGCCCCATGTGTCATATTTGGAAACCAAGGGGATTTCCTTGAGGGCTTTTGCCCTCTCTTCATCTTACATATATATAATATCAAAAATTTTCAAAGTTTTCAAGTGACTGTCAGTTCAGGGCGATTGCGGATCCCATATCCCAGATACACATATTGATGAAGTCAGCTTTTTCACCGAACAGTTCATTATAAAGTTCGGCTGCACGCTGCCAATCTTCAGTGCCATCGGTTTCTTTTGTCTGATCCCGCATAAAGATATAATCTTTCTGCTTACCAGCTTTGATGGCATTGACCAGCATATAGATTTTCTGGATCCGTTCTTGATTTGCAATTCTGTCCATCATCTTTGTCACTCCTTTTGATATTATTGGTCGGGCAGGATGGATTCGAACCATCGACCAGCGGTTTATAAGACCGCCACTCTCACCACTGAGTTACTGCCCGAGGTTGCGGGCGATTGACCCGCAAATGGTACCATAAGCAAGCTGTGCATTTACCCCTACCCGTCGATAGGATCATGCGCCGCAATTGGTGGAGTCGAGGGGAGTTGAACCCCTGTCCGAACCACAAAACACATCAAGAATTACTTACACGATAGTTGATTTTAGGTTTCAACAAACCACCGATCGGGGATGACCGGAATCCACCACCTATTCTTTCGACTGTGAATAGGAGATCAGCTGGCCCGAAGCCAATCCATCAATCTATCTCTGGCACGCAAGTGATTACCGATTGACAGGCTCACTGTTTAGTGGTCAGCGGACTCAAGCCGCAAGACGATCTTCGAAATAATCTTCGTCAGTTCTTTTTCTTTGCTGCGTAAGGTGCTCCGCCTACCCGTGTTCTTAATGCTCTTCATGACCCGTCGAAACCAAAACGACCCCATGAAACCTCATATGCTTCACCCATCACTTGCTAAGTGATCCGCCACCAACCAGGCATATGAGGGAGAGCCGATACCGGGATTCGAACCCGGGACCTCATCCTTACCAAGGATGCGCTCTGCCAACTGAGCTATATCGGCATACAATGCCCAGGCGCTCTCGTGTCACCCAGGACTTCACCTTTTAGCCGGTTATATTTGCGACGCTGCAAAAGGTGCCAAATTAAGACGTCGGAGGATAAATACAAGGCAGAGCGCTATCATACCTTGCAAACCTCAATCTTCGTAAAGTTCAGGCTCCGCGCCATATTCATCGCATATGTCTTCGAACCAGTCGAACTCGTCATCCCGATAGGCTTGACGCCCGGATTCAGAAGAAAACACAGTGGAGTTATACCATCCATTATCGCCCATGTTCGCAACCTCCTCAAACTCGTTCATGACTTCCTTCACCTTACATATATATAATATCAAAATTTTTGAAAGTTTTCAAGTGACTTCATCTTTTGTTGGCCCAAGCATTTTGATTAGCCACACATGTTGCCAATTCAAAATCGCCAAGAGATTATCGTTTGCGTCATATAATTCACACCAATCGGATCCTACTGACTCCCAATGATCTGCAGTAGAAAATTGGATATACTGATCAGCATTAAAATAAACTCTCATTTGTACCTCTGTTTTTTCTACGACCCTTGTAACAATTATGTCCTAAAAAATGGATCGTCCGGAAAACTTTTGGTACCAAACGATCCACAAATAACTATTATAAGTCTAACTCTTTCATCAGACGTTCAAGCGTCGCTGCCTCATCTTCTGACATCGCAACAGGACTTGCCGCAGGAGCAGATCCACCGCCACCTCCGCTATCCTCATCATCGAAGTTCAGATCCCCACCATGGCCCTGGAACTCAATCGGAGTTTTGGGACAGGTCATCGACACTGCTATTTGTACTCGTTCACCATTCTCGACAGACCAGAAGTAATACTTCTTATCGAGTTCTCCGCAGTAATCATTACCGACTGCGGTAGCAAATCGCTTTATAAGGGCTTCTTTAGCCAGAGCACCTTTCGCCAACAGGAATCATCCTTTCATCATTTTCTATTATTATATTATCAAAAATTTCTTATGTTATCAAATTATTGCTCGAACATTTCAGCCCAGCAATCATCGCAGTACCAAGAGCCAGATCTATCATCATAGTGCATATAATCGGCTCGACCGCAGCAGCCGCACCGGTCACACTCTCTATCATCGGTGCGGCAATGATTACAAACAAATATATCACTATCTGCTGTTGGACGAGCCCCGCAACAAACACAAGGTACTCCTTTACCAACAACCAATTTCTTTTCGACTTTGATCGGCATACAACCGTCATTTGAGCCATATGCAAGAGTCCATGGTGCATATGTATGACTTTGAATTACATCGTTGTAACAACAGGCATCTTTATCAGTTTCGATATAGTTTGTTACCGGAACGATTCGAGTACTAGATCCATATCCAACGATAATCTTTGTATTCTCAAAGTTCCAGTATTGACCATTGATCATAACCTCGCCCTTGAGGCCAGTTGGACGGAACTGAGGAGTATTCATAAAACTGGTTGCATATTCTTCCCAATCCACGGGATGACCATCTTCACTCCATCTCCACCGACGTGCATCACGTATCATTTCATTACGTCTTGCTACCGGCCAGAAATAACCAAATTTGAATCTGATTATATCCGCAACAAGATCAAGTGCTTTCTGTGAGAAGAAAGGATACTGCTTTGCCGCATATATAATTTCATTCTCACGGTCAACATAAAAGTAGCAGCGCCACTTTTTATCATTCCAGGGTACATCATCGGGGAAGTGAGGAAGTTTTACGTCCGGCCCATTGGATTTCAAATATGCAATGAAAGTACAATTATCCATCATATAGCTGACATTACCAACCCGATATTCACCATCGAGTGCATGGCAGCTACGCCAGCTATGATTATTCTCGCTCGCAGACAGGAAATCAAGAGGATGTACTGATAGACACAGTTTACCAGTAACTTTATTAGACTGGATCAACATAGAAAGCCTTTGCCGCACATCCTCAGCCTGTAATCCGAATTTCTTCATCAAAGCCTTGGACAGACGGGTTCCAGCACAAAACTCCTCATATTTATTCGGAATCTTGTTCTCAAGGATTCCATCGTAGTTGTCGCGGAAAAAGCAATACATATCATCGCCGTACTCACGGTAGACCCAGTCCAAGAACTGATCCACCTTGGATTTGCGGCATTCATCATCAAGATCAAAACAAACAGGTTCTGGGTGCTCGTATATGATCGAGTTGTTCATTGACACGAACCAATCTTTGTTCTTCTCCCATGCCTCCAAAATCGGATCCGTGTTCATCTCCGGCATGTACTGATCCTGACTGTACTGGAGTACTCGGTTGAACTGTCTTTGAATTTCCTTCACATCCACTGTTGGTACCAGATCCTTCATTTCCATTTCCATTCTTACATTCCTCACAAATCCAATGATTTACGTCGTCGATTTTCTTTGCCTGTTCAGCACTCAAATAATATGCTTTACCGCATTTCTCGCACCAAACAATCTGATGAACAAGATCAGAATGACAATCCAAGCACATATTATATGCATGCTTGCCATAAGGATACCAAACCGGAATCATGCTGTCTTTGCGAACCAACTGGTTGCACATAAAACAATGCTCATAATCCGGAGAATCCCAGCAATCATCATCATAATCATACCAGGCGGAATGTCCGCGGTTGAACAGATAGTGGTATCCATAAATGCATGGGATATATTCAAATTTCTCAAGTTCAGGATGCTGCTGCACATACTGAAGAATGTTGACAACCTTACCTATTGTTTCATATAACCAATCAACATGAAGTCGTTCAATTTCTTGATGTTCATCTTCATATCCAACAGAAAGGTTTACTGCTGCAACTCCCCAAGTTGGCGCAAGCAAACTGATGTCTGATAAAGTTCCCCATTCAGTTTTGAATCCAAACTGCGTGATAAACTCTTCAAACTTCTTATTATCGCAATCATAATATACTGCGTCATTATGATTACGCCGATCAAGCTGGATCATAAATTTCATCGGTGCCGGAAACTCTTTCTCAGCAACAATCAATTTACTTGATCCAATGCATCCAGATTCTTCTCCAGTTGTGATAATGACATGGGGCTTCAGTTTGAATGTGCGGATTATCTTCATGATTGCAAAGACACCCGCTCTGTCATCTGCACCTGCTCCTTCCGGATTCCAGATTACATCTTTTTCCGGATCATAGAAGAAGTTATCAATCAAGGGCGGCAATTTGAATACCGTATCCGCATGAGCAACCAGCGCGACGGGAATATCACCGATTGCATATACATACGCGGGCGTCGCGACTACCTGTTCATATCGGGATACAAGTAGATCCCGCATGAAAGTCAACACCCCTTGCTCAGTAAGGTGACAGATATTTTGATATGCTCTTCTGTCTTTTTGGCTCCAAGTTCCCATGAGTCACCTTCTTTTCTCATTTTCTATATATATAATATCATTTTTAAATGAAAAAGTCAACCGGTTTTACGATTGACTAGGACGTGCGAGTTGCGCTGTCTTGACAAACATATCACAGTAGTGACAGTGTCCGGATCCTTCCATACAGCGCTGGCCGCATGAAATTCGCTTCTTAGCGAGATCATCATCCAGCACTCCGCACATAATATCGGTTTCGCAATTTTTGACTAATATATCAAGTCGGTTGTCATATGAACCATTTGCATATATATCAATCAAAGCTGCTTCTCGCTCTTGCTCACGATCATAAAGATCAAGTACGTCAATATATTCTTCATATAGCTTGATCCAATTCGGAGGTAGCCAGAAGTGGCAGAAACCGTCATCTTGCTCCATAATATGATTCCATTCTGTTGGGCGACCAATCATCGGTAGCACACGGATATCCACAGTAGTTTCGGGATCCGTCCAAGCAAGAATGGCTTGCCGCACACGTGGAAGCATAAACGTCAAAGGTTCTGCTATTGTCACGGCACATGGCGCATATGAGAGCAAATACCGCAGATCATTGAAGGTATTGACGGGGTAATGATACATCAATTTACCGATGTCAGAAAAATATCTCAATGTTCTCAAATCTTCAATATTGTAACAATCTGTAACAATAGAAGGATTTTCTTTTACAATACTTGCAAACTTCTTACCAGATATACCAGACTTTTTCAATTCAACAATTTCAATGATAATTGTATGTCCGGGGTACTGTTCAATCGCCGCTATTGCTTTATCCAACGCTGCTATTGGATAGCGAATTTCATTTATCTTTTGCCATTTGCCTGCAGCACTGTGATATGAGGCACATAGTTTCATTTTTTCAATTCAACTCCAAAAGCCGGCCTCCAAGACGGAGGCCGGGCATATAATGATCAGATTACGCAACCGTATAGAAGGTCACCTTGCGCGCAGGATTATCTCCAACCTTCACGCTCTTGGTCTCCTTCGTGATGCTGTTGTCCTTGAACAGCTTACCCAGGCGATATACGACCTTCTGCGGGGTACTGTCAATGACTTTCCCCACGATATCAGCCACGGTCATCGGCGCATCGGCGTCGCGCAGAACCTCCATAATGGCATCTGTCATGGCGTCATCGGTCGCCTTATGGGCCTGCTGATACTTCTTGGACTTCTCGGCACGCTGGGCCATCAGTTCCAGCTCATGGTCGATAAAGGCATGGAGCCTTTCTTCAGTTTCCTGATCCAGTCCGGCATTTGAGACCAGATCATACAGGGCATTGTAATTATCACGCTTGGTGATTTTTGGGGCATTCTCGTTCATGTTCGAAACTCCTTTTACTCTTTTTTTTGATTATATCATTTTTTTTCTTGGGTAGCAACTTCAACGATCGGTATCTTCATCGGATTTGTCAAAATCCTCCTGGAACCGAGCCCACTGCTCGGTCCAGAAGTCGACGATCGCCTTGTAGTAGACTTTCGCGTCTTCTACATTGCTGGTATGGAAGAACCGACCTTCTTTCAGCCGATTATAGGCATAGTTTGCATATTCCCAGCCAGGAGCATTGAGCAGACCAAATGCCTTTTCCATACTGATCTTGTTAGGATTGAACACGGTGTACTCATCCGGAGTTACACCCTTGTCCTCTTCGGTGTATTCCAGTTCCTGTACGTCGTACCGGTCGGCACAGTGATCACAGATATTGAGTTCGAGGGTCTGACCTTCTGCATGGTCAAACATCCACTGGAAGTCCGGGTTATAGTTGTCGCTGTTGCTTCCGCGTTTCCGCCCGAATACGTCCTTCCACTTAGCCAGCCCGTCATGGTGGATAGGGAACTGCACAGTGATCTGATCGTCTTTGTAACACGTATCATCGCAGATGCCGCACGTGTAACAAATCCGCTCATAGCAGTCATAGCAGAGGCACTGACCATCGGGGTCGTGATATACGTCGTCTTCGTTGAGACTCTCACCACACTCTGAGCAGCGAAACTCAGTCCAGCATTCGTCACACTCCAGCTGGCCCGCGTCCTGATTGTCGGGGTAGATCTCATCGCCGCAGATCATGCACTCAGCGGGGCCGCTGAAGTTGATCAGACCAGGCATATTGATCGGCCGCCAGTTCAGACGGAAGCACCCAATGACATCATCGCCACCGAGGTCATTGTACATATAGTTAGTATGGAACTCGATCTCATATCCGGCTTCGCGCATCCAGCGGTAGAAATCGGTATGAGGATCTTCGTACAGCCAGCCGTACTTCTCTTTTACGAGATCGCGCACCCAGTTGATACAGTTGACTGCCATCTCTTCCTGATGGTAGGGATAATGACGGTTCACAAGGATGACGTCCTTAGTCACGATAACCCAGGCGCGCCACTTCTTGGAGTTCCACTCCTCACCGGCGATCTCCATATGCTGCTTTTTGCTCTTGAGGTAGGCACAGATAACCATCGGAGAGTTCATCATCTCGACGGTACCCATGCGGTAGCAACCGTAGTCATTCCAAGACATACAGCTGGACCAGCCATTGTCGTTGTCAGAAGCGGTCGCATAGTCCAAGGGGTGGATAGAAAGGCACAGAGTACCAGTCATCCGCTTGGTGTTCAGAACCTGGGAGTGCTGGATCCGGAACTCTTCCCACTCGTCACTCATATCTAGAGCCTTGCAGATCTGGGTGAACGCACGGGTGATCTTCATTCCGCGCTGAACCTGAACCTTTTTGCCGTTGCCAAAGTCCAGGGTATATGCATTGATCCACTTGGGCTGACCTTCCGCGTCATAACCCTTATAGCCCAGTTCCAGTTTGTTGTCAGTGAGGGCACCGGCGTTACAGATGCAGTGCCGCAGAGCACGCCATACAACTTCTCCATCGGTCTCTTCGCTGGACCAGCGATATTCATCCACATTCAGAACCTGTCCCAGCTTCTTCACGATTTTGTCGCAGAAGCCTTCGTAGCGTTCCAGCACCTGATACATCTCAGACCGGAGCTGATCATGAGGCTTATCGTACACGATATCCTTTTCGAGGATCAGATTGTCCCCAAACAGAGGAGCCAGGTACTCGCCCTTGTTCTGACGCCAGAACCGGAGCAGGTGATCAACGGAGCAGTAGGCTTTTCCGCCATTATTGCGGGTCCACTCTTTGCGGTAGCTATCAAACATACGGAAATCATTCATAATCCATCCCTCACTTTCTATATATATAATATCATTTTTTTTGAAAGTTTTCAAGTGACTACAAGGCTTAGCTGGGCATATACTACTTAGTATAGTTCATATGTATCAACGATTCCAAGATCCATCAGTTTATTGAGTCCGACCTTGGAGATGTCAGCCGGATCATCATTATAAATCGACCGGAGGAACTCTTTCTGATAAGCAGTGGGGTACCGTGGAGTCCAAAAGGTGATCCCGCGGTCGCCATATGTGAATCGCGAAATCCGGATCCAACCGTGCGCAATCAATATGTCATCTGGCTGCTTGGTTTCATCTTCCAGATTCAACTGCTTGACAATGCGCCGAGCAGTATCCAGATGACCATATTCATTGCATTTTACCAGTTCCGCAGAAGGTGTTAACCATCCAATACGATTCATAATATCACTCCTATCAAGCAAGTTTGCAATAGAATACGATGGTCTGCTTGGTGCCATTGTATTCCTTGTGATCCTTGACTTTCATCTTCAGATGAAGCATAGAGCCTTCTTCATAGCTTTTGCTGGCGGTGGTCCATACATACACGTTCTGATCTCCATCTTCCATGATGTGCATATTGGAATCACCATACCGACCGGTCAGATGGATGTTTTTGGTCACCAACACATCCTTGATCAGCCAGTCGCCAACTTCACCCTGGTACTCACTCTTGCTCGGAATGGTAATCAGAGAGTTGACATATTCGGTCACCCAGTCGTTATCCCGCATAGCCAGGTTCTCTTCATCCTCGGGATCCCGCACTTCGTTCCAGTCAAGGCGGATCGCCTCAACGCCTTCCGGCAGATCCTCGGGAACATCCATCTTGGAAGGGGTGTACCACTTGAAGGTCATATTAAACCAAGCAGCACGGTGACCAGCTTCGTCGATGGTAAAAGATTTGAAATACTTGGAAATCACGTCCTGGTTACCTTTGTACAGAGTAATGAAACCGGCTTCACCGAAGCCAAAAGCATTACGAGCCGCAAACCGGATCCGCTTCACTTCTTCTTTAGCGGCCTTGGCTTCAGCACGCTTCTCAGCAGCACGATCCTGCCGAGCGCGTTCAGCTTCAGTGTACCAGCGAACGGTCATCAGAGCAATGCCGGATCCCATGCAACCATAGCACTTGTCACCATCCATCTGGTTCCAAGAGTACCGGCCGGATCCACCGCACCGCTTGCAGGCGCCCTTCACTTTCACATACATCCGACCATTATCCATAAAGGGCTCGCCAACCTGCTGCATAAGTTCATAAGATTTTGCAACTGCCATCAAAATCAACTCCTCTCTCAACTTTCATATATATTATATAATATTTTTTTAAAAAAATCAATAAGACCCCTAATGACTTAGGGGTCTGATATGTCAATTCCAGTGCTGGATATCCTCAAGATAATCGATCCGATCACGCATCTTGCGATTTTCTTCCTTGAGCTGATCATTTTCATGCTTGATCGCGGCGATCAGCGCTTTGTAGGTTTCGATGGTCGCATGCAGTTCACGATTGGTCTGAACCGCAAGCCGATATGCATTCTTGTAGTTGAAATCATTTGCCATGATAGATCACTCCTCTCTATCAATTAATCATCAACCTCTTCATCAAATTCATCACACAGATCTTGCGCGGTGTGGATCAGGTTCACAAGGAACACTTCGCGCACATAGCGCACATAGTCAGTTGGCAGGATCTGAATGTGGTGTTCGTCATGAAGCAGCACAAACAGGTCATGAATATCATCATTCAGATCTTCCATCTTTCTATTGATTATGGCTTTCGCTTTATCCGTCATCATATATCCCTCCTTCACTATAAATATAATATCATAAATTTTTATTAAAATCAAAAGACCCCTCATTACTGAGGGGTCCGATCACCGAAGGGATTAGGCGACGGTGAACACCACCGCGCGCTTCTCGCCCACAGCCTTGGTAACGGTGCCTTCCTTCACCAGCTGGTTGAGCAGAGCAGCAGCCTTCTGGACGTTGAAGCCGAACTGAGCAGCCACATCGCCGGCCTTCACAGGCTCGCCCTTGCCGGCGAGGAAGGTTACGAACTGCGCCTTGATCTCGGCATTCTCACGCTGGGTCTTGGTGGGCTTGCGGGTACCGGTCTTCGCATTCCGCTTGATCAGGGTAGCCTTCAGGGCTTCCAGCTTCTCGCGGACATCGGCATCCAGGTTGTCATTGGTCAGGACGTTCTCCAGGGCGGTCACATAAGTCAGCTTATTCATGGTATTACCTCTTTCTCTGTTTTTTATGGGGTTTATCAGCTCCCCTATCTTTCATATATATATTATCAAAATTTTTTGAAGTTTTCAAGTCACTTGGTGGTTAGCCTCCGACTGGAACGGTTCATACCAGCCTTGTCGATCGGAAAGCGCCGTCCCGCAGATCCATGCTGTGTCGCCACGACGGTACAACTGTTTTATTACACGCATCACAACCGCCCTCGCGTGGGGTGGGAGAGTCAAGCCCTCCCACCCAGGATTTCATTACTCGGCGTCAGCCAGGGCGAACTTCACAGTCCGTTTCTCGCCGTCCACCTTGATCAGGGCGCCATCGGCAACCAGAGCGTTCAGAGCGGCGGAAGCCTTCTGAGTGCTCACACCGAAGGACATGGCGATCTCGCCGGCGCGGTAGGCACCACCGTTCTCGGTGATGTAGTCCAGGATCTGAGCGCGGAACTCAGCCTTGGCTTTGTCAGCCTTGGTCTCGCCGGACTTGGCTTTCAGAGCCACCCGGTCCAGTCGGTCAATTTCCTTCTGGATCACATCCCAGGCGATCCGGGCTTCGTCGGTGTCGATGGTGTTCAGAGCATCCTGGGCCAGGGCAAACGCGGTCTTTTTGGTCATCTTGATCTTATCCATGGTATCTACCTCTTTCTGGTTTGGTGGGTTTTCCTTCCCTCATCTTTCATATATATATTATCATTTTTTTTTGAAGTTTTCAAGTCACCGTTTGGTTCGTTCAGACTTGGAAAGCTTCAAGATCGAAACCTTCGTTCTGGGCAAGTTGGATCAAACCTTGATAATTACCAGCTTCATACATAGTTTCGATGTTTCCCAGAGCACCATTGGATAGCATTTCCATGCAAGGCCCTATGACTCTCATTGAACCGAAGTGATCCAGAAGAGCATCGTAGAGGCGATCCATGTCGATTGTTACCTCTCTCATTTCCTTTCCCCCTTTCACTATATATATCATATCAAAATTTTTTATGATTTTCAAGTGACTGCGGGGTTC
>JAEEGG010014570.1_pt1 | contig 16629 bp, 15 predicted proteins | sample 9134161 | NCBI WGS metagenome assembly JAEEGG01 (sample SAMN16246543, study PRJNA631951) | gut metagenome | biome: gut microbiome; feature: rumen; material: CR-attached | host: Bos | place: Iran: Karaj | collected 2018-10 | reverse complement strand
ACTTTGCCGACAGATAAGCATCGACTGCAAAGACGGTGACGACGAGCATCAGCGCACAGAGCATGTCGGGCCGACCGTTGCGATACATCCACGCCATCTCGCTCGTACCCCACAGCAACAAGGTGAAAAGGGCTACCGTCCAGGCTGTCAGCCTCACTCCGTGTCGTTTCATGAGGCGAAGACACATACCGCCAAGCACGAACGTGATAATCAGGTTCAGACTTCTCACTGCCACCAGACTGCCGCCGAAGAGCCATATCCATGCCGTGGCCACCATCTGATAGAGCGGCGGATAGGTTGAGAACGGATATTGGCCGACCACACGATACCAGGCCGTGGTCTCCCATGTCCCGTGAACGGCCATGTTATAGGAGGTGTCGAGCATCATCACTTCGTCAATCCAAGGAGGCAGGTTGCCCAGCGTGAAGACATTAACGACGATGAACGCCAGCGACAACAGAACGTAAGTATAGATACTGCTTCTTTGCATACTCTCATGATTTGTCTTTTCCCTTAGCACCTCTGGAAAGTCTTCTATAAAAGTCAACCAGCAAGCGCAAGTTGCCTGCAAAGTTACGGAAAAACGAGAGAAGAACAAAACAAACGTGTTCGTTTTTTCTTCCGAGTGCAAGTAACTTCGCGCAGGAAGCGCAAAGTTATACATAATATTTGGAAAAGACTTCATTAGGAGTGAAGAAAATCGCAATAGAGGGCGAATAACAATCTGAACAACATTCTGATTTTATTAAAAATTCATGAAGACAAGGCTTGTTGTCTTGAAGTTGCAAAACATCTGCTCCCATCTGTCACCATCTGCTCCGCTGCTATTCAACTGATTAGCAACACGTTGCAAAATGGGAGCAGATGGAGCAGATGTTTTGAAAACTTTCTTGAATCATTCACAACATGACGCAGAATAGTTCACACCGCGTTTTAGAATAGTTCGCGTCACGATCGTGGCTACCTCACGTTGCAATCTTGGCTATATCACGCAACGATTTTGACAATATCACGTTGCAATCTTGGCTACATCACGCTATGATTTAGACTACATCACATTGTGGTTTAGGATAGACGATGTCACGATTTTGCCCTGCTAATGAGCACGGTGAAGACCACACACGTCAGCAACAGCAGACCGACCACAATGAACACAGGAGCAATGATGCCTGGCTCAAGACCGATGGAGGAGCCCAGCGTGATGAGGGCAATGACAAGCGTGAGCAACAAGAGCTCAAGCGCCATCACCCGAGCCATGCGAATAACCAATACCACTTGGCGAGGAGTCTTCACCTCTACTGGAATGTTGATGGTGTGAGGGAAATAGGCTGCCAGCAACAGACCTGCACCCACTACGGTAGTGATGATGCAAGGGAAGAGAATGGTGGTGGGTGAGCCCCAAGAATCCGCCTTACCTTCAAGATTGAAATGGGTGGGGACGGTATCAGGGGCGCGGCTCATGAGCCACACGATGAAGGCCCACACCAGAATGGCCAGTACCAGAAACGCTATCTCGAAGATGGTGCCTTCGAGCGTGCGCCCTACGCGCACTTTCAGTTTATTGCTCTGTAGTTTCATCTTTTTGCTTTTTAGGCAGACGGTGAGCCTTGCGGAGAGCCTCGGTGATGATCCACTGAAGCTGGCCGTTGGTGGAGCGGAACTCGTCGGCGGCCCAAGCCTCAATGGCATTCATCGTGGCAGCATCTACACGCAGGATGAAGCTCTTGGTCTGTGATTCTTTCTTTGCCATAAGGGCGTGGATTAATGGTTCAGGGTGCCTGTGTTCACTACGGGCTGTGCCGAATCGTCACCGCAAAGCACTACGAGCAGATTGCTCACCATAGCGGCCTTCTTGTCATCGTCGAGCTCAACGATGTTCTCATTCGACAGTTTGTCGAGTGCCATCTTCACCATGCTGACGGCTCCCTCTACTATCTTCTCACGGGCGGTAATGATGGCGGAAGCCTGCTGACGACGCAGCATCACGGCTGCAATCTCGGGAGCGTAGGCCAGGTAGTTGATGCGTGCCTCTACCACTTCGATGCCTGCCAGTGCCAACCGCTCGTAGAGTTTCTGCTCCAGCTGATGATTGATCTCGTCGCCACCATCGCGCAGCGTCAGTTCCTTCGAGCCTTTCTCATCGGTATCGTCATAGGCATACTGCCCAGCCACCTGACGAAGAGCAGCATCGCTCTGCACCTTCACAAAGTTCTCCAGCGCCTGCATGATGGCTTTCAGCGATGCACCGCCTATCTCCTGCTGGTTCACGGGAGCCATCGTCTGCGAGTCAACCTCGAAGACAGCCTTGTAGGTGTCCTTCAGTTTCCAGACGAGCACCAGACCAATCATCACCGGATTGCCCACCTTGTCGTTCACCTTGATAGGCTCGGCATCAAGGTTACGAGCACGGAGCGACAGCTTCTTCACCGAGTAGAAAGGATTGATCCAGAAGTAACCCGTCTCGGTGAACGTACCTGCATACTTACCGAACCAAGTGATGACGCGGGCCTCGTTGGGTTCGAGCATCAGGAATCCGCACATCATGATGATCGACACTACGAGCAGTACGATGCCGCCAATCAACAGCGTTGCTCCAAGCAGCGTGTTTACTTCATCGGCCAAACAAGTGATGCCATAAATGGCTACGATAATACTGACAAGAGTGAGCCCCAACGTCACAAACAGCATCAGAAAGCCGTTCCAAACTGTTCCTTCAAATTTCTTTTCCATAAGACTAAAAGTTTTTTTAATTGAAAGTTTTGACTAATGTGATATCATTTTGATATTGCAAAGATATACCATTTTGATATCACTGCAATGGAGTCGAGCTAAAACATAACATTATTTAACAATGCAGGGGAAGCATCAATTCTCAATTTTCAATTTTCAATTTTCAATTTATTCGTACCTTTGCAGCCATGAAGACAGAAGATTTGAAGGATAAGCGCATTGCGGTGCTGCTCTCGGGCGGCGTGGATAGTGCAGTGGTGGTACACGAACTGGCTCAGCAGGGCCTACAGCCCGACTGCTTCTATATTAAGATAGGACCAGAGGAGGAAGAGGAATGGGACTGCACCAGCGAGGAGGACATGGAGATGGCTACGGCTGTGGCACGTAAGTATGGCTGCAAGCTGGAGATTGTGGATTGCCATCGTGAATACTGGAGTCAGGTGACGCGCTATACAATGGATAAGGTACGCGCGGGACTCACGCCGAATCCCGACGTGATGTGCAACCGTCTGATCAAGTTCGGAGCCTTCCACGAAAAGAGAGGACACGACTACGACCTCATTGCCACGGGCCACTACGCCCAGACGGAGCTGGACGAGCAGGGACGCAAATGGCTTGTGACCAGCCCCGATCCGGTGAAGGATCAGACCGACTTCCTGGCTCAAATCTACGACTGGCAACTGAAGAAGGCGCTCTTCCCCATCGGACACTATATGAAAGACGAGGTGCGTGTGATAGCCGAGCGCGAGCACTTGGTGAACGCCAAGCGCAAGGACTCGCAGGGCATCTGCTTCTTGGGGAAGATCAATTATAATGATTATATTCGTCGGTTCCTGGGTGAACAGCCTGGCGATGTGATTGAACTGGAGACGGGTCGCTGCATCGGACAGCACCGAGGGCTCTGGTTCCACACCATCGGACAGCGCAAGGGCATGGGCTTTGGCGGTGGTCCGTGGTTCGTGGTAAAAAAAGACGTAGAGAAAAACATTCTCTACGTCAGTCATGGCTATGATCCCGAAACGGCTTACAAACAAGACTTTTCCGTTCACGACTTCCACTATCTCACTCCGCTGCTGGAGGGTGAATCGCTCCCCCACCGCATCACCTTCAAGATTCGTCACACCCCTGGCTATCTGCCAGCTTTGCTCGAAGAGACGGATGAAGGCTTCATCGTTCATGCCGATGCCCCTATCCATGGTGTGGCCCCCGGTCAGTTCTGCGTCATCTACGATGAGCACCACCACCGCTGCTTCGGCTCGGCTGAGATAGGCATTTGAAGCTATTAGCCTCGGAATCAATTTTTTTGAGTATTCCGCTGTTTTGAGCTGTTAGTGTTTGAACCTCAGTTCGCGAAGTCCGTGCTGCCCCATGAAGCGGCTCTTGTCCACATGGCCTACCACCCCATTGATGCGCCCCCTGCCCGTGTATTGCCACAGACAGATGTCGCGCTCGTCTGCCAGCACAGGCTCCTCATCGGTGTACATCGCAATCATCAGCAGATAGTCATCGACCATGCCCACCATGTGCTTGTTATAGAAGTTACGTCCTGTGTAGATGAGTGGCTTCTGGTGATACACCTCCTCCATCATCAGCAGGAACTTAGACAGCGAGTCGCAGAACTCCTCGTTTGACAATCCACCGGTGCTCTCTACGTCGAGCATCGGAATCAGGTCTTGCTCGCCTGGCAGACACTGGGCGCGGAAATTCTTCATCTGCTGAGTGAGATCAGTTCGCGGACGGAAGAAGTGATAAGACCCCACTTTCAGTCCGTGGCGATGCGCCAAGTCGATATTGCGCTCATACCGATCATCAATTCTGTCACCACCTTCCGTAGCTTTCAGATAGACGTAAGCCGTGCGCGTGTTCTCGCCTACCGTCTCCCAGAACACATCGCCCTGATAATGGCTCAGGTCGATGCCGTGAACATGGCTGCACGTATCCTCACACTGCATGTAGGGATTCTCATGAATGGTGGGCGGACGCCTGACAACCCGTTTCTTCTTGACATACCTTTTCTTCTTTATCACCTTGTGGGTGGTTGCTTTCCGCTTACTTTTGTAATGCCGCGCATCGGCATTACCTACCACTAAAAATGAAAACAGTAATGCCAATAATATCGTAAAGTTTCTCATTTCCTTCATCTTTTTACCTTGCAAATTTACGAAATATTTTCGAAACCATAAGCATAAAAGGCATTTTTTGCGTAACTTTGCGGCAAAATTCAGAAAAGAAAGATGAAAAAGTTATTATTTCTTCTGACTATACTTGCTCTCCTCGCCTCCTGCCATAAGGACGAAGATCCCGATAACCACAAACAAAAGGAGTTGTTCGACCGCACCGTGCTCGTATATATTTCAGGTGAGAACAACCTCAGTTACGAGATATCGAAAGAACTCGAGGAGATGCGCACCGGATCGCAGAACCTTGGCAACAATGCACTGGTCATCTTTGTTGACGATGCCAACAAGACGCAACGGCCTTACGTCATCAGGATGAACGAGGGGGCAGCTACTGACACTACCTTTCTGGAGAGCGACAACTACAGTTCAGACCCGGCATTGCTACGACAAATCCTGAACTACACCTCCGAACACTACACTGCACGCGAATACGGCTTGGTGCTGTGGGGCCACTCGTCGGGCTGGTTGCTCGAAGACTCGGTCAGTACGACAAGAACCACAGCGGCACGCAGTCCGCTGAAAGCCTACGGTGTTGACACAGGTACTGGCGACGGCTATTCTGCCAACGGCAAGTGGATGAACATGTACACACTGAACAAGACCATCTGCGAGTGGGGACACCTGAAGTTTATCTTTGCCGACTGTTGCCAGTTCCAGTGCGTTGAGAGCGCCTACGAGTTGCGCCATGCCACCGACTATATCATTGCGTCACCGGCAGAGGTTCCAGCAAAGGGTGCTCCCTATAACACGATCACAAAAGCCTTGTTCGACACTTCTGAGCAGTTCTACCAGACCATTGTAGATTGCTATTTCGAACAGTCATTCAGAATCAACTACTATCTTGACAGTTGGACATCTATATCCTATGTTGCCCGCACACCGTTCTCAGTAGTGCGCACTTCCGAACTCGACCAACTGGCCGCTGCCACCAATACCATCCTGCACACCTTCTTGCCGACAGCCGACACTGCAGCATGGCCTGACTTGTCGAAGGCTAAGCTCATCTACTATCGTGGTAACATCAACGACAAACTGAGCAGTCTGATGTACGACATGAACGATGTGATGCTCCGCTATGCCGACACCCAGTCGTACAGCATCTGGAAACAAGCCCTTGACCGTGCCGTCATCTACAAGGTGAATGCATCAACGGGATGGATGACCGCCTCTCAGATACTGCCCTACGTATTCGGTATGGACAGCTACGGTCAGGCCACCGAAGTGATACTCACTGACGAGCGCTATGGCGGCATCAGCATGTTCGTACCACAAGACAGACCCAAGACATGGTATGAGCCCTATACATCCAATGGTGTGAAGTACGACGGCTACAACGCCAGCATCAAGAAGACGGCATGGTACTACGCTGCCCGTCTCTCAGAGTTCGGATGGTAAGAACAATTACAGATTCAATTGACATATCTCCCAAAAACAAAGAATAGGCTCTCAACAAGGGCCTATTCTTTTGTTTGTTCGTCTTTTCCAATAATCACCTTTATCTTCGATATTCGGTGAGCATCCATCTCCACTATCTCGAAGCGGAAGTTCTGATATTCCAGTTTCTCATGAGGCTTGGGGAAGTCGCCCTTCAGCTCCAGCATCAGGCCCGCCAGACTGTCGGCATCGCCCTGAACCTCCTCAAACGACTCGTCGTCGAGACTCAGAATCTTATAGAAGTCGGAGAGTAGTGTTTTTCCCTCAAACACATAAGTATTCGAGTTGATGCGCACGTATGGTTTCTCCTCCTCGTCATATTCGTCGTTGATCTCACCCACGATTTCCTCCAGGATGTCTTCCAGCGTCACCAGTCCGCTGGTTCCCCCGAACTCATCCACCACGATGGCGATGTGCACCTTGTTCTCCTGGAAGTCGCGCAGCAGATCGTCAATCTTCTTTGTTTCCGGAACAAAGTAAGGCGGACGTATGAGCGACTGCCAACGGAAGGCAGCAGGCTTGTTCAGATGGGGCAGCAAGTCCTTGATGTAGAGTATGCCGCGCACATTGTCCATCGACTCCTGATAGACAGGTATGCGTGAGTAGTTGTTCTCCACAATACACTGCAGTACCTCCGGAAAAGTAGAACGGAAGTCGAGTGCCACCACATCCTGTCGGCTGGTCATCACCTCCTTGGCAGTCTCGTCACCAAAGCGCACGATGCCCTCCAGCATGTTCTTCTCTTCCTTCAGTTCCTCCTTGTCAGTGAGCTCCAAGGCCTGCTCCAAGTCATCTACACTCAGTCCGCGACTGTCTTTCAGCATCACTTTCTCAGCCAAGACACCTGAACGGATGAGGACACTCGATATGGGATAGAACAACTTGCGCAGCACCATGATAGGCTCGGCAAATGTCCTGCACACAGCCAGTGCATGCTGAGCACAATACACCTTCGGCATGATTTCGCCAAAGAGCAGCAACACGAAGGTAAGAATCACTGTGATGACCACGAACTCCAGCCAGTAGGCATGGCCGAAGTTGATGACCTGAGCGAAGAAGTAGTTGCAGAGCATGATGATGGTCACATTCACCAGATTATTCGTAATCAGGATTGTGGCGAGTGTGCGCTCCGAGTCTTCGCGCAACAGTTTTATTTTTCCGTCGGCCTCTCTTTTCTCCTCGTCCAGTTCGTTCAAATCATTTGGTGAGAGTGAAAAGAAAGCAATCTCCGAACCCGATGCAAAGCCAGAGGCTATGAGCAGAATGCCTGCCAGAATAATGGAAATGACAGCTCCTAATGATGGTTCAAGAAACTGTACTTCACTGAATATTTGTTGGAGATAATCCATCGTTTTGTTTTTCTGTGGTAGAAGCGGAACGGGGCGTCAGCATCTCCATGTTGTCGGCCCATATTTCCGTGTAATACTGACGCTTGCCCTGCTTGTCGTCGTAGGAGGCATAGTGTATGCGCCCTTCGATGTAGAGCTTGTCGCCCTTGTGCACATAGCGCTCCACGATCTCAGCCAGTCGGTTCCAGAGAATCACGTTGTGCCACTCCGTTCGGTCGGGTACCTGTGTACCGTTCTGCAGGGTATAGCCACGCTCGGTGGTAGCCATCGTCAGACGCGCCACAGCCTGCCCCTGATCCACGTAGCGTATCTCAGGGTCTCTGCCCACATTGCCTATCAGCATTACCTTGTTCATGTTTTCTCAAAGCCTTCTTACTTTGCCATTCCCATGTAGCGGAACTTGAAGTTCTTGCCCTTTGCTGAGGGGAACTGGCTTCTTTCATCGACGCGCTGGCGTAGGTGCTCCACGATGCGGTTATAGCAGTCGAGTCCCGACATAGCTTTTACGATAGCCACGAAGTGGGTGTCGCGATACTGGAACTTACCTGTTCCTGGCACCAGCTGCACACGCTTGAAGTCGATCGTACCTTCGTACCATCCATCTCGCTCCTCGTTCAGCTTCATCACATTCGATACACCTTGATTCGTCTTTTCAGGCACTGTATTGCGCACAGCCTTTTTCTCCTTGAAGTCAGCCATGCTGGCAGCCTCAGTCTTGATGACAATAAAATAGACACGGGGACGAATCTTGTAACGCTTAGGATAGAACACGTCACTGGCCGCATATTCGCGGATATCTGCTTCGAGCACAGGATTCATGCCAATTTCGTCGATAGCCTTCAGAAAATCGATGGCTTCATCTGCTGATTTGACAAAAGCCTCCTTGTCAAAGTATCTTAAGTATAAGTTCATTTGAAGAATTGGTTGTTTTCCTAAATATAAATAAGAGCGGAAAACGGGACTCGGACCCGCGACCCCAACCTTGGCAAGGTTGTGCTCTACCAACTGAGCTATTTCCGCAATTCTTATTGAAAAAAAATGTGAAGAGGAGGAGACTCGAACTCCCACGTCGCAATTGACACTACCCCCTCAAAGTAGCGCGTCTACCAATTCCGCCACCTCTCCAACATGAGAGTTAACCATGTTGAAAGAAAGAGTGCCCAGAACAGGACTCGAACCTGCACGCCTCGCGGCACACGCACCTGAAACGTGCGCGTCTACCAATTCCGCCACCTGGGCATTTTCCGAAAGGGCCCAACGCCCTAACGCTCTTTGTTTCAAAATGTTGAGCGGAAAACGGGACTCGGACCCGCGACCCCAACCTTGGCAAGGTTGTGCTCTACCAACTGAGCTATTTCCGCAATTACAATTCTCTTACGAGAAGCATCTCTCTCGAATGCGGATGCAAAGGTACGACTTTTTCCGTAACCTCCAAAACTTTTCGCAGTTTTTTTTGCAAAAAAGTGCTAATAGTCCTATTTTGTGCAGGTTCAGTCCATCCTGTCGCGATAATCCGCGTAACTGAACGAGCGCAGCACCTCGAGCGTTCCGTCTTCATGGAGCATGCCGATGGAGGGATGGGTGATGCCGTTGAACATGGTGGTCTTCACCGTGGTGTAGTGAATCATGTCCTCGAAGATGACCTCTTCGCCCACCTGCAACTCATGGTCGAACAGCCACGAACCCATGTAGTCGCCCGACAGACAGCTATTGCCTCCAAGACGGTATAACCAGGGAAAGGGGGAATCGCATGGCTGCGTGGCGTTGGTCGCCCCCTCCAGTGGAAGGGAGACGTGGGAGGCGCCCCTCACCTCAGGATAGTACGGCATTTCCAGACAGTCGGGCATGTGACAGGTGAAGCTCACGTCGAGGATGGCGGTGCGGATGCCCTTGTCCTCTACGATATCTACCACATGGCTCACCAGCGGTCCTGTCTGCCAGGCAAAGGCACTGCCGGGCTCCAGGATAATCTTCAGCCACGGATAGCGCTCGTGCAATCCTTTTAAGATACCGATCAGGCGCTCCACATCATAGTCCTTGCGGGTCATGAGATGACCTCCGCCCAGATTGAGCCACTTCAGTTGCGCGAACCAACGGCCAAACTTTTCCTCGATGTGTACCAGCGTGCGTTCCAGCACATCGGCACCGCTCTCACAGTGGCAGTGGCAGTGAAAGCCCTCTATGTCGGCAGGCAGCATATCGGGCAGTTTGTCGCACGACACCCCGAAGCGTGTGCCGGGAGCACAGGGGTTGTAGAGCAGTGTCTCCACCTCAGAATATTCGGGATTGATCCGCAGCCCGATGGAGGCACGCCCCCCTACCCTCTCGTGGTATCGCTCATATTGCGAGAGCGAGTTGAAGGTCAGATGACTGCTACAATCTATAATCTGATCTATCTCGTCGTCGGTATAAGCCGGTGAGAACGTGTGGGCCTTTGCCCCGAACTGCTCCAGCGCCAGTCGTGCCTCGCTCAGCGAACTGGCAGTCGTACTCTTGATGTACTCACGGAAGATGGGGAACGTCTTCCACAGTGCAAAGGCTTTGAAGGCCAGGATTATCTCCACATCGGCACGTCGGGCTACATCGGCTATCAACTGCAGGTTACGGCGCAGTTTCCGCTCTTCTATAATATAAATAGGTGTAGGCATCTTTCTACTGTCTTTTTTGTTTTTTTCCGAACTGGCTGCAAAGGTACAAATAACATTTTGAATGACGGTTCATCTTTATCAATTTTAATTGGATGAAGACTTCTCCCTGATTGCGCGCTCGAAGAGGGCAGTGAGCTTTGCTATCGATTGACGGATATCGTATGCCTTCATGGCCTGCACATACTGTTGTCCGGTTTCCCATCGCTCCTTGGGATGGGAGAGCCAGTAGTCAATCCGGTTGGCCAAAGCCTCGGGGGTTCTTGCAGGGAAGATGCTGCGACGGTCCAGTGCGAACTGCGACGTGCCGCTGTAGCGTCCTTCTGCTATCACTGGTACGACACCCTGCTGCATAGCCTCCATGATGGAGAGTCCTTCCACTTCGATGAAGGCGCAATGGACAGCCAGGTCGGCTCCTGCTGCCAGTTTTCTCAAGCCATCCCTGTCCTCGAAAGTGAAGACGGGAGGGTATTTCAGCACCCCTTCCCTATACAGTTTTCGGGCTCTTTCCTTGATGGCCTTTTCTTTATCTCCAATGCCGGCAAAGTGCAGTTGAATGCGCTGGGCATATTGAGAATGGCGCATAGATTCAAGCAATGTCATTTGGTCCTTTTCACCAGACAGTCTGCCAATATAGATGACTTTGAGTGGCCGCTGGGGGTCGAGATAGTCGGCAGGCATCTCTTGTGGACGGATGCAGTCATCGGGAACCACCCCGTTAGAGATGACCTCCAGATGGGTGTCGATGTGGTAGCGTCGCATCCGTTCCATCACGTTCTCCGTAGGACATTGAACGGCAGCACAATGATTGTAAATGTATTTCCCTGCCAATCGCAAGAGGAAGCTGTTGAAACCGTTCCAATGGTACAAAGGTCCCCCATGGCAAGTGATATTCTCCGGATGAATGTGGTAGGTGGCGGTGAGGGGCTTCCCCAAAGCCTCTGCAATCTTTATTGTCTTGTATTCCAGTATGAAAGGCTCTTCCAGGTGTACGACATCAGCCCATTCCACTGCCTGGGTTATCACTGTCTTGTCGCTGGCAGCATAATGGTACCCCAGTGCTTCTACAATGGGCTGGACTACCGGGAAAACATATTCCTTGAGCAGGAATTCCGGTTGGGGACCTTTGGGATCGGGGTTGGGACCGGCCAGCACACGTACTTCATGCCCAGCCTCTTTCAGGTACTTTACGGTGCAACGGGCTGAAGCAGCCATCCCGTTGCCCGTCATGTGAAAATTATTGATGACGATGAGGATTTTCATTATTTGAATAATTTCTTCAGCAGGTCTTTGTATTCATCTATCCATCCCTTCTTCCAGCCGTGGCCTCCGGGGTACTTGCGGTATTCGTGCGCATAGCCTTTCTTCATCATGCGACGATGGATGCGTGCGGTATGAGGGCGCATGATGTCATATTTTCCGGCATAGAGGTACATGCCCAGCGGAGGATTGTTGGCGAACATTGTATCTATTTTCTGAAACAAATGTCCGTAGAACAGTTTCTTGTACCCTCGGTCACGCCCCTTGCTCCAAGTATAGGGCGACATAGCGCAGATATAGCCGAACATGTCAGGATGGTTAACTCCGAGGTACAGGCTCTGGTAGCCCCCGATCGAGAGACCTGCAACGGCACGGTGCGCTTTGTCAGGACAGGTGCGGTATAGGCTGTCCACCAGGTTCACCACATCATGCACGAAGGCATATTCCACAGTTCCATCCACTTCGAAGATGGATTCCCATGCGTCCTTGAAGCGCCCCCCGTCATAGTCTTTGTCGTCATTGTACTGGTTGACATTGGGCATTACCACGATGCACGGTTCGGCTTGTCCCTCCCGCAACAGGCTGTCGGTGCTCTGATACACCTGCCCCTTTCTGATCCAGGAGGTTTCGTACCCTCTGGCTCCGTGCAGGAGATAGAGCACCGGATAACGGCGACCAGAGCTGTAATAATCAGGCGGGAGATACACAATCATCCGTCGGAAGGAAGGTCCCGGCACGCTCCCCGGGTATTGCACCTCTTCTACCAGTCCTTTCGGAGTATAGTCATTGCGGATAGCTGGCCCCGGCAGATACATCTCCGAGTTCCTGTTGCGCAGGACACCACAGGAACACATCGTCAGCAGGACCAGCAGGATAGGTATTTGTCTATTCATATACAAGAAAAAATCGGCTGCAAACAAAATAGATTTTCTGAGATTATCAGCCAATCGCGATAAAACTGCTGCAAAATGGGTGAGTAACGGTGTTCTTTTTGTTACAATGTCTGAATTTTCCATTTCAATTGCAAAAATAGCAAAAAAAATCCGAACAGCAAAGAGATTCGTAGAAAATCAGAATTTTTGTCTTCAATTTTGAAAATACCAAAGCAGATGAAGAGTAAACTGTAAAATAGTATAGTCAGAACTACATTGTTGTATGGACTGCCACACTTTGCAATTCTGTCTATACAATATTACACAAGTCTCTAAGATGGGTAAGGTTTGCAAGGGGAAAGCCTAATGAAAATCTTCCTAGCTTAGTTCGATTCCGTTGAATTCGGAGCAAAACGCAGATTTTAGTCATATTCTTTGTGTATGTCAAGTTAATTATGTAGTTTTGCACCGAAATGTTGTGGTCGTAAAATTTATAGCTTTAAAATTCTATGAAGAAGTTCTATGACAGAGAACGCGAAATGACCGAGCTTTGGAGGATATGTAAACATAAGGGACTATCAATAATAGAACAGTCGTGAATCAGGATTATTCCGAATCGTCATTCTTCTTTGTGCCTAAGGGACATCAGAAAGAAGCTGTACAACAGCTACGCCTTGGTTCAGGCAGTAGGCAGCACCTTTTCTACAAGGTGCTCAGAAATGGCGAGTACTTCTTCCTTAAATCCTTGCGCCCAGAGTATATGCAGCAGATGTTCTATCATGAGGTGCTGCAAAAGGAGTATGCTTTGGGCTCCTCGATTCATTGTGATTATATTGTTAGCTATCACGAACTTATTGACACCCCCAGCGAATGTAGTGTCTTAATGGACTATGTCAATGGAGTAACCCTCGATGAGTTTGTCAACAAGCATCCCGACTATTTCTCACAATCAAACAATCTGCGGAAGTTTCTGAGCCAACTTTGTATGGCACTCCACGAACTGCACAGCCATCAGGCCCTGCATCTCGACTTGAAACCATCAAACATCATGCTCACCGATGTCAATCACGACGTGCGTCTTATTGATTTGGGATGCAGCTATATTGATGCCCGCCCAGACCTGATGGGGCAAACCGCTGCTTATGCAGCACCAGAGCAGAAGGACGGCAGTTATGACGTAGATGCCCGTACCGATATCTATTCCCTTGGCAAGATACTTGAATGGTTGTCGCCTCAGCAGTCGCTTTTTCAGAAAATGATGGCACGTTGTCTGAAAGAACGCAAGGAGGACCGATTTCAGTCTGTAGATGAGCTGTTAACCCTGTTGGATGAACGGAATGTTGGAAGTAGTGGTAGGAAATGGTTTCTGCTGTTGGTACTATTATTCCTGCTGGCTGCTGTTTTCTCATGGCAATCTTTTTGGAAGCCTAATACATCTGCAATTGTCGATGGTACTGAGTTTGTTGATACCACCTGCCTTGACACGTTCTACTTTCGTGTAATATCAGTTGCAAACCACTCGGCAGCTGTGATACCTGCGCCCGAGGATGGATTTCCCTACGAAAAAGATATTGTGATACCCGAATCGGTTACCTTCCATGGTGAGACCTTTTATATCCGCGAGATAGCAGCCAATGCCTTTCGTGAGTGTTCACTCATCACAAATATCCATATTCCGCCTACTATCACTACCATCAATAACAGCGCCCTGCGAAACTGCTGCCGCATTAAAGGGCTGTACCTGCCCCCTTCATTGCGCAATCTGTACTATGAGCCCTTTGCCAGTTGCCGTAGTCTCACCAATGTCAGTTGGCCGGCATCGGCTACCATGGTGCCTCGCAACTGTTTTGTGGCGTGTGTATCGCTGCGAGCAATCAATTTGCCAGAAGGTGTTATTTCCATAGGACAAGATGCCTTTGCAGGTTGTGACAGTCTGGAGAATGTACAATTGCCCAATACGCTACAACGTATAGGTCGTGGAGTTTTCTTTCGGTGCCGTTCATTGCACACCATCACATTGCCTGCTCAGGTCAAGTTGTTAGGTGAATATTTGTTCTATAAGTGTGAATCACTGGAGGAAATCAAGGTACTGGCACCAAAGCCCCCAAAGATTTCTACCATTGTCGATAGTTCTTTCCATGGCGTGATTCGTGTGCCTGCGAAGTCTCTGGCAGCCTATCAAAACGCAAAAGGGTGGAGCGAACTCAACCTACAGCCAATTGAAGAAAAATAAGATTATTTGCGAACAGAGAAGACTACACCATGTTCTTTTCCGCAGATATAGTTGCCTATCAGTTCACCGTTTCTAACAAGTGAAAAGAGTGTCAGCGGTGTGTTTTCCACGATATGCATACAACGACACGTGTCACCAGGTCGCAATTTGCTGCCTATTGATTCTACAACGGTTAGCAAGTCGTCGCCTTCATAGCGCATGGTAACTATGCGGTCGGGTATCCAGCGAAGAATGATGTGGGTGCCAACCTGAAGATCACTCAGATACAGGTTGCGATAAGCCGTGGTACCACTCTCATCACCCTCTTCAAGGTTTGTCTGACAGAAAGACACCCAGTTATGGAATCCGGCAAATTGTGCAAGAATGTCGAGTGTGGTCACTCGCACTTTGTAGTCCACGTTGTCCTTGTCCACATATCCCCAGAAACGCTTTAGCGTAGACAGACTTAATTGTTGTCCTGTCTTCTGTTGTATTTCTTTCTGTAGCAGCTCAAAGTCCTTGGGCGTTCTTATTTTGATGCCCAGAACCAGTTCCGTCAGGTGTTTTAGCTCTTCCTGTTTCTTTTCCATTCCGAAAGGATTCCTTTTGTTTTGCAAAAGTACACAACTCTTGTTAATTGTGCAAGAACAGAAATAAAAAGAACCAAATAAGAACCAAGCTTTAATGTTTGTTTTTCGATGATAAGCCATATCTTTGCAATGATTTTTTGACCAAAAGGAGAAAGCCGAAAATCCTATAAAAGAGTAGGCAAGTGCTAAAAACCTAACAATTATGAGTAGTGTAGAAAACATACCTATTTCACATGAAGAGTATCGATCCGGGAAATACAAGGCAACTTCGAGTAGTGGTGGTGAACATACTGCGCGAATAATTTATAATGACGATGGATCTATTAATGATTCCACCTATTCTGATTGGTATAAACGTGAGCATGGTTTAGGACAGTATGCCAAAAAAGAAGATGAAGGAAAGAAAAGTAAGAAAAAGGAAAAAGTGAAGGAAACAGCCAAAGAGGTAGCGGGGGGCGTTACACAAGGCATAAAAGACACCATTTGTGACTTTTTCTGCTATGGATCGTTCTTCCGTGATAATGGTATCTTAGGTTTTATTTTGTACTTAGTCTGTTTCCCCGTCATCCTGATTTGGATTATCATCAGAACACTTTTCCATTTAGTATTTTGATTTTGGGAACTCTATTAATAATAATTAAATTTGAAATAATCTATGGAAAGAAATGAGGAAGTAAATGAATTTGGAATCTCGAAACAACTCGAGGCAAAAATTGAAATGGCATTGGAGAATGGGCCATTAAACGAGAATGACTTGGCATATTTCCGCAATTGTGCCCAAAAAGATGGAGTAAGCGATGTAGACCTTAACTTCTACATTAATCAGTTATCAAAGATAATTGGTAAAAAGCAGTCCGAATCTATAGCTGATGCACAAGCTCAGTATATTCAGAAACAGAGAGATGCAATAGGAAATGAGTGTCCAAAGTGTCATGAACAAATTCCACCGATGAGCCTGGAATGCCCTTATTGCCACACAAAGGTTGTAAACAAGAAAGCGAATTCTTCAATAACAGAATTAGCTGAAAAGATAGACAATATTCGCTCTACAACAAAAGATGCAGCAGAAAAAGAGGTAAGAATTGCTGAAACCATAAATCTTTTCCCTGTACCTAACACTAAAGAAGACATATTGGAGTTTTTGGCTTTGGCCACACCAAATGCTAAAAAGAAAGGAGGAGTATTTGGTACAAGAGGTGGTCGCTTTGCTATCTTTTCAATAATAAATCTGATATTTGCTATCGTAATTTATATCCAGCAAGGAATGATATATGGGTTCGATGACAAGGAACTACTAAGTATAACTATATTTGCATTCTTTACGCCCTTTGTTGTAATTGTTTTGCCGTTGTCTTTT
>JAEEGG010014560.1_pt1 | contig 16632 bp, 10 predicted proteins | sample 9134161 | NCBI WGS metagenome assembly JAEEGG01 (sample SAMN16246543, study PRJNA631951) | gut metagenome | biome: gut microbiome; feature: rumen; material: CR-attached | host: Bos | place: Iran: Karaj | collected 2018-10 | reverse complement strand
GCGGCGGAGGACGCGGACAGGCGGGCGGTGCGGACGGCCGCGCTGGGGGTCTGCGCGGACGGCGGGGGGCGGATGAACCTGTCGCTGGCGGACACGGGCGGGGCGGTGCTGGCGAACGAGGGGCCGTGCACGGTCATGCTGGAGAGCGAGACGTCGGAAACGCCCGCGAAGTCGCCGCGCCCGCGCCTTCCGCTCCCGCAACTGGAGCTGGTGCCGGTGGCGACCGGGGAGCTGGAGGAGCGCGCCCGCGCGGTGGCGTGGGGCGCGTGGCCGGCGACCTACCGCGGCCTCATCCCCGAGGCGCAGATTCCCTACATGATTGGCCGGATGTACTCGCCCGAGGCCATCCGCGCGGAGACGGCCGCCGGGACCCCGTTCTACCTGCTGCGCGCGGACGGGCGGGACGCGGGCATCTGCTCCTTCGACCTCACGAAGCGCGGCGAGGGCCTCTCTGCTGAGCTCCACAAAATCTACCTCCTCCCCGCCTACTGGGGCCGCGGCATCGGCAACTGGCTGCTGGGCGAGATGGCGGCGCGCGCGAAGGCGGCGGGCGCGGCGAGCCTCTGGCTGCGGGTCAACAAGGGCAACGTGCGCGCGCAGAAGGCGTACAAGGCGGCGGGTTTCGCGAACGTCCGGGCGGTCTGCACGGACATCGGGGAAGGCTTCGTGATGGACGACTACGTTTTCGCCCGCCGCCTGTGACGGCGCGGCGCGGAGGACACACAACCATGGCAACGAAACGCACATCGGAAAAGGAAACGGCCGAAAGCATGGGCCGCCGGCAGCGGGAAATCTCCATCTCGGAGTTCTTCCTCAAGAACCGCCACCTGCTCGGCTTCGACAACCCGCGCAAGGCGGTCATGACCGCGGTCAAGGAAGCCGTGGACAACTCCCTCGACGCCTGCGAGGAGGCGCGCATCCTTCCCGAGATCGCCGTGGAGCTCGTGCAGACCGCCCCCGACCGCTGGCGCGTCGCCGTCCGCGACAACGGGCCCGGCATCGTCCGCGCCCAGATTCCCAAGGTCTTCGCCAAACTCCTCTACGGCAGCAAATTCCACCGCCTGCGCATGTCGCGCGGCCAGCAGGGAATCGGCATCAGCGCCGCCGGGATGTACGGGCAGCTGACCACCGGCTCGGCCACCCGCCTCCTTTCGCGCACGTCGGCGTCCTCGGCGCGGCGGGTCGAGGTGCAGATCGACACGCGGGCGAACAAGCCCGCCGTCCTCGCCGACGCCGACGCCCCCGACTGGCGGCCCGCCTTCCCTCCGCCCCCCGGCGCAACGGAGGAGTCGGTCTTCCCGCACGGCACCGAAGTCTCCATCGAGATGACGGGCCAGGTGGTGCGCGGTCGCCTTTCCGTCGAGGAATACCTCAAGCAGTGCGCCATCGCGAACCCGCACCTGCGCCTGCACTACCGCGCCGTGCCCCTCCCCAAGCCCGGGCTCCCCGAGCCGCCCGCGCCCGCCGCCTGGACCACCTACGACCGGGCCACGGCGGAGCTCCCGCCGCCGGTCGACGCCATCCAGCCGCATCCGCACGGCGTCGAGCTCGGCGTGCTGATGCAGATGCTCAAGGACAGCCCCAGCCGCACGCTCAAGGGCGCGCTCCAGGAAGATTTTTCGCGGGTGAGCCCGCGCGTCGCCGAAGAAATCTGCGCGCGCGCCGGGCTCGACCCGAAGACTTCGCCCGCGCGCGTTGCCCAGCGCGAGGCGGAGACGCTCTACCAGGCCATCCAGGACACCAAGCTCATGCGCCCGCCCACCGACTGCCTGGCGCCGATTGGCGAGGAGCAGATCCTCGCGGGCCTGCGCAAGGAAGTCCCCGCCGACTTCTACACCGCCGTCTCGCGCCCGCCCACCGTGTACCGCGGCAACCCGTTCCTTGTGGAGGCGGGCCTCGCCTACGCCAAGCCCGGCGACAACCCCGACCTGGCGCCCGACGAGACGGTGCGGGTCATGCGCTTCGCCAACCGCGTCCCGCTGCTCTACATGTCGGGGGCGTGCGCGATGACCGAGGCCATGGAGTCGGTCAACTGGAAGAGCTACGGCCTTCCGCACCCGCGCGGCGCGCTGCCGGTGGGCCCGGCGGTGTTCTTCCTGCACATCGCGAGCGTATGGGTGCCGTTCACGAGCGAGAGCAAGGAGGCGATTGCGCACTACCCGGAGATCCTGCGCGAGATGACCTTCGCCCTCCAGGAAATCGGCCGCCGCCTGTCGGTCTATCTCAGCCGCCGCCACCGCGAAGCCGAGGCGGACCGCAAGCGCAGCTACATCACCAAGTACATCCCGCACCTCGCCCTGGGCCTCCAGGAAATCCTGGGCCTCGACGCCGCCGGCAAAACCGACCTGGAAGCCCGCCTCGTCCGCATGCTCGAGCGCTCCAAGGGCGACGACTGACGCCCCCCCCCGCCCCGCGCCCCCCCCCCGGCGGCTCCTTCGCCCGCCGCGGGGGGCTTTTTTCTTCCACGTTTTTCATGGAGGGGGGAATGCATGGAATCAAAAGATATCGCTTGTGTTTTCCGTAATCTCGCGCGTTGGCGGGGCACAGGCCGGGACGGGGGAATCGGGGTCGGGGCCCGCGCCGGGCGGCGGGCGCCGAAAATTTTTTCCAATCATTGGAAAACGCCCGCAAAATTTTTCCAATCATTGGAAAAAACGGCCCGATTTTTCCAACCATTGGAAACTTTTTTTCCAATCATTGGAAAAAATGCCGTGGATTTTCCAACCATTGGAAAAAAATTTTCCAATCATTGGAAAACCCGCCGCGCCCCGTCCGCGGGCGGCGGGGGACGGAGGGCGCTTTTTTGTTGCCGCGGGGGAAGGGGGGCGTGTAAAAAACGGGGCGGACGGACACCCGGCCTGTAACCTCCGGCGGCGCCGCGGGTAGTCAGGGCGAAAAACCGATTCGAAACAGGAGAACAACCATGCCCCTTCCCGAAATTTCCATCAGCCAGTTCAACAAGATCGCGTCCGGAGAGTACAACGCGGGGTTCGTCGATTTCGCGACCGACCGCGACGGGAACGTCATCAACGAGCTGACCAAGGTCAACAACCACGTCACCAAGCGGGGCCAAAACCGCGCCGAGCTTTCGCCGGAGCGGGTGCTGGAGGTCAAGGAGGCGTTCATCGCCGCGCTGGAACGCGCCCAGGTGCCGCGGGAGAGCATCGACCACATCCGCGAAAAGCTCGGCATCCCCAAGGAAATGGAAGCGACGGGCGAACGGGCCAAGATCTCCGACATCCTCGCGAAGCGCTTCAAGCCGCTGACCCGCCAGCACGTGCGCGCGCTGCTGGACAAATACGCGGCGGGCGGCATCGGGTTCGTCCCCGGCGCCGCCGCGGAAATGACCCCGGAGGACTACCGGAAGGCCTGGGACGCGGCGCACATGTCCGACAGCCGCAAGCGGGACCGCCAGTCGGTGAACCGCGCGAACATCGCCGCCGCGAAAGGGCGCTACGACCGCCGGCTCACGGACGTGATGAGCGTGCTCTCGACGTCCCGCTCCTACGAGGAACTCGCCGCGGCGATGAAGCACCGCGTCAAGGGCGAGGGCACCGCCCAGGACACGCTCCGCCAGGCCGCGGTCCGCGACCTCGGAAGCGGCATCGCGACGCTCTTCTCGGTGGCGCTGTCGCTGCTTCCGGAAACCGCGCGCGAATCCGCCGAGTTCTCGATGCTCGACACGACGGTCAAGCTCGTGAAGGACGACCAGGGCAACCTCTCGGCCGTCGTCGGCGGGGGCGTCGCCAAGACGACCATCAAGATGGGCGTCAACGCGGAAGACCTGGTGGGCCGCCTCATCGGCCGCGCGGTGAGGGAAAAGGGCTCCATCGGCGGCGCCGCCGTCAAGCAGATGCTCAACGCCGCCTACGCGGCCGACATCAAGAAGGGCCTGATGGCCAGCGACAAGACGAGCGTGACGCGCCATTTCGCGTCGATCGTCATCGAATCGGAGGGCAAGGCGGACGGTGCGCCGGGCGAGGAACTCTACCGGCTCGCCGACAAGGAATACAACACCGGCCTGCTCGTGCAGATCGCCCAGCGCACCCTCACCGGGGACCTCGCCGGCGCCAACGCCCTCGACACGAAGCAGAAGCTCGACCACTTCTACGCCCGGATGCGCAAGGACACGGCGAACCTGCCCGACGACATCAAGCACATGCTCGAAGGCGTCGCCAACGTGCCCATCGAGGCGCTGCCGGAGGGGGGCGAGTTCATCGTCCGCGCCCCCATCGTCGGAAACATCCAGCAGCACGTGGACGCCATCCCGCAGCAGGCCGGCCCCGCCCCCGCGCTCCCGCAGAACGTGTCGATGGAGGACGTCAAGGACTTCGTCGCCGACTTCATCTTCTCCGGCGACACGATGGTCGCCGACGTGGTCATCGACCAGCCCGGCGAACTGCTGCGCCGCACGCTCTCCGACCCGAAGAAGCTCGCCGCCTTCGCCGCCATCCTCAAGAACCCCGCCATCCTCGACACCGCCGCGGCGCCCCAGATCGCCGCCGACCTCAAGGCCGGCTTCGCCGAATTGAAGACCCTGCTCGACCCCGCGTTCCAGCAGGCCACCGGCTCCACCCTCGCCCAGGCCGCCCAGCAGGCCAATTTCGCGGAGACCTTCGCGGCCTTCTTCCGCAACGCCGAGCAGCTGCCCGGCGACATCCTCGCCAAGTTCGACGACACCATCGACAGCATGGTCGACAACGCCTGCGTCAAGATCCAGGACTTCGTCAAGGAAATCTTCAACATCCAGGGCGGGGCCGGCGCCGACATCGTGCAGAACCCCTACGCGACGATGAGCGCGCAGGACATCAAGGCCGATCTCGACGGCAAGTCCCTCAACCAGATCCTCGACTCCGCCGCCCAGAACGCCGTCCCCGGCCAGGTCGGCTTCTTCAAGCAGGTCGTCTCCACCTACTTCACCAGCATGGACGCGAGCGACAAGCGTTCCTGCGTCGCCGCCGCCCTCCGCTACGCCAAGGTCTTCGACTTCGCCGGCATCCAGGGCGAGGACGCCGTCAACAGCGCCAAGCAGGTCGCCGTCAACAAGTTCGCCGGCGCCGTCCTCAAGGGCGCCGGCCCGCTCCTCCACAAGATGATGCAGGGCCTGCCCAAGGACATCATGGGCCCCTACGCCGACGCCCTCGAGGACATGAAGCAGCACCTCGCCCCCATGCCCCGCAAGATCGTCCAGGCCTACCTCAACCAGATGATCGTCGACTCCCACCAGCGGATCCAGTCCATCACCCTCAAGAAATCCCTCGGCGCCGCCTCCGTCGGCGAAGCCTTCCTCTGCACCTTCCGCGTCAAGACCGGCGTCGGCAACAACGGCCAGCCCGTCTACGAAGACAAGGAAGCCGTCGTCAAGATCATGCGCCACGACGCCGAACGCCGCATCAAGAAGGAACGCGAAATCTTCGACGCCGCCGCCGAAAAGATCCCCGGCATGGCCCAGACCTGGAAAGGCCAGTACGCGCAGTACGAGACGGAGTTCGACTTCAACAACGAGAGCGACAACATCATGGCCGGCTACGGCCTCTACGACATCAAGGGCCACGAGGACCACGACCTCAACGCCATCGCCCCCGACGTCACCACCCTGGAAGTCTCCGACCTCGCCGCCCCCAAGAAAAACGTCATCGTCCTCGAACTCATGCGGGGCACCACCCTCGACACCTACTTCAAGAACTCCATCGGCGAAATCCGCAACGCCGCCACCTCCGTCTTCGAGCAGGACCCCGTCACCGGCCGCGTCAAGTGGGAAACGCACGAAGACCCCGTCACCCACAAGACCGTCAAGAAGCCCGTCCTCCGCCAGAACATCCCCGCCGGCGCCGCCCCCTACCTCCAGTCATGGCTCGCCAACAACCGCAACGAACTCACCGCGGCCTCCGGGAAACTCCTCCAGGCCACCAAGGCCTGGTTCTACAACGCCCTCCTCGGCAACGGCAAGTTCCACGGCGACCCCCATGCCGGGAACCTCATGATCCACCACGACCACATCGGGTTCATCGACTTCGGCAACCTCTACCAGCTCAAGCGCAACCGCGAAGACGGCGTCAACGAACAGCACGAACTCATGCGCGTCATCCTCGGCGCCGCCTTCCGCGACAAGAAGTTCATCCTCGGCGCCTTCGAAAAGCTCATGTCCGCCGAAGGCAAGGCCCGCCTCGCCGACGAGAAGACCCGCGCCAAGGCCGAGGCCATCCTCGACTCCCTCCTCGACCCCTCCCGCGGCAAATTCTCCTTCAACATCGTCTACCGCCTCCAGGCCTGCATCGTCGAACTCCAGAAACTCGGACTCGAACTCCCCCCCCAGATCAACTGCTTCATCCAGTCCCTCGTCCGCCTCTCCAACAACGTCACCGAAATCAACACCATCGTCAACCAGGCCGACGCCCTCTCCGAGGTCCTCACCAACCTCGACCGGCAGCCCCCGGCCGACCGCGACGAACTCGACTACGCCGGCCGCGCCTTCGACGCCTACGCCTCCCCGGCCGGCCGCGCCCCCGTCCTCACCCGCACGGACGACGACACGCACACCGTCAGCATCGTCCCCGAGGGCGAGGAAGAGCAGCCCACCGACGTCCTGCGCCCCGGCTACCTCGCCCTCGTCTATTCGCCCGAATTCGGCGGCATGAACAAATACGTCACCAACGTCTTCGAGCCGGGCGGCGAATACTCCGACAAGGTGGTCGCCCGCCTCAACGGCGTCCAGGACCCCGCCGCCGAGGCCGAAAAACTCGTGGGCACCCTCGTCCACCACGCCGACGGCGAACACAACCCGTTCAACCAGATCCACGCCGAAAAGATCCAAACCGCCCTCGCCCAGTTCCGCACCGCCCTCCAGAACGCCGGCGACAACGCCGAAGCCAAGACCGCCGCCATCCGCGCCTTCGCCGACGTCTTCGCCGATGCCGAGCGCGGCGTGCTCCAGAACATCGGCAACTCCTTCCAGGCCAACCCCCCGCCCGTGGACCCGCCGAACGCCTTCGCCAGCGCCATCACCGACATCCTCTTCAACAACTTCGCGGCCCTCAAGGACGCCCTCGGGTACCTCGACGGCCTCGCGATGTACAGCGACGCCAAGGACGTCGTCGCCAACGAGCTGCACAAACCCGCCGGCAGCCCCAACCGCATCATCGCCGCCATCAAGGAAGACGCCCAGCAGGCCGGCGGCGACAAGGACTACGCCATCGACATCGGCGTCTGAGCCCGCCCATGACCTTCACGACCCTCCTCGAACTCCTCTCCGAACGCCTTGGCGCCCCCCTCGAAGACGCGGGGGGCGCCACCGCCGTCGAAATCGACGGCAGCACCGTCATCCTCCAGGACGCCGGCGACCTCCTGCTGTTGCGCGCCGAAATCGGCACCCTGCCCGACGAAGGCCGCGAAGCCCTCCTCACGGCCATCCTCGAAGCCAACCACCTCTACTCCGGCACGGGCGGCGGCACCCTGGCCCTGGAGCCTGGGGTCCCCCGCCTGATCCTCCAGAAATACACCTGGCTCGACCGCCTCGACCCCGACACCGTCCCCGACCTCCTCGCCCGCTTCGCCGCCACCGCCGACACCTGGCGCCGCCTCCTCACCGACTACCCCCCTCCCGCCCCCGCCCCCTCCCTCCCCCCCTCCTCCCCCGACTTCCTCCCCGTCTGACCCCTCCCTCGTCCCTTTTCCGCCCCATCCCCGTTTTGCCGGGCGGCCCCCGTGCCGCCATCCCTCCAAAAAGGGGCCAGCCCCGGGCCGCCCCCGGCACCTCTCACGTTGTCTCTTTCCCCTCCCGCCTTCCATCCGCAAGGCGCGGCAAGATGCCGCACCCCCGGAAGCGCCGCAGAAGTTCTTCCACAACCATCGCATGACTTCCGGAGGTGCGGCTTTCCAGCCGCGCCGTCAAATGGGAGATCAAGGAAAGCATGTGGATTTCGCCACCTTTTCGCTTCCCAAAATCATCGCGGGCGGGCCGCCCGCGCCCCCAGTGTCCACCCGCTTCCCTCCCACCTTCCTCCCGCACTGGTCCGCCCGCAGGGCGCACCGCATCTCGTCACTCGTCACTCGTCTCTCGTCACTCCGCCCGCAGGGCGCTCAGCCGCCGGGCGGCAGGAGTGCCGGAGGCAGGAACCGGCGGGTGAGGCGGTTCTTGAGGAGGGCGAAGCGGTAGGCGGGGGTGCTTTCCGGGCGGTCGGGCAGGGGGCCGGTCCAGGGCTCGCCCAGGTGCAGGATCCCGCGCTGGAAGACCGCCGCGGAAATTCCCCACTTGGCCAGGAACTGGCGGCGGCCGTCGTTCGGCCGCAGGCGCGAGAGGGTCTTGGACACGAAGTGGTACACCAGGCTGTCCCCCACCCCGCGGAAGTGGCGGATGCCCGCCTGCCAGAGCTTCATCGTGAAGTCCGGGTCCGTGTAGAGGCCCGGGCTGAGCTCGACGCTGTAGCCGCCAACCAGGTCCCACAGCGCCACCGGCACCAGCACCGGCGGGCGGGTGGACCCCGACCAGTCCGGCTTGGACAGCGACGGCAGGGCGGCGTGCAGGCGCGCCTCGTCGAAGTCGTCCGGCGAGTGGCCGAAATCGTGCGGGGCGACGACCGGACGGCTGTTCGTCGGGTACGGCTCGACCATCGTGCCGGACAGGCACCAGCGGTCCCGCGGGGCCCCGGCGGCGGCGCGGCGGAGGGCCGTGTCCCATCCGGGGCACACGGCCATGTCGTCGTTCAGGTACAGCAGGTACGGCGTGCGCGCCAGGGTCCGGGCCGCGTTGACCCCCCAGCATATGCCGGTGTTCGCCGGCGTGTGGGTGTGGTCGAGGCCCTCCTTTCGCGCCCATTCGAGGGTCCCGTCGGTGCCTTCGTTGACGTGCAGGACGATCTGGTGCGGCCGGTCGGAGTGGCGGCGCAGGCTGTCCACGCACAACCTCAGGTACGGGAGGTTGTTCCAGGTGGGGATCACGACGGTGAACGCGCCGTCGGGCGGGGTGCAGGCGTGCGGGGCGGGGTGGTACGTCAGATTGCAGTCCATGGCCGGAGCATGCCACATTCCGGGGGGGCGGGCAAGGGGGGAGATTCGGCGCGGGCTCACCCCCCGCGGAACGCGGCCGCGCGGAGCCAGAAGCGCAGCTTGCCGGGCAGGTGGGGCCGGGGATGCAGGCGGATCCACTCGAAGAGCCGGAACCAGACGGACGGAGCCTCGCCGCCGCGCGCGTACCCTTCGCAGAAGCCCTCCAGGTCGCCGGGGGCGAAAAACGCGAACGCGCGCGCCATGGCCAGCGCGCAGAGGTACCGGCCCGGCAGGGAGGCGGGGGATGCATGCAGGGGACGGAAGGCGTCGGTGTCGATGTAGATGAAATCGTCCTCCCGCGGGGGCTCCGCGGCGCCGGCGCGGATCAGGATGTTCTGGGGGGCGGGGTCCATGTGCAGCAGCCCCGCCTCGTTCAGCCTGCGGGTGTGGCGGCCCCAGGCCCGCGCGGTGTCGGGCGGGAGGCCGCGGAAACCCCATGGCCGGTCCTCCGGCATGTCGAGATACCGGAGCAGGGAACCGGGGGCCTCGATTTTGGGGTAGAGGATGCCGATTTCCGATGGGAACAACCGAGGCCCCTTTTTCCAGCACAGGATGGGGCGGACCGAGGGAAACCCGATGCCGTCCAGCCGGAAGGAGAGTTCCATGCTTTGCAGGAAGCGGTTGCGGCAGGCGAGGTTGACGCGGCGGGCGATGCGGCGGTCGAGGGGATAGACGGGATTGACCCAGCCTTGCTTGATGATCACCGTTCCGGGAATGCCGCCGAGGCGCCCCTCCCAGACCTTGTTCATGCGGTTGCGCGTCGGGATGCGGGCGAAGCCGGTGGGGATGGAGGCGATTTCCCCCAGCCGCGATTCGAGCGCGTCCGCATGCGGGTGGGCGGCATCCAGCCAGGCGCGGAGGCCGGGACGCCGGATGCATTTGATTCGATGGCTCGTGGACGGGGGCATCGCCGCACATTTATGGGCACCCCCGCCATGGAGCGCAAGCGCAAAGTCGCATGGGCGGGTCGCGACCTCCTCGCGCCCTCCACGGCGCGGCAAGATGCCGCACCTCCGGGAAGTTGTTCCTCAACCATCGAGTGACTTCCGGAGGTGCGGCTTCCAGCCGCGCCCATTTCCACTCCTCCCGCCCGCCCAGCGGGCCCACCGCATCTTTTCACTTTTCACTATTCACTTGTCACTTGTCCGGGCGCCCCCTCCCGACTACGTGTCCACACCTATTTTTTTCCGAGATAAGTGTTGACACCTAGTCCCCCTTCCGCTATCTTCCCAGACAAGATGGCCGAAGGTCTCGGCCGCAACAGTTTAAAAAAAAAAACAAAACAGGAGAAATTCCATGAAAAAACTGATGAGTCTCGTGGCTCTCGCCGTGGTCGGCTCCGTCGTCGCCGCTTCCGCCCAGGAAGTTCTCAGCGCCAACGCCGTCGGCTATGTCAAGCGCACCATCCCCGCCGGGAAGTTGCAGATTGTCTCCGTTCCGTTCGACAATATCGCGAGCGAGGATGGTTCCTACAAGTTCGGTGAAACCCAGATTGCCAACGATTTGCCTCAAAAATCGGAAGTCATGTTCTGGGATGCAGAACAACAGTTCTGGAGCGCTGGTGCCAAGACCGCCAAAGGTTGGGCTGCCGCTCAGGCCAATCATGAGCTGGCAGTCGGCGAAGCCTTCTTCATCCGCAATAACGCGGCTGAGGATATTGAAGTTACCGCCGCTGGTGAAGTGCCTTCTGATGGCAAACTCACCCGTTCCTATGCAGCTACTCCCGCTCTCTCCATTGCGGCTTCGCCGTATCCGGTGGATGTGAAATTCGGAGATACCGAATTGGCCAATCAGTTGCCGCAGAAATCGGAAGTGATGTTCTGGGATGCTGATGCGCAATTCTGGAATGCTGGTGCCAAGACCGCCAAGGGATGGGCTGCTGCGCAGGCTAACAAGATTATTGAAGCTGGTGAAGGGTTCTTCGTCCGTACTCCGGAAGCGGGTACGTGGGAAGCTGTGAAGCCCTACACTTGGCCCTAATCAATCTAAAAAAACAAATAACAACAAGGAGAAACAATGAAGAAAGTACTGATCGCAGCGGTTGCGCTGGTGATGGCTGCCTCCATCTCTCTCGCTGGCATGGGCATCACATGGTCTGCTGGTGGGTGGATGGCTGAATATGGTGGCGATCTCAGTGAAGGACCTGGTGTTGCTGATAACAATGCCGTTCTGTGGCAACTGATTTATGCTGGTGCTGACAATGTTGCGAATGAGCCGGATCTCTCGGCATCCACTTATTTGAGTGGTGATGATGAGTTGCTGGCTGACCGCACTATTGCTCAGGGTGGCGGTAAAGCTGCAGATGGAACAGAGTGGGATTCGTGGTTGCAACCGCTTAGTGGCACGCCGAAGTACGAAGATTTGACGTGGACCACTGACGGGTACCTCTACCAGCGCATTTGGCAGGGTACGCCTTCTGAAAAGGACGGTGGAAAATACTTTGAAACTGGTCTGCTCAAGATTGATACGGCCTATGCAACTGGTTCTGCTGCTCAGTCCTTCTACTATGATTCTGAAGGGAACGGCGTCGCCGTTGACAAGGTCATTGACCCCGCCGGCCAGGTTCCCGAGCCTGCGACGATGAGCCTGCTGGGCCTCGGCGCGCTGGCGATGGTCCTGCGTCGCAAGCTGAGCAAGTAATCTCGCGCAACGAGCGAACGGAAGGCGGCCTTCGGGCCGCCTTCTTTTTTTGTGCAAAGCGAAAAGGGGCGCGTGAAAAGGCCCCCTCCCCGCAGGCCCCTGGTAGGGCGGGCAGTCCCCTGCCCGCCGTGCGCAAATCTCCGCCCCAACCGACGCGTGGCAAGGGGCGAGCGGCGCGACCGGAAAGCAGGGGTACGGGGCGGGCCCCGTCGGTTGCGGGCCGGGGGGCGTCCCGGCGGTCCGGGGTTTGGAAAAGCCTCTTGACGAAACGGGCGTTCCCATGCGAGGATGGAGGGCATGAAATTTCCGCTGATCCACACGGGGATGAGGTTTTTCTTTTTCACGTTCGCCACGGAGGGGCGGCGGCGGGTGCTGTCGCGCCTGGAACGGGGCGTGGCGCGCCCGGCGCTGTTGCCGGCGGGTGTTGCGGTGTCGGCGGTGTGGCGGGGGTTGCATGCGGCGGAGCCGGCGTTCACGGCGTCGGATTGGGTGGCGATGCCGGACCACGTCCACCTGCTGTTGATCGTGCGCGGGGCGGTGGCGTTCAATCCGCTCGTGTTCGCGCGGTGGTTCATGGAAGCGACGGAGGATGCGGCGGCGGGTCTGGAGTGGCATGTGCCCACCGCGTCGGCGCGGTGGATGGCGCCCTCGCCGCGCGGGGACGGGGAGGGGGATGGGCCACCGCGGCTGTGGGCGCGGGAGGCGTACGTGGAAATCTCGTTCGACGGCCGGCAGTTGCGCGCCATCCGCCGCTACATCCGCCTGAACCCGGCGCGGTGGTGGTGGAAGCACGACCACCCGGACCGCTTCGTGCTGATCCGGCCGCTCCGGCATCCGCGGCTCCCGGCCGGCGGGGCATGGTCGGGGATGGGGGACGCGACGTTGCTGTCGAGTCCGTTCCTGTACCCGGTGCGGTTGTCCCGGGGCGCTCCGCCGGGGACTCCCGGCGGCGAGGCCGCCATCGCCGCCGCCGTGGACCGCGCGCGGCGGGGCTGGGTGCCGCTGTGCGGCTTCCTGTCGGAGGCCGAGCGGGAGTTCGGGCGGCGGCTCCGGGACCTGCCGCACGCCCGCTGGATCAAGACGGTTCCGTACGGCTTGCCCGCCCGGTGCGATCCGGGCGTAGAGGACTCGCGCTGGCTGGCGGCCGGCCGGGAGCTGCTGCTGGCCGCCCCCGGAATGGAGGCTTTCCCGCCCTGGCAGGCCACGCGCGCCGGGTGCCTGGCCATGAATGCGGCGAATGCGGAGCTTTGCGCGGGGCTGGAAGGGCGCGGGGCGGGGCGGGCGTGAGCAAAGGCGGGGGGCAAACGACGGGACTGCGTCCCGCGCTCCCTGGGGGGCTGGCACTGCGACCGCACGGTGCGGCGCGGCCGCCAAGCCCAGAAAAGCGGTTGACGGCGGGGAAAAGGCGGGGTAGAGTGCCCAGTCAATTTGCCAACAATACCAGGAAAGGATTTTTCGATGCAAATGGAATTCAACGAGCAGGGCGGATGCCGCCGCGCACTGAAGGTTTCCTTCGAGGCGGAGGAGGTTTCCGCCAAGTACGCCGAGGTCTCCGCCGAATACGTCAAGTACGGCCGTGTCAACGGGTTCCGTCCCGGCCACGCCCCCGCCGCCATGATCCGCCGGCAGTACGCCAAGCAGATCGACAAGGACGTCCACGACCAGCTCTTCGGCGAAGGCTACCGCGGCGCGCTCGCCAAGCACGAGTTCGTCCATGTTGCCGACATCGACTTCCACGAGGACAAGGTCGCCGACGGCCAGCCGTGGTCCTTCACGCTCGTCATGGAGGTCGCCCCCGTCCTCGACGCCGCGGCCTACCCCTACAAGGGCCTCCCGCTCGACGCGAAGAAAATCGACATCGCAGACGCCGCCGTCACCGAAGCCATCGACCGCTTCCTCAAGAACAGCGCCACCTACCAGGACGCCGAACCCGGCTCCGCGGTGGCCGCCGACGACATCGTCTCGCTCGACTTCGACGCCACGCTCGACGGGCACCCGCTCGCCGAAGGCCTCACGGAAGACGAAGCCCGCGGCCTCGCCTCCGGCAAGAACTACTTCGTCCGCGCCAGCGAAGGCCCCTCCCCCATCCCGGGCCTCGGCCCCAAGCTGGTGGGGCTCGCCATCGACGCGCCGGCGACCGTCGAAGTCGCGTTCCCGGACGATTTCCGCGTCGAAGCCCTCCGCGGCAAGACCGCCTCCTACGCCGTGACGGTCCGCAAGATCCGCCGCGCCGTCCCGCGCGCGATGGACGAGGCCTTCTTCAAGGAAATGGGCGTCGCCGACGAGGCCGCCTTCCGCGCGCGCGTCCGTGACTCCCTCGAGCACGAGGCGACCGAGGCCGAGGCGCATCGCCTTGAAACGGCGATGGAGGACGCCCTGCTCGCCAAGGCCGACTTCGACCTGCCCGAAGCCGAGGTCGAGCGCGTCAAGAACCGCATCGTGTACCGGATCGTGGACGAGAACGTCCGCCGCGGCATCCCCGAGGAAGTCCTGCGCGGCAAGCTCGACGAAATCAACGCCTCCGCCGCCGAGGGCGCCAAGCGCTCCCTGCGCCTCGAGTACCTCTACCGCGCCATCGCCAAGGCGGAGAAACTCTCCGTCTCCAACCACGAAGTCCGCGCCCTCCTCGCCGCCCGCGGCCCCGACACCAACGCCACCCTCAAGCGGATGGCCAAGGAAGCCAAGTCCACCGAGGACGCCGTGATGGAGGACCTGCGCAACACGATGCTCCACTCCAAGGTCGGCGCATTCCTCCTCAAGAACGCCGCCTGGTCCGGCGATGGCGCCGAAGCCCTGCGCAAGTTCATGGGCGCCGAACCCGACGACGCCGGCGCCAAGAAGGCCTGATTCCAACAGCCGCCCGGCGGCGCGCCCCCCTATCCTCCGCGCGCCGCCGGCCCCCCATCCCCTCCCGACCCCGCACCCAAGGACCGTCCCATGCAGAACCTCAAAGCCTCCTCCTACCTCGTCCCGATGGTCATCGAGCAGACCGCCCACGGCGAGCGCTCCTTCGACATCTATTCCCGGCTCCTCAAGGAGCGCATCGTGTTCATCGGCTCCGAAATCGACGACACGATGGCGAACCTCGTCGTCGCCCAGTTGCTCTTCCTCCAGAGCGAGGACGCGTCCAAGGACGTCAACGTCTACATCAACTCCCCCGGCGGCAGCGTCACCGCGGGCCTCGCGATCTACGACACCATGCAGTTCCTCAAGTGCGACGTCGCCACCTACTGCATCGGCCAGGCCGCCAGCATGGGCTCCGTCCTGCTCGCCGCCGGCACCCGCGGCAAGCGCCACTCCCTCCCCAGCTCCCGCATCATGATCCACCAGCCCTGGGGCGGCGCGCAGGGGACCGCCAGCGACATCAACATCCAGGCCCAGGAAATCCTCCGCCTGAAATCCTACCTCAACGGCCTCCTCGCCAAGCACTGCGGCAAGTCCGTCGAAGAGCTCGCCAAGGACACCGACCGCGACTTCTTCATGTCCGCGCAGGAAGCCGTCGCCTACGGCCTCGTCGACGACGTCCTCGGCGCCTGATTCCGCCCATCCCCCCTCTCCCCTCCCGAAAGGACCTCCCATGTGCTCGCGACGCCACGACGAGTTTGAAGACAAGTGCATGCTCTGCGGCCGCACCAAAACCGACGCCGGCGAACTCTTCAAGGGCCCCGACGGCATCCTCGTCTGCCCCGAATGCGGCCAGCTGCTCGGCGAACTCATGATGCAGGTCAACGCCTCCTCCCCCTCCATCCGCAAGCGCCGCCGCGCCGAAGGCGCCGCCGCCGACCCCGAGCGCGCCGCCAAGGCCGAAGCCGCCGAGAAGGCCGCCAAGCTCGCCCGCTCCCTCAAGGTCCCCAAGCCCAGCGCCATCAAGGCCGCGCTCGACGAATACGTCGTCGGGCAGGACGAGGTGAAGAAGATCCTCGCCGTCGCCGTCCACAACCACTACAAGCGCGTCAAGCTCCGCCTGGAGGGCCGCGAAGAGGACGACGACGGCGTCGAGCTTGAGAAGTCCAACATACTGATGCTCGGCCCCACCGGCTCCGGCAAGACCCTCCTCGCCCGCACCCTCGCGCGCGTCCTCGACGTCCCCTTCAGCATCTCCGACGCCACCACCGTCACCGAAGCCGGCTACGTCGGCGACGACGTCGAGAACATCCTCCTGCGCCTCATCCACGCCGCCGGCGACGACATCGCCCGCGCCGAGATCGGCATCATCTACATCGACGAAATCGACAAGATCGCCCGCCGCATGGAGAACGTCTCCATCACCCGCGACGTCTCCGGCGAAGGCGTCCAGCAGGCCCTCCTCAAGATCCTCGAAGGCACCGTCGCCACCGTCCCCCCCCAGGGCGGCCGCAAGCACCCCATGCAGGAACTGCTCTCCATCAACACCGAGAACATCCTCTTCATCTGCGGCGGCGCCTTCGTCGGCCTCGGCGACATCCAGAAGCGCCGCGTCGGCAAGTCCGTCATCGGCTTCCAGACCGCCGCCGAAGCCGCCTCCACCGCGCGCGCCGCCGCCGCCGCGTCCGCCGACACCTCCGTCGGCGGCTCCCTCCCCGACGCCACCATCGACGTCGAACCCGGCGACCTCGTCAAGTTCGGGCTCATCCCCGAATTCGTCGGCCGCCTGCCCATCGTCGCCTCCCTGCGGGACCTGACCGAGGACGACCTGGTGCGCATCCTGACCGAGCCCAAGAACTCCATGATCCGCCAGTACCAGAAGTTGCTGCGGATGGAGAACATCGACCTCGAATTCACGCCCGACGCCCTCCGCGAGCTGGCGCGCGACGCCCTCTCCCGCAAGACCGGCGCCCGCGGCCTGCGCGCGCTGCTGGAGAAGCTGATGCTCGACGTCATGTACGAAGCCCCCGACCGCCGCGGCCACGGCGCCTGCGTCGTCACCGGCGACATGGTCCGCGCCCGCCGCACCTCCCTCGAACCCCC
>JAEEGG010014556.1_pt1 | contig 16633 bp, 12 predicted proteins | sample 9134161 | NCBI WGS metagenome assembly JAEEGG01 (sample SAMN16246543, study PRJNA631951) | gut metagenome | biome: gut microbiome; feature: rumen; material: CR-attached | host: Bos | place: Iran: Karaj | collected 2018-10 | reverse complement strand
ATTGGGTGCAAATATAACCATATTTATTCGAATATTCTCAAATAAAAGCTACTGAATAACAAATATTTATAGATATTTAACCATATTATCATGGTTATATTCGGGATTTAGGGTTATTAGATCCAGGATAGGCTTCGTCCCAAGCATGATTTTTCACTACCTTATACTCATAAGTTGTGCCTTTTTCCAATGTACAATCAGTTACTGTCAATGTGTACACACCATCCACTAACGTCATGTCGTTGTCTGTGTTTGTCGTAGACCATCCGGCATCACCATTAAGTGCAGCAGATGAACCTGCCACAGTCCAAGTGTCTTCTGCCATGCTCGCAGCCGAGAATGCCATGAGCATCGTCAATAAAGTAAATAACTTTTTCATTTTGTTTTTAATTTTGTTAAGTTAATAAAGTTAGTTGTATAATAAATCTTTGTTTTCGTTTTATTTGATTTTCAACTATCATGCTATTTGCAAAAAGTCGTAATTGAGTGCTGTTGACAATTTGGCGATAGTTGATAGGGAGAAGTTATGTGTTCCCGTCAGCCAGCTTTTTACGTCAGACGGGCGTTTACCTGTCATTCGTGCCAGTTCTTTTTGGCTGATTCCACGTTCCTTTAGGATGGCATCCAACCTGTCGGAAATAGCGAAGGAATAATCATATTGTTTCTTCATTTCCTCTGGAACAGCTGCTATCATGTCCTGCAACAAATCCCATGTGGCTGTTTCGTGTTTCATACGTCAAAAGTTTTGTCGTCCACACCTTGTATTTCAGTAGCTTCTATGACAACAATTCCTTTACGGATGTTTCTTGCTTCACTCATACGAAAAGTTAATAAAGTTAGTTGTATATATAATTCTCTACATTCATCTTGCTTGTATTTCGCAAAACTGCCTGCAAATATACTCTTTATTTCTGAAACAACAAAAAAAATGGGTACTTTTTTGAAAAAAAACGTACATCGAATTGTACAATCGTTTGCGCGATTTGGCTGTTATTTGTGCTCTTTGCCTTATATCCTTGCCAAAAAAGAGTGGCAGCCCCGTTAGAGCCACCACTCTGGTTTGACAGAATATAAGTGTTGATAGCTTATATGTTACTCGAAGATATTGAATGGGAGATTCATTTCACGGCTCAAGATTACCGAGGGATCCTCAATCATATTGTCGGTACTATTGTCTATTAAAAGACTTGATGCCAGCATACTCATGGTCTGAATCTCTATTACGTCAACGGTGGGTTGCAAATATGTCTTCTTCATAATGTGTTTCTGTTTTTTGTTTGAATTTTTGTTAATTACTTCACGATCGTCTTGAACTTTGTTCGAGCTCGTTTCCGCTCGGAAGAACTCGAACAAGCTCGGTTCTTCTCTCACTTAATCACGACCTTCTTGCCGTTCACGATGTACAGACCCTTTGTGGGCTGGCTGACACGCTGACCGTTGAGATTATAGAAGTCACCTCTTACCTCTTCCATCTTACTTCTTACATCGTTTACGCCAGTTGTCTCACCGTCAAGGCCGAAGCCTACGAAGTCGCGGGACAGCGTGGGAATGTTCAGGTAAGCCTTGCCGGCAGGAATCTTCACACCTTCCTTCACTTTGTAGAAGCCGACTTTGTCGCCGTTCTGTTTCAATGCGAAGAAGTGACCATCGCTCGTTGCAGTACCGTCGCTGACCAGCAGGTCGTTGTCTGTGATAGCGGCGGCAGCGTCGATAACATCAAATGTATGCTTACCTGCACCCTCAAGAATTACTGCATTGCCAGCAGGAACCTCAGTTACTGCTGTCAATTCAACATAACTGCCATTATATTTGGCTTTGTATCCTTTGACTGTGCCTAATGAAATATTTTTTGCACAGCTGAATGTTGCCCAGCCAGCAGAACCTACTGTAAATTCAACTATCTCGCCTTTATATTCGGGAACTTTCAGGACGATGTCCTTGATATAATAGTTGTTCTTTTCATTCAAATTCAGGTTAAACGCGATATACTGCCATCCGTCCATCTCGCCTGAAATAGTCACTTCTTTAGAGAACGTCTTCCAATCTGTGTCGAACTCTACTTCACCGATACAAGTCCAGTGCTTGTAGCCTCCTGGGTTGATTACATGTGTCTGTGTACCTACTTTAGCTTTTGCGTCAGCCTTGTAATTGAACTCAACATAGAACTTCTGACCTGCAGGAAGACCTTTTTCAGGAGTTCCAATCCAGAACTGAGTTTTCCAATCGTCACCATCGGTCAAATCGTTGTTAATGGTAATGACACCGTCTCCATCAGCAACAGCAGGGACTGTTGATCCGTTGTTTTCCTTAACGAATAAGGAGGGCGTGACTTCATGTAAATCACCATAGACTACCGAGGATTCTGCTGTGCTTGGCAGAGAAACTGTAAGCTCCTTCCATTCGATGGTTGCTGCAATGGTACCAGGCTGTGCAACAAGGTTACAGTTGGTGCCGCCAATATTTTTGTACTCCCATTCTACTTCCACGAATTCAGTGCTTTTAGGGATTTCTACGCTAGTAGCTATCTTCTCGTTGGCACCCCAACCCCAACCCATGTTGACGATGATCGTTACATCAGCTGAAGCCCTGACCAGTGCTTTGACTACATAGTCGTTACCTTCCACTGTGGGAATACCATCTGCGATGAAATATTGGTGCCAATAAGTGCCAGCACCTGTTACCTTCTGATACTCTGTTCCATTGTTGGTCGTAACTGTACCAACAGAAGACTCTCCGTCTTTCCATTTGGTGTCACTTGTACCATTAAGATTTTCCAGAGTTTCATACCTGTAATCTGAGCCAAAGTCCGTCATAACACCGTTAATCCATTCAGGTACATAACCCATTACATAGAATGGAAAACCCGTGTACGTCGAGTAGTCAATTTTGTAAACGTCTTCTGCCTTTGCTCCCATAACCATAAGAGCTAAAGCGATAATGGTAAAAATTTTCTTCATTTTAAAAAAAGTTAGTAAATAATGATTTTTTAAACGGCTGCAAAGGTAGTACAAAAATAACAAACACGTAGAAAAATTTGTTACTATGGTTTTGTGCAGAGTAACATATCGTTTTAAGTGCAGCATGAGTACTGAGTGTTATAGTTGGGCGCAGTCATTTTTTTGTTCCTTAATTCCTTTGGTCTTTATACGCGCGCGTTAATAGTAAATAGTAAAAAAGACCCCACACTTCCCTCACTTCCCACACCTAACTCATGTTACATGAGACAAACTCCAGGTGTGGAAAGTGAGGGAAGTGTGGGGTAAAAAGTATATATGACTATTACGCGCGCGTATATAGGGAAACAGGAAAAATCTGTGTCCTACGTGTCCTACCCGTCCACGTCGATGTTACATCAGACAAAGTGATCGTGGACGGGTAGGGCGCGCATGTGCGCGCCAAATGAGGAATGAGAAATGAGAGAATGCCACTTGTTGATGAATTCTCTCGAGATTTGGAGCTGAGAAGCCCACTCACGGAGCTGAGTAGCCCACTCACGGAGCTGAGAAGCCCACTCACGGAGCTGAGTAGGCCACTCACGAACGGGAAATAAGGTGACTTGCACATGTTAACCCGCGTTATTTCGTCTAAACATTTGCAGGTTTAGATTTTTTGTTGTACTTTTGCAGCGATTATGGCACAGCCTTGGTGACTCGAGGCACTAAAATCGGTACGCGAACTACTAAGAAACTAATGATAATGGGAAAATTGCTTTTGGGAACATCCCTGACGAGAATGCTGGCAGCTGCATGTCTAATGGCTGCCTATCTGTCAATGTCAACAACGTCGGCTGTGGCACAGTCGACACCAGCGTCGCAGATGGAGCCGCTGACACGTGGCTTGATAGCCATGCCGGCACAGGGCGGCGGACAGTTCGTCAGCTGGCGACTGTTGGGCACCGACCCGATGTCCACCTCCTTCGACCTGCTGCGCGACGGACAAGCCATTGTCGCCGACCTGCGCGACAGGACAAGCTATACCGACCTGCAAGGCAGCAGCACGAGCCAGTACCAGGTGGTGACGAAGGTCGCCGGCGTGGTGGTGGAAACATCGGAGGCCGTCACTCCCCAGAGCGATGTCTACAGGGTGCTGCAGCTGGACCGGCCAGCTGACGGAACAGACGACCTGACGGGCAACACGTACAGCTATACGCCTAACGACGCATCGGTGGGCGATGTCGACGGCGACGGCGAGTATGAGATCATCGTGCAGTGGCAGCCGTCGAACAAGACCGACAACGGCACTACCGGCTGGCATCCCGGCACAGAGTATATTGACTGCTACCGGCTGGACGGCACGAAGCTGTGGCGGTTGGACATGGGCATCAACATCCTGGCCGGCGACCACCAGACGCAGATGCTGGTGTACGACTTCGACCGTGACGGACGGTCGGAGGTGATACTGCGAACGGCTCCTGGCACGAAGGACGGACAGGGTCGCTACGTCAACCTGGTGGCTGACGACGACGAGATACTACAGGCCGACAACAACGCAGATTGGCGCAGCAGTTCGATGGGTACCATCGTGGGGGGACAGGAGTACCTGACCGTCTTTGAGGGCAGCACGGGGCGGGCCATCCATACCATATTCTACAACCCCAACCGCGACGGCTACTACGGTGGCGAGGCTAGCGGGACGGTATTCAACTGGGACGACCGCTCAGGCCGAAAAGACTACGCGGCCACCTACGGCAACCGTGGCAACCGCTTCCTGGCGGCTGTGGCGTGGCTGGACGGTGCTGACAGCAACCCGTCGGCCGTGATGTGCCGTGGCTACTACACACGGGCTTACGTCTGGGCCGTCGACTTCGACGGCAGCAAGCTGAAGCACAAGTGGCTGCACGCCTCGGTGTCGAAAACCGAGGTGCAGCATACCGACGCGGCATGGAACGTGGAAAGCCGCAGCTACAGCAGCAACACTTTCGGCACCAGCGACAGCTATACCGCCTACGGGCAGGGCAACCACAACCTGAGTGTGGCCGATGTCGATGGCGACGGGTGCGACGAGATTGTCTACGGCGGCGCCACCATCGACCACGATGGCTGGCTGCTGTACTCCACCGGACTGGGTCACGGCGATGCCATACACGTGACGGACATCATGCCCGACCGCCCAGGACTGGAGGTGGTCCGCTGCTGCGAGAGCAGCCCCTACGGTCTGGAGATTCACGATGCCGCCACAGGCGAGAAGGTGTTCCACCAGACGGCAGGCAAAGACACAGGGCGATGCCTGGCTGCCGACATCATGGGCGAGTACAGGGGACTGGAGTTCTGGGGCGCACAAGGTAACAAGCCCCGCGAGACGGCTACTGGCGAGTTCAGCACCGTGTCGGAAACGATGCCGTCCGTCAACTTCCGCATCTACTGGGACGGCGACCTGCAGGACGAGCTCTTCGACGGCTCCTATGACAGCAATACGGGAATCGCTTCGCCCAATATCACGAAGTGGAACGGTACTGGCTTTACAAAGACGATGATAGACTACAATGGCTCACAGACCTGCAACTCGACGAAGGCAACGCCCGTGCTGCAGGCCGACATCACGGGCGACTGGCGCGAGGAGCTGGTCATGTGGAACCTGGACGACCCGTCGCAGCTCAACATCATCTCGACCAACATCCCCAGCTATAACCGTGTGCCGACGCTGATGCACGACCACATCTACCGTATGGGCGTGGCGTGGCAGAACGTGTCGTACAACCAGCCGCCCCACCTGGGCTACTACCTGCCCGATGCCGACTTCTCGTATGCTGAAGAGACGGGCGAAGAGGATGACGGGCCTGAGACGATTACTCCCGTGCTGACGCTCGATTTCGAGGAGGGTGAGGTTGCCGACTACTTCGCATTCAATAATGAGGGAGACAGCCTTGTCGTGCCTTCCGCTGCTGGCAGTACAGGACGTGCCGCCACCATCATCGCGTCGATGGACCGTGGCGACTACGTGAAAACCAACGTCGAGCTGGAGGGTGTCAAGAAGTACATGGTAGAAATGGACTTGCTGCCACAGAAGACGTCCAGGACTACGCAGTTTGCTGTCCTTTCACTGTCGTCGTGGGACAGTTGGACTAAAAACTATGGCATCTTCTGGAAGACTTCCAAGCAGCAGGAATACAACCCGACGCTCTTCAGCTGGTCGGCAGCAGGTGGCAGCACCACCGCCCAACTGCTCATCGACCATGAAGGCAACTACCAGCAGACGTGGGAATTCACGGCCGACACGTGGTACCATCTGACGCTGGAGATTGACGCCGACAAGCGCGAGGTAAGCTACCGTATTGCGGAAAAAGTCACACCAAACGACCCCGTGGTCAGCGGTAGCCGCACACTGCCCGAAGGCGAAAGCCCCTACGTCAAGGGTATCTACGAGCGTGGCGGCCGCTACATCTATGAGCCGGGAGCCATCGCCATCGACAACGTGGTCGTCAGTGTCTATGAGGAAAAGACCCCCGAACCGGACTTCGTGACGGGCGATGCCAACGGTGACGGTCAGGTAACAATAACGGATGCTGTCGCCATTGTCAACAGCATCCTTGGTAACAGCTCGGCGGGATTCAACGAGGCCGCAGCCGACGTCAACGGTGACGGGAACATCACCATCACCGATGCCGTGGGCGTGGTGAACATTATCTTGCAGTGACGTATTTGTGGAGGGTGGCGCGCACGGCACCGGGGCTGGCGTACAGCTCCTTCACCATGCCCTCGATCTGCTCGCCGAGGCCAGCCTCATAGAGGTCGAGTCCGAAGACATCCTTACGTGAGTACAGCTGGCGCAGACAGCTCCAGTCCTGATTGGCCTTGCCGATCTCCAGCGGGGCTACGATGGCCTGCATCTCTGCCAGCATGGGGTCGGGTGACGGTTCAAAGGGAGTGCCGTCGTCCTTGATGCCCTTCAAGTAGCGGGCGTAGCCGGCCAGTGTCAGCGGGATGAGCACGAGGTTCGACATGTCGAGACCACGGGCTACATATTTCTTCAGGGTCTCACCGAAGCGGATGGGCAGCTTCTGCGAGGTGTCCATGGCGATGCGCTGCGGGGCGTCGGGCATGAAGGGATTGGGCAGACGGCGGTTGATGACGGCACCGATGAACTCGTAGGGGTTCAGCACACCTGGATCGACGACCACGGGCATGGCCTCGATGTATCCTAATTTCTGTACGAACGGACGCAAGTCTTCGTCTGCCATCTCTGCTGAGATAAGTGTGTAGCCCAGCATGCAGCCGTAGATGGACATTGCCGTGTGCAGCGGATTCAGACACGTTGTCACCTTCATGGTCTCCACCTTGTCGACCGTCTCGCGGGTGGTGTAGAGTGCACCGCCCAAATCGAGTGGGGGACGGCCGTTGGTGTAGTTGTCCTCGATGACCAGATACTGCACCTCCTCGGCATTCACGAAGGGAGCGGTGAAGGTGTGTTTCTCGGTCTCGATATAGTTGTTGTCCTCGAAACCATCCTTGGCCAGCAGCTCTTTCACCTTCTCGTGGGGACGCGGGGTAATCTTGTCAATCATAGACCAGGGGAAGGTGATTTTCTTCTCGTCCTTCAGATAGTCGAGGAAGGCCTCGGGAACGAGCCCGTCCTTCACCCAGCGCTCAGCATAGGCAAAGACGCCGGCCTTCACCTTGTCACCGTTGTGCGAGCAGTTGTCCATGCTCTGCACCGTGAGCGGCAGTTTCCCTGCCTCGAAACGCTCAAGCAGCAGCGCACAAACCTTACCCATAGCGAATACGGGCTTGAGTCCGCGAGCCAGGTCGGCTTCGTTATAGGTGTAACCCTTTTCGGTGATGGTAAACGAAATCATTTGGAGTGAAGGATTGCGGAAAATCTCTACCAGACGCTGCCAGTCCTCAAACTGCGGATCGGCCTTCAGCGCTTCCGTCACACTGGCGATAACCTTCTTCTCGATGTTGCCGTCGGAGCAAAGGCTGACTGATAGCGAGAGGTTCTGATACGGTGCGTAGGCTTTGTCGATGACTTCGAAGTCGAATGTCTCGGCCACGATGACCCCACGGTCGTATTTGCCCGTATTCAGCGCATCGTTCAGGATGGCTGCGGGAAAGGCACGGAAGATGTTTCCTCCGCCAAAGTGCACCCAAGTGGGTTCCTTGGCAGTCTTTTCACGCAAAGCCTTGATGTCAAACTTCGGGAGCTGGTAGCCTTTTTGCTCCCACTCTGCGGCGTTAAACTGGCCGTTCAGTATTTCATTCAGTCTCATATTTTGTAGGATGTTTTAATGTTTTCTGTTGCAAAGGTACGAATTAGCAATCAAAAAGCCAAAAAAAATTAGACTTTTATGGTCGCATTGTTTGGTAATATCCTTTATTCTTTGTACTTTTGCAGAAAGTTTTTAAAAAAGTACGAGAAAAAATGATTTCATTTACTTTGAGCCTTGTTGCTCTTGTGTTGGGTTATCTGCTTTATGGCCGTTTCGTGGAACGCGTATTCGGACCAGATGACCGTGAGACGCCCGCTATATCAAAAGCCGATGGTGTCGACTATTTGGTGCTTCCTTCATGGAAGATTTTCATGATTCAGTTCTTGAACATTGCTGGCACGGGTCCTATCTTTGGTGCCATCATGGGTGCGATGTTTGGTCCTGCAGCTTATCTCTGGATTGTGCTGGGTTGTATCTTCGCCGGATCTGTTCACGATTATTTCTCCGGCATGCTGTCTATGCGCCACGAGGGTGCTAACCAGCCAGAGATTATCGGTAGATATCTGGGTAATACCACCAAGCAGATTATGCTGGTGTTTACGGTATTCCTGCTGATGATGGTCGGTGCGGTGTTTGTGTTCAGTCCCGCCAAGATCCTAGGCGACATGTGGGAACCAGCTGCCATTGTGGAGAGCGCAGGACAATACACCTTCTGGATTATCGTCATCTTCATCTATTATATTATAGCCACGATGCTGCCTATCGATAAAATTATCGGTAAAGTATATCCCTTGTTTGCCTTCTCGCTGCTCTTCATGGCTGCCGCCCTGACGGTGGTGCTGTTTGTAAAGTGGCCGTCTATCCCCGAAATCTGGGAAGGACTGAGTACAGAAGCCATGACGCCGAAGAACATCTTCCCATGCCTGTTTATCACCATCGCCTGTGGTGCTATCAGTGGTTTCCATGCCACCCAGAGCCCTTTGATGGCCCGTTGTCTGAAGAGCGAACACATCGGACGTCCTATCTTCTACGGTGCTATGATTACCGAGGGTGTCGTTGCATTGATATGGGCTACTGTAGCCATGTATTTCTTCTATAACGACCCCACGCCAGGCTATCAATTGGTAGCAGGAGGACAGGGTGTCGTGAAGGATGCTCCTTCTATTGTCAATGTGATTTGCAACGACTGGTTGGGCGTGTTCGGTGGTATTCTGGCTTTGCTGGGCGTTGTAGCTGCACCTATCACCAGCGGTGATACGGCTTTACGTTCATGCCGTCTTATCATTGCCGACTTCGTGAAGTTGGAGCAGAAGTCTATCCGCAAGCGCCTGTATATCTGTATTCCTCTGTTTGCAGCTGTCATCGCCCTGCTCATCTGGCAGATGTCCGACAAGGAGGGCTTCGGTAAGATCTGGAGCTGGTTCGGTTGGAGCAACCAGACGCTCTCAGTATTTATGCTGTGGGCTGTAACGGTTTATCTGGTTCGTCAGAAGAAACAATTCATTATCACGTTGATTCCTGCTATCTTTATGACGATAGTTTGCACCACGTTCCTGTTGAGCGAGCAGATATTCAGCCTCGAGTTCTCGTATGCGCTGATTATCGCTGCTGTTACGGGCGTTGTGGCCATTTTATGGTTCACGCTGTGGTATCGTAAGATTAAGAACAATAAATAATTAGTTACTATGAAGAAAATTGCATTTTTAGTCGTTGCGCTGGTAATGTCTGTTGCTGCCAACGCTCAGTTTGAACAAGGTAAGGGCTATATCGGTGCCTCTATGTCGGGTCTTGACATCAGCAACCAGACCAAAGAATTCCATTTCGGACTCGATGCCAAACTGGGTTATATGTTCCAGGATAATCTGATGGCTCTCGGTGAAATAGGCTGGGACCATTGGGACAAGACTGGCGACAACTTCATGATTGGTGCGGGAGCCCGCTATTATATCGTACAGAATGGCTTGTTTCTGGGTGCAGGCCTGAAGTATAAGCACGCTAAGAATTATAACGACCTGCTACCCAATGTGCAGTTAGGCTATGCTTTCTTCCTGGGACGCACGGTAACGTTGGAACCCGAACTCTATTTCGACATTTCGACCAAGAAGTTCGACTATACTTGCTATGGTCTGCGTTTGGGCATCGGCGTCTATCTGTTTAAGGACCAATACAAGATTAAATAGTTGAGAGTTTAGAGTTGAGAGTTTAGAGTTGAGAGTTTAGAGTTGAGAGTTTAGAGTTTAGAGTTGAAAGTTTAAAGAAATGGGCTTATGTTAAGTATTGATTTCTATAGACCTAACTATGACATGGATGTCAAAGAACTGGTTGACAGACTGATTGACTTGTCGTTTGCCGAGGATATCGGTGATGGTGACCACACCACGTTGTGCTGTATTCCTGAGGATGCTATGGGTAAGAGTCATCTGCTGATTAAGGAAGACGGCATTTTGGCAGGCGTAGAGGTTGCCAAGGAAGTGTTCCATCGCTTTGACCCTGAGATGCAGGTCGAAGTGCTGATGGGCGACGGAAGTCGTGTAAAGAAGGGCGACATTGCGATGGTCGTTACGGGCAAGGTCCGTTCGCTGTTGCAGACTGAGCGTCTGATGTTGAACATCATGCAGCGCATGAGTGGTATTGCCACCATGACCGACAAGTATGTGCAGCATCTGAAAGGTACAAAGACCCGAGTGCTGGATACCCGCAAGACGACTCCCGGATTGCGTATGCTGGAGAAGCAGGCTGTGAAGATTGGAGGCGGTTGTAACCATCGCATCGGACTTTTCGACATGATTCTGCTGAAGGACAACCATGTGGATTTCGCTGGCGGTATTGTCAACGCCATCGACCGCTGCCACAAGTATTTGAATGAGAAAGGCCTGGATTTGAAGATTGAAATCGAGGTGCGTTCGTTCGACGAGTTGCAGCAGGTGTTGGATCATGGCGGTGTGGACCGTATCATGCTCGACAATTTCTCGGTGCCTGACACGAAAAAGGCTGTAGACATTATTGCCGGACGTTATGAAACGGAGTCTTCGGGCGGTATCACGTTCGATACCATTCGCGACTATGCCGAGCAAGGTGTCGACTTCATCAGCGTGGGTGCGTTGACCCACTCGGTGAAGGGACTTGATATGTCGTTTAAAGCATGCTAAGAATTGTAATATTCTTTTTGTTTATCCTTATACTGACAGGCTGTGGTCAAGAGACCGAGCCTGTCAGTACTCTAAACGTCGATTATTGCCCTCCAGTAGATTATGACATTGTCTTGGCGGGCAATTTCGGTGAGCCGCGCCCTTGGCATTTTCATGGCGGCTTGGACGTAAAGACTGGCAATGTCGAAGGCAAGCAGATTTTCTCGATTGCCGACGGCTACATCAGCCGTATCACCGTCAACAAATACGGCTTTGGCAATGCCATCTATGTCAGTCATCCTGACGGAATGACTAGCGTCTATTGCCATTTGAAGCGTTTTGTCGATAAGTACGAACAACAGCTACAACGAACGGGAATACACGATACGCTGTCATTGGTTTTCCCAGAGGAACAGTTTCCTGTTAAAGGTGGCGATTTGATAGCCATAAGTGGTAATACCGGCCATTCTACAGGTCCTCATCTGCATTTGGAACTGCACGATACCGAGACGTGGGTGATGGTAGATCCGATGGAGAAACTGGCACGTTTCATTCCCGATACGGTGGCTCCGCAGGCACATTCCTTCATGGCTGTGCCGCAAGATGGCGAAGGCTTGTTTAATGGAGGATATACGAAGCAGACATTCGGTTTCGGACAGCCCGATGTGAAGAAACAACACACCACCTGGACACTCAGTCGTGAGTTTACGGCATGGGGCAGGGTAGGATTTGCCCTATGGGCTGACGACTATTCAGAAGCAACCTATAATCATTATGGTGTGCGCTATACGCAACTGCTTGTTGACGGACGCGAGGTGTTCCGTTCCGATGTCTCAGGCATTCCCGTGAGTTGTCAGCCAGAGGTAAACCAATGGGGCGACTACGACCATTGGCGCCATACGCACATTTGGTATATGAAATCGTACCGCGAGCCGGGCATGCGTCTACCCATCTTGCACACGGACTTTAGTCAGGGAATCGTCAATTTCAACGAAGAGCGTCCCTATCATTTGACGTATATTCTTCGCGACTATCAGGGTAACCAGTCGCAATATGACTTTACGGTTCAGGGCGTCCGCGATGCACGAATCAAGAACCCACAGCCCCGTTGCCAGTTACTCGACAACTATCTGCTCTTCGACCAGTGCCTGTGGCCGCTTTACACTCGGAAACGGATATAAGAACGGTCGTCGAAGGAATTGAAGTCAGGGTGAAATCCCTTGGTGGCCTGAAAGTCGGGGCCGATATTCAAAGGATCTTTTTCGCGTTGCTGTTGCAACAGTTGTTCGCTCTCGGCCAGCGTCGGACGCAGGAAGGGATATCCGTCGGAAGCGAGCACAATCTCCTGTGGCTGGAAATCGAGTGTGATAATCTTTACATGTTGTCGGGGAATATGAAACCCGTCGATGACGCTGTATGTGATGTTCTGTTCCTTCATGGTCTGGATCATGTGTGGTATGATGAGCGGACGGGCTGTGTCGTTGCTCAGCAATTCTTCTTGGCTGATGCCTTGGGCTAACAACTTCTTCATCTCGTCGGCACGTTGTGCTGCAAGCATAGCTTCGGCAGGCTTGGGATTATCGATATATTGGTTGCCCACCAGACAATGGCAGTCGCCAACAAGCCATATCTCACGGGAAACGCGGCTGAAGACGACGGCAGAACAAGTGAGGCGGTCTTCGGGATGTTCGGTCAGACGGGGGAGCATCGACTTCTTGTAATGCTTGCGGATGCAGGACGTCACACCTCGCAGAAACATTTCGCAAGTCGTCGTTTTAGGCATAGAACGAACGTATTTGCTGACCAGCTGCATGGCATAGCGGCCGTTGCTTTGGAACATGCTATGCCGATAATCTGACTTGGAAGTGCTGCCGTCGATCACGGCTATGAAGTCATTTGCGACGACGATTCCGTCCTCGCTTTTCTTCTTTGGGTTCTTCGCGACGTTGCTTTGTTCGATAATCTCCATGTTGTTGTTTGTCTTTATACCAGAAGAAATATTGGCGCTGGGCCAGTTTCTCCTGCTGACTCTTGGCGGTGGTGACAGGTTCCAGCGTGTAGGGATCATAACCCGTATAGAACATCTCGGTAGAAACGGTCATGGGGGTAGGCGTAAAGTCCTGTACCTGTTCCAACTTGTAACCCATCTTTCGCGTCAGATTGGCTAATTCGGCCATATCGGCTTCGGTACATCCGGGGTGACTGCTGATGAAATAAGGGATGAGTTGTTGGCGCAGGCCTTCTTCACGGTTGATGCGGTCGAAGATGCGTTTGAATTCATAGAACTGCTGGAACGATGGTTTCCGCATCAAGTGCAACACGCGGTCGCTGGTATGTTCCGGCGCCACTTTCAGTCGTCCGCTGACGTGTCGGGTAATCAGTTCACGGGTATATTCCATCGCAGCACGATTGGCCTTTTCGTCCTTGCTCTTGTAGAGCAACAGGTCGTAGCGTACACCACTTCCGATGAAACTCTTCTTGATTTCAGGCAACGCATCGACGGCATGATAAATGTCCAGCAACTTGGAATGATCTGTATTCAGATTCGGACATATCTGAGGTTGAATGCAACTGGGACGTTTGCATTTCTCGCAGGCATTGATGTTGCGTCCGTGCATGCCGTACATGTTTGCAGAAGGTCCTCCAAGGTCGGAGAGATACCCCTTGAAGTCGTCCATCTGTGTCACTTGCTTCACCTCTTTCAGAATGCTTTCCTTCGAGCGACAAGTAATGAACTTACCTTGGTGGGCAGAGATGGTGCAGAAAGAACAGCCTCCGAAACAGCCGCGATGAATGTTCACCGAGTGTCGAATCATGTCGTAGGCAGGGATGCGCTTGCCTTTATATTTTAAATGAGGTACGCGCGTATAGGGAAGGTCGAACGAAGCGTCCAGCTCTTCGGTAGTCATCGGAGGGTAGGGTGGATTCACGGCTACATAGCTGCGGCCCGTCTTCTGTAATAGTCGCTGGGCATGCATCATGTTCGACTGCTCCTCAATATGTCGGAAATTCTCTGCCTGCGCACGTTTGTTCTTCAGGCATTCTTCGTAGGAATGGAGAACGATGTCATCGGCAGTAGGCGTGATGTCGGAGGAGATATAAACCGTCTGGGGAATGTCGTGAATCTGATGGATGTTTTCTCCTTCGTCCAGGCGGCGGGCCAACTCCAAAATAGGCTTTTCGCCCATGCCGTACATGATGATGTCGGCAGGAGCATCGCACAGGATACAAGGCCGCAGACGGTCTTGCCAATAGTCGTAATGTGCCAGACGGCGCAACGATGCTTCAATGCCACCAAGAATGATGGGAACATCGGGATAGAGTTCGCGCAGAATCTTCGAATAGACAATCGTGGGGTATTCCGGTCGCAAGTCGTGACGTCCGTCAGGACTATAGGCATCTTCTGAACGTAATCGGCGATTGGCTGTGTATTTGTTGACCATTGAGTCCATACAGCCAGGAGAGATGCCGAAGAACAGACGTGGCTTTCCCAACTTTTTGAAATCGCGATAGTCACCGTGCCAGTCTGGCTGGGGAACAATAGCCACGCGATAGCCAGCGGCCTCGAGGGTACGCCCGATGACGGCAGCACCAAACGACGGATGGTCCACATAAGCATCACCCGAGAACAGGATGATGTCCAGTTCATCCCATCCCCGCAGCTCCAACTCCTTTTTCGTCGTTGGCAGGAAATCCGTCAGCCGATATTCCAACTCTTAACTCTTAATTTTTAACTCTAAACTCTAATCTCTAAACTCTCAACTTAATTAAACGGTGTTCCCTGGAATGCGCGAGTCGTCATTCCCAGATTATCGTTACCGCGATTCTTCCAGTTGATGAACAACAGGACCAATTGCTGCAAGCCATAAGCCTTCATGTTGGGATGATAGATGACATCCAGGCAGAGATCCAACAATTGCTTGTCTTTACCGGCATCCGATTCCAGCAGCGAGCGGATGTTCAGTTTCAACTTGTTAAGCACCTCTTCGTCGACGTAACCACTCGAATCAATGAGGTCGCGGAACAACTGGTATTGTTCAATAGTCTGCAGGTGGTCTTCTGAGATTTCGATGTTTCGTGTTCCGCTCGAATTGGTTTGAATCTTGTACATAATAAGTAGTTTTTAAGTTTATTTGATAAGATAGTTTAATATTCCTCGCATGATGGAGCTGCGTTTCTTCTCGTCCTTGATGCATTCAAAGGGGAATCCCATTGTAAATGCCCGGTAGTCGTTTCCATTGTAGGCAACGGCAGCATCCTGACCGTCGGCATATTGCATGGCAATGTAGGCGGAGCCAACAGGCATGAGTACGTCAGTCGTGACGGCAGCATAGTGCTCTGCGTTCAGACGGTTCCAGTATTGTATGGCAGTACCTAATCCTGTGACGGTGCTATTTGTATCGGCATAACGCCCTGCGTATTGGCATTTCAACACGTTGGCCAAGAACTGCCGTTCCTCTGCATCCTGCATGTCGCAGCCGATATAGGCTCCACTGACCATCAGAGTTCCGCCTTGGGCCGTATAGCCCATCAGCGTCTTTTGCATCGTCGACGAGAAGGTCTTATAGTAATTAAGACTATGCTTGTCGTCGCGCTCCAAACCGAGCAGCAGGTCGATGGCGGCATATTGTGACGCCTGCGGCATCATGGCCTCCAAAGCCTCACTCGAGCAACTGACAATGTTGTATGCTCCTGCTTTCTCGATGGCTTCAGCATGGGTCTTGACATAGTTGAAATCATTACCGGCAATCAGTTGTCCTGCCAACTCTTCACCGCTGTCGCCCAGTCCGCCAACTTCTTTGCCCATCAGCGTACGATTGAAGTTAATCTGCCGACCCACCCAGCCAAAGGTAGGACCATAGGTCACGCCGGGGTCTTCGTCCAAATCAAAGCCCTGTTCTGTCGGTGTGTTCACAATAGCCGGCGATGAGAGTCTATGGAAGCCGTTCACCACCATCACGGTATTCTTGGCCTTGGGGTTATACAGGGCCGAGAGTATCTCTGTGGGGAAACTCTCGCCACCACGATTGACAGCTGTCACCTTGAAGTGATAGAGCATGTTCGGTTCCAGCTTCAGCTCGTAATTGTTCTTCGAACGGATATAGGTTCCATTGTCGAAATCAGCATCTCCGATGGCTGTATAAACCACGTATCCCGTAGGCTTCGACGTCAGTTCCTGCATGTCGTCCACCGCATTCCAACTCAGTCTGACCGTTTCCTTGCCGCAAAATTCCACACGGAAACAGTTGGGTGCCAAGGGGGCCACCATAAACGGTGTACCGTGCTGGTCGTTCACATAGCGGAGGATGGTTTTGTAAATCGAACGGGCCAGTGTGACGCGGAAATTCGGGTCCTGCCC
>JAEEGG010014549.1_pt1 | contig 16637 bp, 8 predicted proteins | sample 9134161 | NCBI WGS metagenome assembly JAEEGG01 (sample SAMN16246543, study PRJNA631951) | gut metagenome | biome: gut microbiome; feature: rumen; material: CR-attached | host: Bos | place: Iran: Karaj | collected 2018-10 | reverse complement strand
TGTGAACGGAGATAAGAAAGCACACATCTATACTACGTTCGGCAATGAGGCTTTCTCTTACGGGAACCTCCGAGATGTAGGAACGTTCGTCGCCACCGACGAGCTTACCTACAGCCTGGGCAAGCACTCCCTCCTGGGCGGTCTTTCATTTGAATGGGATAATACCAAGAACGGATTCCAGCGTATGGGCGCCGGCGCCTACGTATTCGATTTTGCCGACGAGCAGGCTCTCTACGACGCTGTGAAGGGAGGTACGCTCTTCGATAACCCCCAGCAGTTCGTCATAACCCACGGCAACAATGCTACCTTCGCGCAGGAGTATCCTCATTTCAATTTCGGCCAGCTGTCTTTCTATCTGCAGGACAATTATAATGTGAGCGACAATTTCAAGCTCACCGCCGGAGTGCGCTTCGAGCTGCCTTTCTATCCTTCCCTCGATTTCAACCGCAATACCAGGGTTGAAGAGGCCACCTTCGCTCCTACTGCCAACAATCCTTCCGGCAAATACAGCACGGTGGACACTCCCGCCACGAGGCTCAGCATTTCGCCCCGTATCGGTTTCAACTGGGACATCCTGGGCAACCGCAAACTCGTGCTCCGCGGCGGTACAGGCGTATTCGTGGGCCGTATCCCCTTCGTGTGGATAGTGGGCCAGTCGGGTGATGCCGGAGTGCTCCAGACCACAGTTGTCAGGTCAGAGGATATCCCTACAATCGGTAACAACCGCGACGCCATCCTCAAGCAGATTTATCCTTCCGGCTACAATGCTGCCGCTGCAGGTCTTAACCTGACGTCCATCACCCTGATGGATCCTCAGCTCAAGAACCCCACAACCTGGAAGAGCTCGCTGGCTCTCGACTTTGTGCTGCCCGGCGATATCAAGGCATCCGTCGAGGGTGTACTCAAGGAAGATATCCACGTGGTTACCCTGACCGACATAGGCCTCAGGGCCCCTACCTCCCTTATCAGCACAGGTACTCCCGGTGTCGCAGCAAGGCCTTATTATGGCAACGGCTATTACGACGGCCAGATCAAGGATGCTTACCTGATCAACAATGTCAGCGGACTCGGCAAGGCCGGTCAGTACTATTCCGTTACCGCCAAGCTCGAAAAGAACAACTGGCATGGCCTGAGTGCCAATATCGCCTACACATACAGCAAAGCCAAAGTCATCATCGACGGTGTCGGCGACCAGCCCGGCTCGGCATGGAAGGCCCTTGTGTCACAGAGAGGTACCAATAATGCTGAATTGGGTTACGCAAGCTATGTGATGCCTCATCGTGTAATCGGAAACATCAGCTACTCACAGGATTACGCAAAGTTCTTCGGTACCACCGTGGCCCTTTCCTATTACGGAGGTCCTACGTCGCGCGCCAATTGCGACTACGTGAACAATGTGTTTGCCGACGGTGCCTATAACTACAGTCTTATCGACATTCCCACCCAGGAGCAGCTTCAGGGCTGGACCTTCAAGGACTATACCGACAAGGACGGCAACGTGACCTACTCCGCCTCCGACCAGAAGGCCGATTTCGAGAATTATATCCAGCAGGACGCATACCTGAGCAAGAACAGGGGTAAAATAGCCGAGCGCAACGGAATGGTCGGTCCTTGGATCCACAAGTTCGACTTCAAGGTTAACCAGAACTTCTACTTCTACACCGGAGCCAAGCACCATCGCCATACCATCCAGGTAGGCATGGATATGCTGAACATAGGCAACCTGCTCAGTCCTTTCTGGGGCAATACCTGGAGCATCAACGCAGGTGACGGCTATGGTAACACCATACCTGTCAACCTGACCAACCCTGCGGCTGTTTATACCGAGGGCGCCACCCCCGTATTCCAGTTCCAGAAGAACGGTTCCGACATCCTTACCAATACCTATTCGCGTTACAAGGGTCTCTCTTCCACATGGGAGATGATACTCAGCCTCCGTTACATCTTCTAACAGTTGAAAGAATATGAAACTCAATAAGTTATTTATCGCGATCGTAATTCCCGCGCTGGCCCTGCTCGCAGCCTGCCGGCCCGAGAGTGACGTGCTCCCCAGGATTTCTACCGACAAGGGAATCTTTGAAGTGGCTGAAGCCGGAGGCGACGTTGTTGTCAAGCTCCTTTCGGACGAAGACTGGACAGCGGCCGTTTCTCCCGCAACCACCCTTGATGAGATTGACGGCATAAGCGTAACCCCCGCTTCAGGCAAAGCCTCCCCCGAAGAGCAGACCGTGACCATCAAGGTTGCCAACAATGCGGGTTATAACCGTGCGGCGCTTGTATCATTCATCGGCTCCAAACTCAGCGGCGCCGTGACAGTCAATCAGAAAGGCGCCTTGGGCGAGAGGGTGCTCAAGCTTACCGTCCAGGAATTCCTGGACAAAGAACCGGACGCTACTGTATTCTACGAACTTACCGGTACTGTAACCAAGATTACCGACGAGTTCTACAACGACTTCTGGCTCAACGACGGCACTGCCGATGGCGACGGAATCTACACCTACGGTCTCTTCGAGTCCAAGGGTGCATCCCGTATAAACTATTACATGCAGCAGATGGACATCCGCGAGGGCGATGAACTCACCATGCGTGCCGTCCGCAGCGCTTACAATGGCCAGCCCCAGGCCGGCAGCGCTTACTATGTATCCCACAAGAAATCTGCAAAACCCAGCATTGCCCTCGGCCTTGAAAAATACGAGGCCGGCGCTACCGGCGAGACTTTCGAACTTCCCGTCAATTCCAACGCCGTTACCTGGACTCTCAGCTCCGACGTGGACTGGCTTAGTTTTGAACCTGCCACAGGCAACGCTTCGACTACCGTAAAAGTTTCTGTTGCCGCCGGTCCGGACGCCGAGGGTACTATTACCCTGTCTGCTTCCGGCCTGGAATCCAAGACCTGCAAGGTCATCCGTTCCGAGCTTCCCGTGCTTACCATTTCAGAGGTTCTCAATGCCGAGAAGGGAAGCCTGCTCGCTACCAAGTCCTCTCTCGTGGTTGCCAGGACTACAAAGGGATTCGTGCTGTCCGACGGCACCAAGGCCGTGTATGTTTACGATAACGGTGCCAATACCGTCGCTATAGGTGACATGGTTACCGTCAAGGGAGCCAAGACCGTATATAACGGCGTTCACGAGGTCGAGAAAGTCAAGTCAGTGACCATCGAATCCAACGGTAACAACGTAACTTACCCCAACCCCAAGTATGTTAGCGACTATGCTGTCGACTACACTTCCGAGGAGGCCGAATACATCACCATCGCCGGCAAGCTGGTGGTTTCCGGCAACTACCTGAATATTGAACTTGAAGGTGTCGATTCGGGAGTGAAGCAGGGCAGCATTGTGTACCCTGTGGACGAGCTGAACGCCAAGGGCTTCGACGGCAAGGATATCGTGGTTACCGGTTACTTCAACGGACTCTCCAGCGGCGGCAAGTACCTGAACGTGATTGCTACCTCCATCAAGGGATGCACTCCCGGAGCAAAGGGCACATACTCCAACCCTTACAAGCCCTCTGAGATCGCTCCCATACTGATCGGCGGGACAACGATTGAAGGCAATGTCTTCGTGGCCGGCAAGGTTTCCAAGATCGCCAGCCAGTTCGGAACTAAATATGGCAATTCCCAGTTCTGGATTTCCGACGACGGAGCCTTCAAGAACGATCCGGCACAGGATTTCGAGGCCTACAATGTATGGTATCTTGGCAACAAGTACTGGGCAGAGGGCGACAAGACCGTCGCCGAAGGCGATGAGGTTCTTATTTACGGCGAGGTTACCTACTTTGCCAAGAACAACGTCGCCGAAACCAACGGCAAGAAGGCCTACCTGCATTCGCTGAACGGCGCAGTAAAATAATCTTGCGTCACATGTCATTTCCGTCCCGACGGCCGCCCGGCCGCCGGGACGATTTTTATTGCACTTTTTTGAAAAAAAGTGTATATTTGAAAATCATTAAAATAGGACAATTGTATTAAATAACGCGTTATTATGAAATTCAAAGGATTGTTTATCGCTTTGGCTGCCGCTGTGGCTTCATTGCTCGTGGCATGCCAGAAGGAAAAACCCGTTTTTGGTATCTCTGTTGACAAGGATGTCATAGAATTCACCCAGAGCGGCGGACAGGCTCAGGTGCAAGTCACCACAGCGCAGGCTTGGAATGTGAGCATTCCTGCAGATGCGCAGGCTTGGCTCTCCGCCGAGCCCACAAGCGGCACAGGCAAGGCCGTCGTCACTTTTACAGCCAAAGCCAATGACGGCAAAGACCGCAAGACCGGACTTAAGATCAATGCGGGCATGGCCGGCTATGTGGCCATAACTGTTTCCCAACCCGGCTCTCTCAAGCCCGGTGACGGTCTTACTGCCGCCACTGCCTGGAGCGCCAGCGAAGCTAATGCCTGGATCAAGGCCAATCTCGCCGACAAAGAAGTCACTTCAACCAAGTATTATGTCAAGGGCATAATCCACAAGGTGCAGACTACCTTCGAGGCCAGCGGTAATTATGGTAATGCCGTATTCTTTATTTCCGATGACGGAAAGGCAGCTTCCGATGATTTTGAGGCCTACCAGGTTTATTATCTTGGCGGCCGCCAGTGGAAGAAGGGCGACACTGAAGTAAAGGTCGGCGACGAAGTGATTCTCTACGGCCCCGTCACCCTCTTTGGCTCAACCGCCGAGACTTCCGGCAAAGGCGCGGCTTACATTTACAGCCTCAACGGCGTTACCGATGGTGGTAACGTCGAGCCTGAAGATCCTACCAAGGTGCAGCAGATTACCTGCGCCGAGTTTATCTCCAAGGCCGATCCCAATACTACCTACCGTCTGGTCGGCAAAGTCACTTCGGACGTCAACACCAAGTACTGTTCCTTCGACATGAACGACGGCACTGCCACCGTGGTGGTATGGACCGTCAACAATGCCTCCGACTGGTCAAGCAAGGTCAAGAAGGGCGGTACCGTAACCGTTCGCGGCAAGTACCTCCGCTACGAGAACAACGGTAGCGTGAAACACGAGATGGTGGATGCCTACATCGAGGCGTTCACTGAAGGCTCCGACCAGCCCGCCGAGACGGTTACCGGCACGGTGGCCCAGACCATAGCCGCCAACGACGGCACAAACGTGGTTATCCCCGAATCGACTGTGATGGCCATTTCCAAGCAAGGTATAGTGGTCAGCGACGGCACCGCCAACGTGTATCTGTATTTCGATGCCAAGAACAACGAAACCGTGCCTTCAGTGGCCATCGGCGACAAAGTAAAGGTTGAGGCCGAGAAAGCCACCTATGGCGGCGTGCCCGAGTTCAAGGCTCCCAAGGTCACCAAGCTTTCTTCCGGAGGCGCCGTTACTTATCCCGAGCCCAAGGACCTGAATCCCATTGCAGCAAGCTACAATTCCAATGTGACCGAGTTCGTGAAGATGACCGGCACGCTCAAGATTTCCGGCAACTATGTGAACCTTGAGATGGACGGCGTAGATTCGAACTCCAAGATGGGTTCCGTCTCCGCTCCGCTCGATGCTCTCGGAGCCAGCTCGTTCGACGGCAAGAAAGTCACCGTCAAGGGATACTTCAGCGGCATTACCGGCAGCGGCAAGTATATCAACGTGGTAGCTACCGAGATTGTTCCCGCCGATCCTGATGCCAAGTACTGCAATGTGTCTCCCGCATCCATCAGCGCCAAGGCCGACGATACTTCTGCATCATTCAGCATCTCCTCCAACGCTGCCTGGACGGCTACTTCCGACAATGCCGACTTTACCCTGTCACCTGCCTCCGGCACCGGTGACGCAACGGTAACCGTGAGCTTTGCAGCAAACAGCGGCGATGCTCCTAAGGTGGCCAATATCACAGTAGCCTGCGCCGACGCCGGCGTGAATGCGACCGTTACCATCACCCAGGCCAAGCCTTCGAGCGGCGCTGGTTCTTCATACGTATTAGATGGAGAGGCTATCAAAGCTGCACATGCCGAAAAATGGGCATATGATAGTGGTGCAAAGAGCGTGACTGCCACAGATGGAAGCGTATGGACCCTTTTCAACACTTATGCAAACACTTCACAGGTAACTGTGCAGATGAACAAAGGTAAGGGTGCTTATGTTCTTACTCCCGTACTTCCTTCCGGCAAGTCGGTAAAGAAAATAGCTGTTGTACTTAACAAAAAGAATGACGGCACCGGAGACATGGGGGACCGTCCCATGGATATCCTGAATGCCGACGGCACAACCACACTTCTGAATAATGTCACCGGCCAGTCTCTGGCCGACGGTCTTGAAGTTCCTGACGGCAATGCTCAGGTGAGGATTATCTGTGACGAGACGGATGGCGGTGCAGTCTATATCACCAGCATCACAGTATTTTACGAATAATCTTACATGTCAAGACGCCTTGTCATACTGTGCTCCTTTTTGGCTCTGGGAACGCTTCTCCTCTCTTGCGAGAAAGAGGAGGAGCGTATCCCGGTGCTCACGTTGCCGTCCCCTATGCTGACTTCCGCCGGTGGCGAACAGACGCTTTCCGTCGCCGCCGAAAGCTCCTGGAAGCTTAGCGTCGATTATTTGGAGGGCGGCTCGGGATGGATTACCACCAGCGCCGCTTCGGGTAACGGATTCGAAAGCGTTACCGTTACGGTTGCCGCCAACGAGACCGACTCTCCCCGCAAGGCAAAGCTTAGGCTGGATACCCGTGTCCACTCGGTCAATCTGGAAATCACCCAATCGGCCAACGTATCGCATAGTTTCCCGAGCTGGATGATGGAACTTCCGTCTCCCCAGGACAACGACGACCTGATGTTTTTTATCCACGACATGAAGGGCGGTACTTACGTGGACATGGCCACTAGCGGTACCCGCAACTGGTCGTTCTACTGGGACAGCAAGAATTATGTATCCATCTGGGTGGCCTATCCTCTTAACGCCGGCTTGCTCGAAGGCAATTATGGCCGTTACGACATCTTCATCGACGATCCCATCCTGACGGATTTGAAGTTGAAGCAACCTTATCTGACAGGCGGCTCGTATGGAGGAGGCTGGACCAGGGGACATCAGATTCCGTCGGCGGACAGGCAGAAGGCAGCCTCTAACAAGTCTACTTTCTATGCTACCAATATGACACCCCAGCAATATGATTTCAACGGGGAGATTTGGGCGAGTCTGGAAAGTAAGGTGCGTACCTATGCCAAGAACTGCGACACCCTGTATGTCTGCACAGGCTGCGATATCCGTTCGCCCCTTGGCTATACAGGCGACAAGAGCGGCGTGTCCGTAGCTATCCCGTCGGCATATTTTAAGGCACTCCTTCGCCGCAAGGGCAACGATTGGTCGGCAGTCGGTTACTACCTGCCGCACACCAAGGACATTTCAAAAAACAGTTTCCAAAACTACTCCATGTCCATCGAGGCGCTGGAGAAGAAGACCGGCCTTGATTTCTTTGCCAATCTGCCGGCATTTCTCGGGAAAGACAAAGCAGCGGCCATAGAAGGGGCCGATCCTAACTCTACACTTATCAACTGGTAACCCACGAATATGAGAAAGATCATTGTCTCACTCTCCGTATTGATGTTGGTGCTATCTTGCGGCACCCCTGCCCGGATGACCCAGGGCAACAATAGCGGAACTTCTTATGTAATAGGTTTCTACAACTTGGAAAACCTTTTCGACATTTACCACGACGACGGTAAGAACGATTACGAATATCTTCCGGACGGCGCCAATAACTGGACAGAAGCAAAATATACCAAGAAATTGCAGAATATGGCCAGGGTTATCGCCGAAATGAAGAAAGACAACGGGGTATGGCATGCCGTGCTCGGCGTTTCTGAAGTTGAGAACCGCCACGTTCTGGAAGACCTTGTTTCAGAGCCCGCCATTGCCGATGCCAATTATCAGATAGTACATTACGACAGCCCGGACCGCCGCGGTGTGGATTGCGCTTTGTTCTATCGTCCTGAAATCTTCAAATTCATTGCCAGCGAGGCCATTCCGTTCACCTTCGACCCGTCACGCATAGACTGGAGTCAGTGGACCCAGGAGGAGAAGGATAATTTCAAGACCCGCGATGTGCTGATGGTCCGGGGAACCATCGACGGCGAGATGTTTGCCTTCTTCGTGTGCCATCTTCCGTCCCGTTTGGGCGGAAAGGGCGCCGACCTCCGTCCGCGCGGCGCCGAGATCGCTTACCAGCGGGCAATGGAGCTGCAGAAGGAATTTCCGGGCATCAAGATAGTGGTTATGGGCGATATGAACGACAATCCCCAGGATGTGTCCATGACTGAATTCCTGCGTGGCAGGGAGTTCCGCGAGGATCTCACGGACGAAGACTTCTTCGACCCGTTCCTGAGCATGGTAAAGGCCGGTTACGCATCTCTCTATTATCAGGGCGGCAACAATATCTTCGACATCGTTATGGTCAACAACGCCCTGGCCAATGCCGCTCCGGGAACTTTCCAGATCCAGCCTATCGTGAAGCAGAAGTATTACGGCCGTATCTTCGCCAAGCCGTTCATGACCAACCAGAGCGGCCAGTACAAGGGGACACCTTACCGTACCTTCTCCGGCGGCGCATTCGTCGGCGGCTTCTCCGACCACTATCCTACTTACATTGTCATTAAGAAATAACACATATGACTAAAAGAATAATTTTGGCATTTGCTGCGGCTCTTGCGTCACTGACCATCTTTGCGCAGGGCCCTACCGGCGGCGTGAAAGGTACGGTCATCAACCGTAATGGCCGTCAGCCGGTGGAAAACGCCCGCCTGATCCTGAAGCAGGGTGCTGCAGAGATTGCTACAGTCTCATCCGCCCAGGACGGCAGCTTCCTCATTCCGGAGCTGGAAGACGGTATGTACACCCTGGTAATCGAGGCTCCTGAATACCTTGAGAGCCAGGTGCAGGTAAGCGTTAATGACGGCTATGTAAAGAACATGTTCAATATCTCGCTCACCGGAATCCAGAGAGTGACGGAAGTTGACGATGATTCCTTTGCTGCCTTCGATATGGACGACTCCGGGTTCAACGACAACCCTACCATCCTGTTCGGCAGCAATGACGTGTTCAACAATATTGCCGGATACAATTTCTCTTCAGTGCGTTTCCGCGCCCGTGGATACAATTCCGAGAGCCAGGAGGTCTATCTTGCCGGCGTCAAGATGAACGACGCCATTACAGGATACGGCCCGTTCTCCCTTTGGAGCGGTCTGAATGAGGCCATGCGCTCCAAGGAGACAGTGAACGGAGCCGAGGTCTCCGACGTGGCCCTGGGCGGCTACAACGGCGTGACCAACGTATTCGGAACTGCCGGACAGATGCGCAAGGGCCTCCGCGGCAGCGTGTTGACCAACAGCTCGCTGTACCGTCTGCGCCTTATGGCATCTTATGCAACCGGCCCCATGGACAACGGCTGGGCTTTTGCCACCAACGTGAGTGCCCGCCTTGGCGGCAACGACTGGATAGATGGTGTGTACTACCGTTCGTTTGCCTACTATCTGGCGGCCGACAAGGTGTTCGACGATGTCCACACCCTGCATTTTGCCATCTTCGGCACGCCGGGAGAGCGCGGCGCCCAGATGGCTTCCACCCAGGAAGTGTATGACCTCATGTACGACAACATGTACAATGCCAACTGGGGCTACCAGAACGGCCGTGTGCGTAATGCACGCGTTCGCAAGACACATGAGCCCGTCGCATATGTACAATGGGATTTCAAGCCCTCCGATATATTCCAGGGGAGCGCTACGGTGCTTTATCGTTTCGGGAAGAACGGATATACCGCACTTGACTGGTACAATGCGCAGGATCCCCGTCCTGACTATTACCGCAATCTGCCGTCGTATTTTTACAACGACAACCCTGACTATAAGAGGAATAACCAGGCTAAGGCCATCGAGGCTTTTAAGTCGTGGTATAACGAAGTGCCTGACGTAGTCCACATGAACTGGGACCGCATATACCAGGTGAATAATTTGAGCTATGTTCCCAACGAGAACGGCGAGACCAAGCGCTCCAAATACGTTCAGGAGGAACGCCGTACCGACCAGAACGACCTTAACTTCTCTACGAGTTTCAAGTATCGTCCCCAGGCCTGGCTCACGGTTACGGGAGGCCTGAACGCCAAGTGGAACAAGACTCATTATTACAAGATCCTGGCCGACCTTCTGGGTGGACAGTATTTCGTAGATGTGGACAATTTTGCCGACCGTGACTTTGCATCCACGCCCTTTATGGCCGCCAACGACCTCGAGTATTATCTGGCTCACGGCGGCAAGTCGCGGATTCTTCACGTAGGTGATAAATACGGTTATGACTACAATGCCCATGTGCACAATTACGGCGGATGGGCCAACGGCGAGTTCTCATTCGGCAACCTCGGCATCAATGTGGGCGCCAAGCTTGGCTACCAGCGTTTCTGGCGCGAGGGTTTGACCCGCAAGGGCCTCTTCCCCGGAAAAGAGTTCACCGACCCTGTAAGCGGCATCACCGTGCAGCCCGCCAAGGACTCCAAGGGTGAGGTGATAACCTCGTTCGGCAATTCCAAGAAGGCGCATTTCCTGACCTATGCCGCCAAGCTGGGCGTCAATTATGTTATTGGCGGCAACATGAGGGTCTATGGTAATGTGGGTTATTTCAACGACGCTCCTACCTTCAACCAGGTATTCCTGAGCCCGCGTACCAGGAACAGCATGGTGGATAAGCTCACCACAGTCAAGACTTTCGCCTCCGACCTCAACTGGCAGTACAGCGGCAACGGTATCAATGTGCGCGCTACCGCTTACTACACCACCATCAAGGACCAGAGCAAGATCATGAGCGCATACGACGACGTGCAGAACGCCTTCTCCAACTTCGCCCTCAGCGGTATCGACCAGAGGCACGTGGGTATGGAGCTGGGATTCAAAATTCCGACCTACTTCATCCCCAACCTGAGCGTGCAGGGCGTCGTGGCCTATGGCGAGGCCGTCTATACTTCCAATCCCACCATGGTGCAGACTCTTGACAACAGCGCCTCCCTTGTCAGCTACAACGGCACCGAGGTCATGAATGTCTCCTTCTGGAAGAATCATCCCGTTTATCCTCGTGACGTGTATAACAACATTCCCGAGGGCACCGGCCTCAACGATTACACCAGCTTGAAGAAGCATTATGTGCCTTCCACGCCCCAGACAGCCGTGAGCCTCGGCCTTGCATGGAACTACAACTATTGGTTCGTGGATGCCGACGTGGAATACTTCGACCGCGCTTATCTGGACATGAACCCTCTGTACCGTACCGACTATGCTGTCATGGGACCGGACTACAAGGCGACTCCCGAAGAAATCGAGTATATGGCCACCCAGGAGAAGTTCGCTCCTGCTTTCCTGCTGAACTTCTCGGTGGGTAAGTCCTTCTATATCCAGCGTAAATACCAGCTCGGCTTCTCGCTCAACGCCAAGAACATCCTCAACAACTGCGATGTCAAGACCGGCGGTTACGAACAGACCCGAATGGTGGACAATACCGAGGGTAAGAACAGGTTCTACCGTTTCGACTCCAAGTATTTCTATATGCCAGGATTCAACTATATGCTTAACGTTTATTTCAGATTCTAAGCGCCATGAAAAAGTTTTTATTCTCAATAGCCGCCCTTGCGGCACTCGTTTCCTGCCAGAGTCTGATTGAAGAATGGCAGCCGGTGAATCCCAGGCCCTACCAGGAGGGTAAGCCTTTCACCCCCGTCAACATGGACTCCGAGGTGAACGCCACTATCGCTCAAATCAAGGCGCTTTATACAAAGCATGGCACTCCGGTTGAGATTATCGATAACCTTATTATCAAGGGCGAGATAACCACTTCGGACGAAGACGGCAACGTCTATCGCGAAATCTATATCCAGGATGCTACCGGCGCCATTTGCCTAAAGCTGGGCCGCAGCTCTTCTTATGACGACTACAAGGTGGGCCAGATACTGTATGTTAAGTGCCGCGGCCTTGTGGTGGGCGAATACGGATACAAGAGCGGCAATTACGGCGGCGCTGGTCTCCTCCAACTCGGACTTCTCGGCGATGGCTGGCAAGATTATCTCGACGGCATTACGGATACCGAGCCGGAATATGAAACCTCGTACATCGATCTTGCTCCCATTATCAACGAGCACATTTTCCGCGGAGCCATCCTTCCTCAGGAGCAGCGGGTTAAGCCTTCCTATTTCACGGGAGCTGAGCTCACGGCCATGAAAGATGCCACCCAAAGCCCCATAGTGAGTATGTACACCAGGCTTGACGGCCTTACTTACGGCAACTCCGACAATGGCAAGGAGATTTTCTGCCTGTTCTATCCCGATCCTAACCTGAATCATACCAAGTATGAGTCCTGGAACCGCGTGTTCCTTTCTTCGCCCAACAACAGGGCCAAGGGCGCGGACTATACCTTCGGCATCACTACCTGGTCGCTTACCAAGAATCGTTTCCTGACCCTCGCCCAGTCGGGTGTGTGGGACAATGTTGAGATAGGCGACGGCAGCGGCGTCATAGGCCAGGCCTACACATCCTTCGACAACTTCGGCTACGAAGAGTTGTACAAAGACGTGATCATCTCCCATCCCAATGCGCAGAGCGTGAGCCATTACTTTATGTACGACGGAGTGGAAGTGCAGGTGCGCACAAGCGGTTATGCCCGCTTTGCCGACGTGGCCATTCCCGAAGACGTGCGCAATGGCAGCAAAAAGGTGGATATAGTGGGTATTCTGTCGCGTTATCAAGGCAGCGCCCAGTTCACTCTGCTGGATGTATTTTATTCCGGGACAACAAACAGTCTTATTAAATGAAAAAGCTTTTGATTGTGATGGGAGCAGCCCTTATGCTTGCATCGTGTAATTCTTCCAATGTTTTCCTCCAGGAGTGGGATACTCCGTACGGCATCCCTCCGTTCGACAAGATAAAGATAGGGGACTATATGCCGGCCATCAAGGCCGGTATCGAGCAGCAGAACGCCGAGATCCAGGCCATCATCGACAACCAGGAGGCTCCTTCGTTCGAGAATACCGTTGCCGCCTTTGACCGCAGCGGCGCTTTGCTCGAGAAGGTCACCAACGTGCTTTTCAACGTCAGCGAGTCGGACTATACCCCGGAGCTTAATGCCATAGTGGAGGAAGCTACGCCCGTCATCTCCGCCCACGGAGACAATCTAATGATGAATCCCAAGCTCTTCGAGCGCGTGAAGGCCGTTTATGAGGCTCCTCAGGACAATCTGACCCGTGAGCAGCAGATGCTCCTTAAGGATCTCTATGAGGGCTTTGTACGCAACGGAATCGGCCTTGACGAGGCCGGGCAGGCGCGTATGAAAGAAATCAACAGCGAGCTTGCCACGCTTGCCCTGACCTTCGGCAACAATCTGCTTGCCCAGTCCAACGCTTTTAAGGATTCGGTGGGATTTTCGGTGGCGTCGTATTACGACAAGATGGCTTCCGAGGCCGACAGGGCGCAGCGCGAAAAGATATTCCGCCTCTACTCCAACCGCGGCAACAACGGCGATGAGTTCGACAACAAAGCCACGGTGCTGCGCATCATGGAACTCCGCATCGAAAAGGCTAAACTGATGGGCTATGAGAGCCCCGCCGCCTTCATCCTTGAAGACAAGATGGCCCACGATCCCGCTACGGTGGATGCGTTCCTGGGCGATATCATGGCAGCCGCCATGCGCCGCGCCAAGGAAGAAGTGGCCGACATGCAAAAGCTTATGGATGAAGATGTGGCCGCCGGCGTTCTTCCTGCAGGCTCCCGCATCGAGCCGTGGGACTATATGTACTATGCCGAGAAGGTACGCAAAGCCCGCTACGACCTTGACGAGAGCGAGGTGAGCCAGTATTTCAAGATGGAAAACGTCCGCGCCGGAGTGTTCGGAAATGCATCCAGGCTCTACGGGATACAGTTCGAGCCCATAAGCGGCGTGGCCCTTTACAATCCTGAGTGCGAGGCCTTCAAGGTCACCGATTCCGACGGCTCTCTCATCGGCATCATCATCACCGACTACTATCCCCGCGACTCCAAGCGGGGCGGCGCCTGGATGACCAACTTCGTCAACCAGTGGGAGGGAGTGCGTCCTGTGATCGTGAACGTTGGCAATTTCAACAAGCCCACTGCGGATACCCCTTCGCTGCTCACCATCGACCAGGTGGAGACCATGTTCCATGAGTTCGGACACGCCCTCCACGGGCTGCTGAGCCAGTGTAAATACAAGGGCACCAGCGGCACTTCCGTCAAGCGCGACTTCGTGGAATTCCCTTCACAGGTCAACGAGAACTGGGCTTTCGAGCCCGAGGTGCTTGCCACCTACGCCTTCCATTATCAGACCGGTGAGGTCATCCCCGCCGACCTTGTGGCCAAGGTTCAGGCCGCGGCCAATTTCAACCAGGGATTCACCACCGGCGAGCTTTGCGCCGCCAGTATCCTTGATATGAAATGGCACGAGCTGACTTCGGTCGAAGGAGTTGACGTCGAGAGCTTTGAGGCCAAGGTATGCGAAGAGATGGGCTTGATTAAAGAGATCATCCCGCGCTACCGCAGCACTTACTTTAACCATATCTTCGGATCAAGCGGCTACAGCGCCGGCTACTACAGCTATCTGTGGGCGGAGGTGCTTGACAAAGACGCCTTCGAGCTCTTCAAGCAGAAGGGTATTTTCGACCCCGAAACCGCAATGAGCCTGCGCCGCAACGTGCTGGAGAAGGGCGGCAGCGAGGAGCCTATGACCCTTTACCGCGCCTTCCGCGGCCAGGACCCCGACCCAGGCGCCCTTCTTCGCGCCCGCGGGCTGCAGTAACGGCTATTGGCCGAGGCTTTAGGTGTACAAGGTCAGATCTCAGAAATCGACCTTGTACGCCAGTGTTGTTTCGCACCTGCTGCGACCGCACCGGGGGACCTTGATTAACTTGTTCTCGAGTATAGATCTTTGAGCCAGGTGTTCAGGTTAAGGGTGCCCAGGTCCTCTCCTATCTTGCTGCGTATGCTGCCGTTGAGGTGGTATATGTCCACTCGGTAAAGTATATCGGTCATTTCCTTGGAGGAATATCCGCAGGCATATAACGAGCAAAGGCCAATCTCTTCCGGGCTGAGCCCTTTGCCGGCCAGGACGGAGGTGAACCCAGGGTTGGTCATGGCGTAAAGCATCCCGATGGAGGATAGCATCTCGCGGCGGTCTTTATTCATGGATTCGAGCACTTTCCGGCCCTTGGGTGCCGGGAACTTGACATTTGTGATAAATGGGCGGAGTGCGTTTATGCGCTTGTCAAGGACGTTCCTTATCGACTCGGGGGTATCAGACCCCGTCTGCTTGAACACTTTGGTAATCAGGTCGTACTCTTTCCTTATTTCTTCAAGTTGGAGTGTGTTTTTCCTGTTCTTGTGGAACAGCGCAGCAGCTGCACCGCTACCTGTAGCCAGCACTGCCAGCAGAACTGCGAGCAACACGAGCTTGTCCTTGCGCGATCTGGCTTGTTCTTCAATGTTTGCGCTCCTTTCTTCCAGGAAGTGGATGTCGTCGTTTAATGCATTCAGGCTAAGGGCCTCGACGGCATTCTGGTATTCTTGTTGAGCAGCCCTATACTCATCCCATCTGCCAGTGGCCTCGCATAAAGCCGACAAGGTTGAATAGTACGCAATCGCCGAGTGATAATCATAATCTTCAGGCTTTGGAATAGCTTTGAAAGCCTTTTCTGCTTCTCCAATATAGCCACTTTTGATGAAATAATCAGTTGTCAGTTCTGGCTCGATTGCAACTCCTGACTCTTCACAGGCAAGGGTGTATAGATTGTAAATGGCCGCGAGCGAGTCTGCGCTTACGTCATTATCAATGGATTGTCGCAATGAAACCCTATAGAATGGCAGGTTGGGTTCGATTCCGTTCTGTTTCATCCACTCCTTTAAATCTTTTAGGGTACTCCCTGCCTCGTCTTTTCTGCCATTCACGAAAAGTTGCTTTGCGACGTTCAATGAATATGAAACGAAGAAGGCCGGGTTCTCCAGTGTTGATGCTGCTTGTCTGGCTTTCAGTGCTTCTTCCAGGGCTTTTTCATCAGCAAAATGTGCCCGGTAAACATTTGATTTGTTATAGTGAAGCCTTGCACAGTAATCAACCGGAATAGTTTTGTTGACATAACTCTCTGCTTTAAGATAGGCTTCAAGCGATTCTTTGTACGAGCCAGCATTAGAATAAATACGGCCAAGATAATAATAAGTATAGAACCTGTGCAGTCTGTCTCCGTGAGCGGAATAGTATTCAACCGCATTATTGATCAATGAATCCGAAGTTACATCTATATAATTCTTATCTAAGGCCATGGACATAAGAAGACTGTACAAAGCATACTCCTCCTTGTCTGTATCTGCTTCAATGTCCATCCCGGACAGTTCACTATAGGCCCTTTCTGGATTCTCTTGAATGTAACCCTCAATATATCTTAATTTAGTCAAAACTTCGTTGTTCGCATTACAACAAATAATAACAGACACGGATAAAAGACTTAGGATTCTGTGAATAGTCATATACTCTTCGTTTTTGTAAAACAAAGTTAATGTTAATTTACATATATCTTGGCCCATGATTGGCATGTGTCAAACTTGGATTTTGCAAATACCTAGTAATCAGATTCTTACGCCGAAAAATTCAGATATTTTTCCATTGAAG
>JAEEGG010014548.1_pt1 | contig 16637 bp, 15 predicted proteins | sample 9134161 | NCBI WGS metagenome assembly JAEEGG01 (sample SAMN16246543, study PRJNA631951) | gut metagenome | biome: gut microbiome; feature: rumen; material: CR-attached | host: Bos | place: Iran: Karaj | collected 2018-10 | reverse complement strand
TCGGCGCCCCCGTTGCCATTTTGGGCATCATCCTGCCCATCTATACCATCATCGACATGGTGGAAACCGCCGAAAATGTATGGTCTGATTCCTGCGTCTGTGCGATGACAGACCACGATATGCAGTGATTTCTGGTGGTATACCAGAAGTCTGGTATATGGAATGACATTCAACCCTGGCGTAGCGTAAAAAACCGTATCGCACTGGCAATCCATCTCCGGCTTCTCCAGTCGGAGGCAATTTTTGCCAGGAACTTGTAATAACTGACGCTTGCTGATGCCGTCACTGTACGATGTCTGTTGACATGACAGGTGTGGCTACTGTCCACTCGGCCTTCGTCAGGTCGATAGTGATGGCAGGCAGTACGGCGGCATCGTCGCAAGTGACGGCCGTACCTTGATTATACAGGTAGCCAAAGTCGCAGATATAAGTGATGTTACTGGGCGTATAGCCGTTGGTACGCATAAACCAGAAGGAGTTTCCACGATAGCCCGCGACCGATGACCACCAGGCGCCTCGGCACTTGGCATAGAGTGTCGAACGGAACCGACGGGCAGCGTCGTCTATACCACTGCCTGCATAGAAACCATAATCCGTAGCCAGCGACGAGGCAAACACTTCCTTGTTGGAAAGAATGAACACACGGTCCTCAGTGTCTGGTCCGCAGTTGGTGCCGTACGAGGTGTTGGGAGCATTCTCCACACTGGTCGTTTCGATGGCATGGCACTCCGTCTCTGAAAAGGCACGATTCATGAAATCGTTGTTGAGCCACTGGCGCAAGTGGCTACCACTCCAGTTCACATCCTCGTCTTTGTCGTGGAAAGGACAGGTGTCGGGCATGCGGTCGGCCAGAATCACAGCCTTGGTACCGCTGATTTTCAGAATGCGCCATTTGATGGGAGCGTATGCAAAGTAGTGCCAAGCTTTGGTATCCGTCCATAGATAGTGCTGCTCGCGATTCGTAGAACAGGTTACAGCCCCTGCTCCGTTCAACCTGTGATAGCGCTTGCCGCCGATCTCCGTGTCGTCGTCCGTCCACTCTGCCTGCTCCAGTTGGCTGTAGAGCGTATCATCGGTTATCACGTCACCTTCTACCAGCGCATAATCATCCACAGCATTGAAACTGCCGCTGACCACCTCGTTAGCAGGATATGAGCCAAACAAGATGCACTCCCAGCGCGTCACATGAGTTTTCTGACTGGGATCCTTCACCCAAGGACTGTGCAGGTCTTGGTAGGAATCGCCCGTATACCGTTCCTCGCTACTGGGGGGTATGCTGCCATCATCCTCATCTTTGCTACACGACATCACGACTGCTCCAAAAATCAGCAGCCATAGCAGGTATATGTATGTTATTGCTTTTCTGTCCATAGTTTGTTATTGGATAATATCGGTAGAATACACGGGTTCCGCAGGCTGATAGTCGGCTTTCGACAGGTCGAGGGTGATAGCGGGCAGCACGGCAGCATCGTTGCACGTAACTACGATGCCTCGGTTATAAGTGTCACCCGATTCACCTACATAGACAACATTGGCCTTTGTATAGCCGACGGAACGCATGAACCAGAAAGATGTGCCGCGATATCCATCTACTGGCGACCACCACGCCCCACGACACTTGGCATAGAGCGTAGAGCGGAACCGGCGGGCAGGATCGTTACCGCTGTCGCTGTCGCTGAAGCCATACTCAACAGCCAGTGGCGATGAGAACGACTCGCTTTCCGAGAGTACGAACACGCGGTCCTTCGTATCAGGGCCGCAGTCGGTGCCGAAATAATAGTTGGGGGCGTTCTTGACATCCGTCTCCTCGATGGCGCTTCTCTCCTGTTCCGTAAAGGCCCGGCTTAGGAACTCCCCGTTCAGCCATTGGCGCAAGCTACAGTCGCTCCAACTGGTATCTTTGTAGCTGTCGTTAAAAGGGCAGGTGTCGGGCATGCGGTCAGCCAACAATACGGCTTTGTCGCCCGTCTGCTTCAGGATGCGCCACTTGATGGGGGCGTATGCGAAGTAGTGCCAAGCCTTAGTATCGCTCCATCGGTAGTGCTGCTCACGATTCGTAGAACAGGAAACAGCCCCTGTTCCGTTCAGCCTGTGATAGCGCTTGCCGCCAATCTCCGTGTCGTCATCCGTCCACTCTGCCTGTTCCAGTTGGCTAAACAACGTAGCATCGGTTATCACGTCGCCTTCTACCAGCGCATAATCATCCACAGCATTGAAACTGCCGCTAACCACCTCGTTGGCAGGATACGAGCCAAACAGAATACACTCCCATCGTGTAACCTTCTGCGGTGGCTGTTCGTCATCCGTGTCGTCGTTGCTACACGATGTCAGCAGTGGTAGTCCACAAACAATAAGGATGGCGGCAAGCACCCAACTCACAATCTTTTTCATAATTGTTCTTTTGTTACATTATACGATTACTTGTGGAAGTGCCTTTAGTGCTTCATCTGCTTCTGCGCCAGGATTGAACAGCTTGGCCAGTGCATTACGCGTCTTGTGCGTATAGGTGAGCGATGAGCCACCTTCGCCAGTTTGAACATACTCGTTCAGGTCTATCAATTTATATGTATCCATCTTTTTATCGTTTAATCCTTATCTTATCATCATTCTCAGCTATTGTACATTACCATCCTGGTGGCAGCACGATATTTTTGCTCTTCGTCTCCGAATAAAAAATAGTGCTGTAAGTTGTGTCTTACAGCACCTTGCTTTGATTTGAGACCAACGCGTCTTTGTTGACGCATGTGGTACATAAAGTACCCAGAGCCGGGGTCGAACCGGCACGGGTTGCCCCACTGGTGTTTGAGACCAGCGCGTCTACCGATTCCGCCATCTGGGCCTCTTAGCGGGTGCAAAGGTACAATAAAAAAGTGAAAAGTGAAGAGTGAAAAGTGAAAAAATTACTTCCGCCTTCAAATTTTTTCATTTTTTAATGCTTTTATTCTATCACCTATCGTTTTTTTTACTACCTTTGCACCGAAAATGTTACTAAATCTATTTCATGGACATAAAGGACAATAGTACTTTCTGCGTGATTCTCGCAGGAGGAAGGGGTCGGCGCCTATGGCCAGCCAGCAGGAATGCCTATCCAAAACAGTTTATTGACTTCTTTGGTACAGGGAAGACTATGCTACAGACAACTGTCGATCGCTTCAGTAAAATCCTCCCCAAGGAGAATATTTATCTTTGTACGTGTAAAGAATATCTGCCGTTGGTAAAGGAGCAGTTGCCCTGTCTGACGGATGAGAATTTCCTGGTGGAACCCATACATCGGAACACGGCTCCGAGTGTGGCGTGGGCCAACATGCGTATCTTGAGGCGCAATCCCAATGCCAACATCATTGTATCGCCTTCTGATCAGATGGTGATCGACGAGGAGCGGTTCTTCCAGAGCATGAAAGTCGGCATCGGCTATGTGTCGGAGAACGATGTGTTGTTGGCGATGGGCGTGAAGCCGACGCGACCAGAACCTGGCTATGGTTATATACAGCTGGGCGACATAAGTTGCAAGCCAGACGTCTACAAGGTGAAGTCGTTCACAGAGAAGCCTGAGCGCGATTTCGCTAAGATGTTTATGGAGAGTGGTGAGTTCTACTGGAACACAGGCATCTTTATTTCTAACGCCAGACATCTGACGAAGAGTTTCGAGCATGTCTTCCCCATCGTGCTGCGAAATCTGAAATTAGAGAATCCTGATTATTCGTATGAGGAGGAGATGGCTTATGTCGAAGAGAATTATCCGCGTTATCCGAATCTCTCGCTTGACTATGCTATCCTGGAACAGAGCCGTGATGTGTATGTGATGAAATGTGATTTCGGCTGGGCCGACTTAGGTACATGGCACGCTATCTATGAGGCGATGAGTAAGGTGGATGACGACAACGTGGTTCTCGATTCCCAGGTGGAGATGGAGGAGTGTCGTAACAACATCATCCGTCTGCCCAAAGGACGTCTGGGGGTTATCAGTGGCCTGGATGGCTATATTGTTGTGGAACACGACAATGTGCTGTTCATCTGCAAGAAGGGCGACTCCTCATCGTTGGTGCGAAAATATGCCAGTGAGGTACAGATGAAATATGGAGATGAGTTTGTCTAATCAGACAAACTCATCTCTTATCTTAGCGGCGATTTCTTTGAATTCTTCTTCCGTCAGCTTGAGCTTCTCACGACGGAAGTCTGCATCCTGTTCCGACTGCATCGGAATCAGATGGATATGGGCGTGGGGAACTTCAAGGCCAAGCACTACCTGAGCCACCTTCTTACAAGGGAAGGCTGCCTTGATGGCTTTTGCCACACGTTTGGCGAAAGCCTGATAACGAGCCAACTCATCGTCATCCATATCGAAGAAGTAGTCCACCTCACGACGGGGGATTACGAGGGTGTGACCCTTCACTAGCGGATTGATGTCGAGGAAAGCGTAGAACTCCTCGTTCTCTGCACACTTGTAGCTGGGAATCTCACCAGCGGCAATCTTACTGAAAATATCCATATTTATCAATTATCCAACAGTAATCTTATCAATTCTTAACTTGATGGAGCCGCGGGGAATCTTCACTTCCACCTCGTCGCCCACCTTGTGGTTCAGCAGTCCCTGGGCAATAGGCGTCTTGATAGAGATCTTACCTTCGCGGAGGTTTGCCTCACTCTCACTGACGATGGTGTAGGTCATCTTCGCTTGGTTGACGAGATTGGTCATCTCTACCTTCGACAGAATCTGTACGGCGTCAGTACTCAGACGCGATGTGTCAACGACTTTAGCCTCAGAGATGGTCATCTTCAGACGGTTGATCTTGTCTTCCAGATTAGCCTGTGCCTCCTTGGCAGCATCATACTCGGAATTCTCGCTGAGGTCGCCTTTCTCTCGGGCCTCGGCGATGGCAGCTGAGGCCTTCGGGCGCTCAATGCTTTCCAGACGTTGTAGTTCGGCTATCAGTTTGTCGTAGCCTTCTTGTGACATATATGCCATGATAATTTACTATTTTATAATTTACTATTTATTTGTTCGATTTACGAATTAGGTTGGGCGGACAAAAACAAAAGAATCCCGACTTTCTCCTCGTCGGAATCCTCAGTACTCGCATGTCCTTATCCTTACTTACTGGTTGCAAAGGTAGGCATTATTTTTTAATTGCACAAATTTTTCCCCATAAAAAATGTAAAACCCCATAAATGACGATAGCCGAGACCCATCCTCCGACAACATCGACAGCGTAGTGGGCCTGAATATAGACTGTGGCCAGACACATCAGCACGTAGAAAGGCATCATCCCCCAGATGAGCCATTTGTTGCGAAGTCTCCAGGCGAGGAACATCAGGATGGTGGTCACACCCACATGACTGCTTGGGAAGGCTGCCGTGGGCCGCTCGCCTGCCGCATGGGCATTCTCCACCATGTGATAGAAGAATCCGTCGCTCCATCCTGGCATCGGCAATGCTTCCTGATGGCTGGCGAAGTAACTGCCTACATCAGGGAATACACCTGCGGCAATGTTGTCAAGACCAGCAGCCAGATAGTAGTACTGTGGTCCTGTGACGGGCAGGAAGATGAAGATGACGTAATAGACGAAAAAGGCCGTGAGGATGATGAACACCGTGCGGTCGAACTCCTCGTAGCGGAAGAAGAAGGCGAACAGCGTCACAAGGGCAATCATTGGGAAATAGGATGCATAGCCTAAATGCATGAGTTCACTGAACACGGGGTGGGAGATGGCCTGTGAGAAAAGAAGGGCAGGCTGACAACCACAGAGCCATTGTTCGTAGGCAGCGAAGTGATGGTCCAGGTTGGGGAACATCCTGTTGATTTCGTAGGTGTCAGGATACCACCACGACAACAGGAGCATCTGCACCCCAATGCGCCAGAAGTGTGTGAAGCGGCAGGGTATCAGCCGATAGGCCACCCACACGGCCAACGTGAGCATGATGACCTGGAAACGTCCCCAGAGCATAGGGCCAGGGTTCGCCACCTTCGTGTAGGTGAACAGCACGATTAACGTTGTCAGCAGCAGATAGGACAAAATGACCCACTCCACAGCTAACAGCCCCTTTCGCGGCTTTCGCTCAATCTCAAACAGATACTTTATAATGTTCAATGTTCAATCTTCAATGATTACAACCAACCGTTGTCTTTGTACCACTTGATGCTTCGCTTGACACCCTCCTCCAGTTTGACCTTTGGTTGGAACCCGAGTTCATCGATAGCAGGCTGGATGTCACAACGCCAGTTGCGCTGTTTCAGGATGTTGAACTTGTCGTTGTTCAGCACGCTGACCTTGCCCGTCATCCTGCTGGTATATTCTCCAAAGAAGGTGATGATGCGCAGGACCCATACGGGTGCCGTGATACGAATCCACCACGGACGGCCTAACTCCTCGTGGATGAGGTCGCTGAAGGTTGTGCTCTGATACACCTCACCATCGGAGAGGAAATACTTACGACCGTTCTCTCCCTTTTCCAAAGCTAAGAACACCGCCTGCACCACATCCGTCACATAGACGAACGTGATATCCTGACGTTTGTAGCCCACTGCGAAGTCCGTATGCTGCTGGATGCTCTTGGCCATCACGAAGTAATCTTTCTCCCTGGGGCCATATACGCCCGTTGGCCTTAATATAATATAAGGTATGCGCGAGCCAAGGGTGTCCAGATACTTCTCCGCTTCCAGTTTGCTGCGCCCGTAGGCCGTATTGGGCTGGGGCGTGTCTGTCTCACGGATCTCGTCGTAGGGCTGCTGCTCCTTGATGGCGCCGAAGATACTGAGACTGCTCAGGTAGACAAACCGTTTCAGGGGCATCTGAAGCTCGAGCAAAGCTTCTACTAAGTTTTTGGTCCCTTCGCAGTTGATGCGCATGAAGTCTTGTCTGTTCAGACACTTCGTCACACCAGCGGCATGCACCACGTAGTCGAAGTCCTTACCTCTCAACTGCTCAACCAGCTGCTGTCTGCTCGACAGGTTCAGCTCGATGAACTTAATCCGTTCGTCCTGCAGCCATTCCTTCGAACTGCTCTTGCGGACAGCCGCCCAAGTCTCGAAGCCTCGCTTGATAGCTTCTTCCACGATAAACGAGCCGATAAACCCGCTTGCACCAGTGATTAATATCTTCATTTTGTTAAATTTGGGTGCAAAGGTACTATTTTTTAGGCACGGATTACACGGATTACGCGGATTTTTAACTTTTTTCCGAAAAAAACTGTGTTAATCTGTGCCATCCATGCCTTTTTTTTCTTATCTTTGCAGTCAGTAAGAAAACTAATAGCAAATAAGTCTATGGGAAAGAAGAAAGGTGGAAAACGGTTAGGGAAGAAACAGGTCAGCGAGCTGCTGCAGAATCTCTTCCAGCACAATCCGAACGAGACATTCTCGTTCAAGCAGATATTCAGAGTCTTGAAGCTTGACACCCATCCACTGAAGATGCTCGCCATCGATGTGATGGAGGAGATGGCATGGGACGATTTCCTCTCAAAGGTCAGCGACAACTCCTATCGTCTGAATTTGAAGACGCAGGTACAGGAGGGCGTCTTCCGTCGCAAGGCCAATGGTCGCAACTCGTTCCTGCCTGACGATGGCGGTACGCCTGTGTTCGTGGCTGAGCGTAACTCGATGTCGGCGATGGACAGCGACCGTGTAAAAGTGTCGTACATGGCCCGACGCGACAAGCATATCAAGGAGGCGATGGTTATCGAGATCGTTCGCCGTGCTCACGATCAGATCGTCGGAAAGCTCCGTGTCGAGAAAGACTGGGCCTTCCTCATTCCGCAGGATTCTACTTTCGTCCACGACATCATTATCCCCAAGCGTAAACTCAAAGGTGGTAAGACTGACGATAAGGCTGTGGTAAAGGTCGTTCAGTGGCCTGATGCCGAGCATAAGAACATCATTGGCTCTGTGGTCGATGTATTGGGAAAGACGGGAGACAACAATGCCGAGATGCATGCCATCCTTGCCCAGTACAACTTGCCTTATAAGTATCCTAACAATGTGGAGGAGGCTGCTGAGAAGATCGATGCCACCATCACTCCACAAGAGATTGCCCGTCGTGAGGATTTCCGCGATGTCTTCACCTGTACCATCGACCCCAAGGATGCCAAAGACTTCGACGATGCCCTCAGTATTAGAGAACTCCCCGCCCCTGACAGGGGAGGGGTTAGGGGTGGGGTGGATTCCCGCCTCTGGGAAGTGGGCGTGCATATCGCTGACGTGAGCCACTATGTGAAAGAAGGTTCCCTTATCGACAAGGAAGCTTACAATCGTGCTACGAGCATCTACCTCGTCGACCGTACCATCCCCATGCTCCCCGAGCGTCTCTGTAACTTCATTTGTTCTCTCCGTCCAGACGAGGAGAAACTCTGTTACAGTGTGATCTTCCAGATGGACGATGAGGCCAACATCAAACATTGGCATCTGGCTCATACCGTTATCCGCAGCAATCGTCGCTATGCCTACGAAGAGGTGCAGCAGATACTCGAAGACAACGGTGTGAAGGACGGCACGGGTGAACCTGCATCTCCTGCCACGAAGAAGCATCCCTACAAGGGGGACTATGCTACCGAACTTATCAAACTCGACGCCTTCGCTAAGAAACTGCGTGCAGCGCGCTTTAAGAATGGCTCCGTGAAGTTCGATCGTGAGGAACTCCACTTCGATATCGACGAAAACGGCAAGCCCACAAAGGCTTACTTCAAGACCTCGAAGGATGCCAACAAACTCATTGAGGAATTCATGCTGCTGGCCAATAAGACCGTCGCTGAATCGATAGGTCGTGTGAAGAAGGGCGCCAAAGCCAAGACGTTGCCCTATCGTATCCACGACCAGCCCGATCCTCAGAAACTTGAGAATCTCCGTCAGTTCGTGTCGAAGTTCGGCTATAAGGTGAAGACCAGCGGCACGAAGGGGGCTATCACCAAGTCGCTCAATGCCCTGATGGCTGATGCAGAGGGAACCCGTGAGCAGAATGCGATTGAGACCGTGGCCCTGCGGGCTATGATGAAGGCGAAATACAGCGTCCACAATATTGGTCACTACGGACTGGCCTTCGACTACTACACCCACTTCACCTCGCCCATCCGTCGCTATCCTGACACGATGGTTCATCGTCTGCTGACGAAATACCAGTCTGGTGCACGCTCTGCCAATAAGGATAAGTATGAGGAGTACTGCGAGCATTGTTCCGACATGGAACAGATCTCTCAGAATGCCGAGCGCGATTCCATCAAGTACAAGATGGTGGAGTTTATGGCTGACAAGATTGGCAATACCTACGACGCCCATATCTCTGGTCTCACCTCCTATGGTATCTACGCCCAGATCGACGAGACCCATTGTGAGGGTATGATCCCCATCCGCGACCTTGGCGACGACTACTACGACTTCGATGAGAAGAACTTCGTCATCGTGGGCCGTCGTCATCACACGAAGTACCAGTTGGGTGATCCCATCCGTATCCAGGTGGCCCGGGCTAACCTCGAACGCAAACAGCTCGACTTTACCCTCGCCGACGACTGATTTGTTAATTATTGATAATTTTCCCGATATTCCTTTGGAGGGTATCGGGTTTTTTTCTTATATTTGCACCCGCAAATCAAAAAAAGAATGAATACCAAGTAATAACAATTATCACAAAACCCCTTTAAACCCAACACTTGCACCGGCCTAAAGGCTGGCGGATTCGTACGCTCTTTGACATTTTGGTACAGCAATAAAGTTTTGTGATAGAGACTTCGAGTCAAGTTTCTGTGAACCTTACTGGACAGCGATCTCAGACCGTTGCCCAAATACCACTTGCGCCCTTTAACACGGGGCTTACGATATGTATTACAACACAACCTTTATGCTTCTTTTCATGAAAAAGAATCAAGAAAACAAAGTAGATGAAGAGTTCGACCTTTTACTTCAGAAGTTTATCGATGATGCACTCGACGATGATGACCTGGATGATGATCTGGATGATGACAATGTAGGCGACTTCGACGATGGTGACGATGTGCTTGAGACCGATGCTTCTGACGAACATGAAGAACCCGCAGAACTCCGTTTGCCCTTCCCTCGGGAAATGGATGACAGGGTAGCGGAGATCCGGATGAAGACATGCCTTGAAGAGCACCACGACATGGAGGACGTGCAGTCTGTCAGCATCGAACTGATGCCAGGCCTTGAGAAGCCCCTCTGCTACAGCGGTCCTGTGTCGGTGACTATCCAGATGAAGCCCAAGGCTCGTGCACGAGTGCACCGTTTTAAGTGCTTCGTCTACCATGAATCCTTCTTTCCGATGTGCGCCTCGACAGAGAAGACACCCGTTAAACGTCTGCGCGACAGACGAATGATAGTGGAACTGTCCTGCGACCATATCTGGGTGCCCGGAAAGTATATCCTCTACGTCAACGACAGCTTCGACGAGTCACTGATGCGCATCGGATTTACCCTCGACAGTGACCTGCGTCTGGAAGCCCGGGAGCCGGAGGTGCTCGAGCCCTGCGGACTGGAGCACGTGCTCATCTCCTGTATTGAGGGCGTTGACCGAAACTGGCTGGCTGTGGCAGAAATGCCCGGTATGGCCCAGTTCAGAAAGCGGGTGATGCAGACCCGCCAGATGGTTCTCCTCAACGAGGTCCGGAAGGAACTCGGAGCCGGAGAGATCCGTCAGAACAACAATCTGCTGATCTGTACACAAAACGACGATGTGACGTCTGAGATGCTCAGGAACTTCCAGACGCTGATCGTCTACGATGCCATGTTCAACTTCATCGACTGTTCGACGCTCTATGAGCCCACGAACCAGTATCCCTACGAACAGCTCTCCGAGAAGTTCAGCAACTCCACCACACAGGTGTATTGCCTTACTTGTCTTGGAGACCTGATGACTGCCGGCGGTAAGGTGGTGATGCACCGCATCATGGACTCTGTCCGCAACCTGAACCCAGACAATCGTCTCTGGCTCTGTGGCACCCGCTCGGAGATCAATGAGCTCTTGGAACTCTATCCCTCCCTGCGGCAATACTACGATGCCGGCAGTTATGTCGAGCAGGAGTGCTACTCACCCTTCGACCTCGTGCAGGTCTTCTGTCGGGAACTCACCAACGAGCACCTCGAGCCCGACGTCTCTCTCTTGGACCGTCTGGCGAGGACAATCCTTCAGGGTTGTGAACAGGGTGCAATCACCAACTGGACAGTGGCTGATGTCCGTCGCTTCATCGCCGAGGAGGTGCGACCGCGTTATGTGGAGCACGCGATCCTTTTGGCCAACCAGAACGAGATCGCGCAGCTCTCTGCCGACGACATTCCCTTCGACAGGCTCACCAGCAGGGGCTCCGTCTTCGAGGAGAGTATCCGTGAACTCCATGCGATGGTGGGACTCAAGAGCGTGAAGGAAGGCGTCAAGACGATGGCCAACCAGGCCCGTTTCTGTAAGGAACGTCGCCAGCGGGGACTCAAGAGCGAAACGGGTATCGCTTACCACACCGTCTTCATGGGCAACCCCGGCACAGGCAAGACCACCGTCGCCCGTCAGCTCGGAAAGATGTACCACGCCATCGGGCTACTCTCCAAGGGTGAGCTGGTCGCCGTGGACCGTACACGCCTGGTAGGCCAGTACCTGGGACAGACGGAGGACAATATGAAGGTGGTGTTCGAGGAGGCCCGTGGTAACGTGCTCTTCATCGATGAAGCCTATAGCCTCTGTACGGGTGACACCGACAAGAAGGACTTCGGCCATCGTGTCATCGAGTCGCTGCTCACCGTCCTCACAAGGCCCAATCCCGATATGCTCGTCGTCCTTGCAGGCTACACCAAGGAGATGGAGGCCATGCTGAGCTCCAACCCCGGACTCAGGAGCCGTTTTCCCTTCAAGTACTACTTCGACGACTACGATGGTGCCCAGCTGATGAACATCGCCCATCATCTCTTCGAACGTGAGGATTACATCCTGTCCGACGAGGCCGAGGCAGAACTTCGGAAGGACATCGAACAAACTCTGAAGATGAAACTCCCCGAGTTTGGCAATGCTCGCTGGATAGAGCAGCTTGTCCACAACGGTATCATCCCCGCCATGGCAGACCGCGTCTACGAAACCGGATGCTCCGACTTCCAGCGCATCGAAGTCTCCGATGTCAGGAAAGCCTACGAACGTCTCAAACCTCAAGCCGCCCCGCTGAAGCCCCACCACAAAGTGGTGTCAGGCTTCAGCGCCTGACGGCGCCCCGCTATTGATTAAATATGAGAAGAAGAATTCCGTATCGGGTATGCAGATGCTTACCCAATGGTGTAGTGACCCATCTTGAGGCCAGACTGCTTAAGGAACTGGTCAATCGCGAGATCCATCCGATCCGTTGCGCGGAGAGTTGCAAGCGGAAATTCATGAAGGGCATGAGGCTGGGAGATCTCTGTGCTGAGACTGGCCACTTTTGGTGGGCCAGGAAGATATGGAGGTTTACGGCTGACCTGATTGAGAGCAAGGACTATGACGACTGGCGTTATGTCTGGTTCGACAATCGCAGGGTCCGTCTCACAGATGTCATCTCGGAGACAGAATGTGAACTGCTTGTACGCCGATGCAGCGACCTCTGGCTTCGGCTCGGATTCCCAGAGTATCCGTGGTGGGACAAGCGGGTTGAGTATCTGGCCAGCCAGTATTTCGGCACCTGCTATTATTACCTGTTTGTCGAGCGGTACGATGGTTACTACGACGAGTTGATTGGTGAATGGGAAGAGAAGATGGTGGAAGCACGGGCTGAGCAGGAGACGGAACTGATGTTCCGCGACGGCCAGGGCGACAACCTCCCTCCCTGTTCACAGAACTTTACTGACTATTGGCACGACGGTCCTCATACAGAGGACTTCTCGTGGCTTTACAATTAATGACTAAACTTGAATATTAATTTGAAACCATGTAAAAGATGAAGATGATGCATACAGAATTATTCATGAAAGACAGAACCGAGATCTTAAGCTACCTCCAGAGCCTTGGGGAGGATCGCAGAGTCTATTCGTCCCATCGCCAGGGCATGGGTCCGTTGTTCCCCGATATGGATGGCTATCTATACGCCACGGAAGAAGAGATCATCGTCGTACTCTTGGATTCCGGCTCCAACAAACGCTTCGATGAGAAAGACGACATGGCGTGGGACTTGCCCCTTACCTGCGAACTCTATCGCAACCGTCTGCAGCGGCTCAGCAAACATGTTCCCAGTGTCTATGGCGAGCCCCGCACGACTGAAAATGCCGTGCGGGGATTATTATTTGAAGACTCTCTGAGCAACTGCTCTAAATGACGACAGCTGTACCGCTAGTGGCCACCATGAGCATCGAGCCGTTGCCTCCGATGGTCTCGTAGTCGATGTCGATGCCGACGATGGCATTGGCTCCAAGAGCCTGGGCACGCTGCATCATCTCTTGAATAGAGGTGTCCTTAGCCTCAATCAGCACTTCCTCATAGCTGCCAGAGCGTCCACCTACGATGTCGCGTATGCCAGCCAGAAAATCCTTAAAAACGTTAGCACCAATAATGGTCTCACCTGTCACCACTCCCTTGTACTCACGGATGGGATGACCTTCAATCTGTGGGGTTGTTGATAGTATCATAATTGTTCTCTTTAGAAGTTCCTATCTATTAGACGTAACTCAGAGGCAAAAAGTTGCATCAGGTTGTTATTTTTTTTTAATTAAACATGTGCTATCGCCCCTCCGTGAAGGGTCGGCAATAGATTTTAATTACTACGGAGTGGAAGTTTAATTAGTGCAAAGGTCGAGTTTCATTAGTCCGGACTCTTAGGGAGAACTAACTAAAGTCAGAGGGGGAACTATCTAAAGTGTCAGAGAGAACTTATGTAAGTGCTTCAACTTCCTCTATCGTGAGGCCGGTGTATTTGGCAATCAGTTCAATAGCCATATTGTCGGCTTTCATTCTACGAGCATCCTCGATGTGGCCTTTCTCCATACCTTTCTCCATACCTTTCTCCATACCTTTCTCCATGCCTTCTTTATTGCCTTTCTCCCAGCCCTCGTTATAGCCTTTCTTTGTGGCTGCCTCTCGAAGGATGCGCTCATCTACTACAGACAGCCAAAATCTCTCATAGGCATAGAGCTGGCCATCTGTCATGGCTGACTTCTCCACAAGACCAAGAGCCTTGCGCGTTGCTTCGTTCTCCAGAAGTTCGGCAGGAGCCTCGACTGTATCCTCGGCAATCTCCGTCAGAAAGCGCAGCCACAAGACGGCCATCTTCTTTTCAGAAATGCTTTGTGGCTTGAACTTCGGCAGTTCAACAAACACGAAACGCAGCCCCTCGATATGCCTGTCGGTATGTTCCACATCGACGATGGCATAGTCGTGATAGAACTCATCAGTCTCGTAGTCGAAAGCCTTGTCGTTCACTAGGCTCAAGCAGTAGACGGGCTGAATCAGAGAATAATCCTCACCCTTGTCTAATTGACGTACTATCGCCTTTGAAGCATTGAGCAGCACACGGCGCTTGAACTCCTCGTTCCAATAGAGTTGCATTTCGACAATGAACTGGCGTCCCTGCTGATCCTTACATCGTACATCGACGATACTATCCTTCTTTGCCGGATTGTCGGGCACCATCTCTGGTGTCAGGTACTCAACGCTCTCAATCTGACCGTCTTCAGGCAGAGGCAACAAGGCATTCAGCAAGCTCATCACAAGATCGGGATGCTCGCCGAAGACCAGTTTGAAGGTCATGTCCGCCTTTGGGTTGAGATACTTACCACGCATTCTTACGTCTCCTTTCTTTGTTTCATTGTAATTTCCCATAGATTATATAATTTAGAGGGTTAAACTTGATTTTATCGGGTGCAAAGATAGGAATAAAAACGGAAAGAACCAAACGTTTTTGCCCAAATCTACACTTTTTTCACACATTTGGACAAAATCGATGTATGTACACGTTCCTTTTACTCTATGTGTTTTCAGCATTTTTCTTTCTGATCTTTTTACGCCAAACCAGTAGAATCCGTTGTAATATTGGGCAGTATTCTTTGCATAGTTTGTGCGCAATGCCCTGATTCACAACATGGTAACGTGACTGCTTTATGCAACGTCAATAAGTGTTAAAGTGATCGCTTTCTGTATTATTGAACCTAATATAGGCTATCTTTGCACAACAATTGCAAGTTGATTCATTTATATCTTTAAAAAATGTAATGAGAAAATATAAATTATTAATGATGAGAATTAGTTTTAAAATATATGGAGAACAGAAAAGAATATCGTAATTTTGCATTCTGAAATAGACATCGTGGAAAAATAAAGAGCTAAGACAGCTTTCTCGTCGCTTAGAGGACCGCTAATTCGTTAAGCACTGACACGAGTAGAATGTCTGCCTGCTCACGTCTTGGAGAGACGTGGGCATTTGGCGGTTACAGTACGTGTTAGTGCTTAGCGGTCCTATAAGCGATACTGGAACTTTAAAATGCCCCTCTCCATTTTCTGATGTCTCGCAACCCTCTGACATGCTTTATAGCCCTTGTCTATTCTGATAGTATGGAAATTATCAGAATGTTATAGGCGGAATTAATTAAAAAAAGTTAATAATCAAACTAAGATGAAGTACAAAAATGAAGATCCAGACTATCTGGAGGGGCTTGGCGATCTGCTGCCCGCCGAAGTCCTAAAGAAGTTAAATGAGTTGCTGGAGCAGCTGCACCAGTCGAACAACAACCACCACCAAGGCAGCAACAACACGTTCGTTTATGTCGCCTCAGGGGCACAGTATGTGAAGAATCAGTATGTGGTAGCCCACCCCAGCCCTCCCAAAGGAAGGGAGAAAAGAGCGGAGGAGTTGCCCGAAACACTTAGCACTGAGAAGGCCATGGTGCTATGGCAGAAGGTTCAAGATGCAGGCTATGTAGATGATAACTTTCAACCTTTGATCTCCCGCACACAATCAGCCCTGTTGGCCGATGCCATGGCCCTTCGCTTAGGAATCAAGAACAAGTGGAAGACTTTCGAAGCGCTTTGGAATCGCCGGAACATGTATCGTGACCTCCAAGATGCGCTCAACCAAAAGCAATCACTACAATTCCGTGACAATCTGAAAGAACTTTTTAGTTGATTCACTTCTTTTGGCATGTTATACCCCCTACATATCCGTACATTAGAGGGGGTAAATGTGAGTGGTTTTCCTTATCTTTGTCGCCGAATAACTATATGACTTATGGGCGAGATAAAGAGAAAGAAGAAAGCCGCTGAATCCGGCGGCGAAGAGAAAGTGAAGGAGCATAAGCCAAACTGGCGGGAGACGTATGCCACGGTGGCAGAGATCAAGCAGTTCCTGAGTGACCACATCTATTTGCGGTACAATACAGTGAAGCACCGTGTGGAGGCGCGCCTGCCGCCCGAGGACGAGTTCTGCCAGAACAGTGAGCTGGCACAGTTCGTCAGCGACGATTTCCAGCCTATGAGCGACCGTCTGAAGAACACCCTGCTGACCGCCCTCCAGAGCATCAAGGACACACGGAAGACGGACCTCGAGACCGTGATCGACTCGGGCTACGTGCCAGGCTTCCAGCCGTTCCTCCACTATCTTAACCGCCTGCCGCCGTGGGACGGCCAGGATCACATCCTCGGGCTGTCGGTGTCGGTGATGGTCAGGGGCGGCACGGAGAAGCAGGTGCTCTTCTACGAGTACCT
>JAEEGG010014544.1_pt1 | contig 16639 bp, 15 predicted proteins | sample 9134161 | NCBI WGS metagenome assembly JAEEGG01 (sample SAMN16246543, study PRJNA631951) | gut metagenome | biome: gut microbiome; feature: rumen; material: CR-attached | host: Bos | place: Iran: Karaj | collected 2018-10 | reverse complement strand
CTGTAAGACAGAGTGGAAAAGAATTAATGTGATGGACGACGGTCCGAAGCTGACAGAATCAAGACCACTGAAGGGCTTTGAGGAAATTGAGATCAGTGGCTCTCCCCGTGTCTGTTATACTCAGGCTGACAGTTTCTCTGTCCGTGTCAAAGGAACCAAGACCGGTATTGAGAATATTCTCACTGATGTAGACGGCAAGACACTGACTATCCGTAACCGTGGGAAGATCAGTCTGGTCAATATCTCCTTCAGCGACGATGATGCCCTGACGGTTTATGTGACTTCTCCTGACTTGACAGCCATTCGTCTGAACGGATCGGGTGACTTTGAGTCTGACAGCAGGATAGACACTGATCGTTTGGATATCGTTCTCCGCGGTTCGGGTGATATTGACGTAAAGGATGTCATTTGTGACCGTTGTGAGGTGGAGTTGATTGGCTCGGGCGATATCAACGTGACCAATATGGAAGCCATCGAGACCTCTGCCTCGCTTGTCGGATCAGGCGATTTGAACTTAGGTCTGATGCGGGTGAAAGATACCTGGCTGTCGCTCAAAGGTTCCGGTGATATCGAGGCAGACTTCAGAGAAGACTGTGGGAGATTGGAGTGTGAGCTGCGTGGCTCAGGTGACATCACTGTGAAAGGTTCAGTTCGTCAGTTTGATTCCCATAAGAATGGCTCAGGCGATATTCATATAGATCGGCTGAATGTGAAATAATTCGATAAATAATATTAAAAACTTTCGGTTTCTCATATTTATTGATTATTTTTGCCGAATTATTAAGGCAAATCGTTTAGGGAAACCGGATGAAATATGCAGTGATAGCCGCGGGCGAAGGCTCGCGGCTGACAAAAGAAGGCAATACGATACCTAAGCCTCTGATCGAGGTGAACGGTGAAAAGCTGGTCGACAGACTGCTGAGAATCTTCGAGGCTCAAGCAGCTTCTGAAGTGGCTGTCATCTGTAACGAGCAGATGACTGAGGTGAAGGAACACCTCCTTGCCGTACAGCAGACTTATGGACTGCCGCTGAGGCTGGTCGTGAAGTCCACACCCAGTTCCATGCACAGCATGTGGGAACTGGGCAGGTGGCTTGACGACGGCCCTTTTGTGTTGACTACCGTCGACACGATCTTCCGGGAGGAAGAGTTTAGTGCCTTCGTGCAGACATTCATCAGTCTCCTCGAAACAGGTGAGGCTGACGGTCTGATGGGCGTCACGGACTATATCGATGACGAGAAGCCCCTCTTTGTCAGTACAGATGACGATCTGTGGATCACCGCATTTCTGGACCATTGTGACCATCCGCGTTATGTCAGTGCGGGTATCTACGCCCTGACACCCCGTTCGCTGAATACGCTCCATGACTGTGTGGCGCGTGGGGAACAGCGCATGCGGAACTTCCAGAGGGCACTCTTGCGGGACGGTTTCAGACTGAAAGCGTGGCCCTTCTCGAAGGTCCTCGACGTAGACCATGTCAGTGATATTCAAAAAGCGGAGGCCTTCTTGCGTGAAGAGTGCGGAGTGAAAATGAAGAGAGAAAAATGAGGATACTGGCAGTCAGCAGGGCAGAGCGGTTTTCGCCCAACTCCGTGGAACGGGACAGGGCGATCTTCCAGTCAGTCGTCGACAGGCTGCAGCGACAAGGCGATGAGGTCTGCCTCGTCAGTGAAGACCGTCTGAGTGCTCCGGAATCTCTGGACTATCCGGGATCTCCGGATCTCATCCTCACGATGGCACGTCGGCCAGAGACGCTCACTTGGCTGAAGTCCTTGGGTGTCGCCTGCATCAATTCACCGGAGGGTATCGGGCGTTGTTCCAGAAGTCGTCTGCAGGATATCATGCAGCACATCGGCATACCCGTTCCTCCGAAAGAGGGCGCTGACGGTTATTGGCTGAAACGTGGCGATAGTGCCGCACAGACGGCTGAGGATGTGGTCTATGTCCCCGACCGTGAACAACTTGCTGCAGCCATACAGACCATGCGCCAGCGGGGTGTCACCGACTATACGGTGAGTGCCCATGTGCAGGGCGATCTGGTGAAGTTCTACGGGGTGGGGCAGGGCGATTTCTTCCGCTGGTACTATCCCACGGATGACGGTCAGACGAAGTTCGGTGATGAATGCCGTAATGGCGTGGCCTGTCACTATCGGTTTCAGGTGGAAGCGTTACAACAGGAAGTGCTGCGGTTGGCTGCAGCGGTCGGCATCAGTGTCTATGGCGGTGATGCCATTGTCAGGGCCGACGGATCCTTCTGTCTGATCGACTTCAACGACTGGCCGAGTTTCTCGCGCTGCCGGGAAGAGGCTGCCGATGCCATCGCCTCATTGGTAATTAATAGTAAATATGTAAATCGTATATAATAATGTCATTTAAGGAGTTATTGATGGTTTCATTTAAGTCTGCGGACACAGAGGAATGGCTCGACGTGTGGTTCACGCGTCCCATTGGCTTGGTCTTCGCCTTGTTATGGAACAAGCTCGGCATCCATCCGAATGTCATTACCATCGTGTCCTTCTTCTTTGGAGCGGCCGCAGGGTGGATGTTCCATTATACCGACCTTCTGCATAACCTCTATGGTGTCGTTCTGCTGTTGTTCGCTAACTTCTGTGACTCTACCGATGGCCAGATGGCCCGTCTCTCAGGGAAGAAGACACTCTTGGGGCGTGTGCTCGACGGCTTCTCTGGCGATGTATGGTTCTTCTGTATCTATGTGGCTATCGTGGTACGTCTGTGGTCCCAGCCGATTCCTGGCACTTCCACGCAGTGGGGCGTATGGGGATTCATGCTGGCAGCCGTTGCCGGATTCCTTTGTCATGCTCCGCAGAGTTCATTGGCCGACTACTACCGTCAGATACATTTGTATTTCCTCTTGGGTAGGGAAGGCAGCGAACTTGATAGCAGCGCCCAGCAGCGGCAGATTCTCTCGAATCTTCCGAAAGAGAAGTGGTTTGAGCGTCTGTTCCGATATAATTATGCCAGCTACTGCCAAAGCCAGGAGCATCGTACGCCTCGGTTTCAGGCATTTTTCCGTGAGGTGAAGTCTCGCTGGCCTGATGCAGCAGATATGCCGCAGGAATTGCGGGATGCGTTCCGGGCAGGTAGTCTCCCGCTGATGAAATACACCAACATGCTTACGTTCAATGTCCGCGCCATCACTATCTATGTGACGTGTTTGCTCGATTGTCCGTGGGTTTATCTCTTGGTGGAGGTTGTTATATTAAATATAATGTACGCGTATATGCACCGCACCCATGAACGGCTGTGTGATGACTTGTACCGTCAATATCTGAAGGCATGACGAGAGGATATATCTTTGACTACGGAGGAACCCTCGATACGGGAGGACAGCACTGGGGACAGGCGCTGTGGCATGCCTATGAGCGTCATCAGGTGCCTGTCACCGAGACTCAGTTCCGTGAGGCGTATGTCCATGTGGAGCGTACGCTGGGGCGGAATCCTGTTATACGCCCGGACTTCACCTTCCGTCAGACCTTGGAAACGAAAATCCAGTTGCAACTGGCGTATTTGGAGAGGAATGTGGAATGTGGAATGTGGAATGAGATTCCACAAATTGCAGATGACCTCTATGAAAGGACGGTCGAACAGACGTCGAAGAGCCGCAGGGTCCTGCAGGCCTTGAAGGACCAAGATGTGCCGATGGTGCTGGTGAGCAACTTCTACGGCAATATGCCTGTGGTGTTGCGGGAGTTCGGTTTCGACGGACTCTTCCTCAAGGTCATCGAGTCGGCCGTGGTGGGCATCCGCAAGCCTGATCCGCGCATCTTCCTCTTAGGTGTGGAGGCCCTTGGACTGAAACCCGAACAGGTGACTGTAGTAGGCGACAGCCTGGATAAGGATATCGCTCCTGCCCTTGAGGCAGGTTGTCAGGCCGTATGGCTCCGGGGCGAGGGCTGGACACCCGTTTCTCACAACGGGGACAGTCCCCATTGTGAGATAATCGACTCGCTCGATGAATTATTGGAAATGATTAAAAAGAAATAAACGACATGAATCAAACAAACGTAAAACCGGCAGAAGGAAAGCTGGGGATTCTGGTAGTTGGCAACGGTGCCGTTGCCACGACATTCATGACAGGCGTGCTGATGACCCGCAAGGGACTGACGAAGCCTGTGGGCTCTATGACACAGTATGACAAGATCCGTGTGGGGCGTGGAGCGTCGAAACAGTATCTGAAATATAGCGATATTGTTCCGTTGGCCAGCCTCGACGATATCGTGTTCGGCTGTTGGGATGTCTATCCGCAGAATGCCTATCAGGCTGCCGTCTATGCAGAGGTGTTGAAGGAAAAGGACATCGAACCTGTGCGAGACGAGTTGGAACAGATTGTACCGATGAAGGCCGCCTTCGATCATAACTATGCCAAACGGCTCAATGGTGACAACATGAAATGTTCTATGGACAATGGTCAACGTCAGATCCCCACCCGTTGGGAGATGGTCGAGCAGTTGCGCGACGACATCCGCCGTTTCCGCACGGAGAAGGGCTGTAGCCGTCTGGTCGTGCTCTGGGCTGCCTCCACGGAGATCTATGTGCCTGTCGACAAGAGCGTACATTATCATCTGGCGGATCTTGAGGCAGCCATGAAGGCCGATGACCGTCTGCATGTGGCTCCGTCGATGTGCTATGCCTATGCGGCACTCTCCGAGGGTGCGCCTTTCATCATGGGAGCCCCCAATACGACGGTAGACATTCCCGCTATGTGGGAACTGGCAGAGAAGATGCACCAGCCCATTGCCGGCAAGGACTTCAAGACTGGTCAGACACTCGTCAAGTCGGGCTTTGCGCCCATCATAGGTACCCGCTGTCTCGGACTCTCGGGCTGGTTCTCCACCAATATCCTCGGCAATCGCGACGGCCTCGTGCTTGATGAGCCGGAGAACTTCCGTACCAAGGAAGTGTCGAAGCTCTCCACCCTGGAGACCATCCTCAAGCCTGACGTGCAGCCCGACCTCTACGGTCACGGTAATGACGATGACACACAGTACTACCACAAGGTGCGTATCAACTACTATCCGCCTCGCAACGACAACAAGGAAGGCTGGGACAATATCGATATCTTCGGGTGGATGGGTTATCCGATGCAGGTGAAGATCAATTTCCTCTGTCGCGATTCCATCCTCGCTGCCCCCCTCTGTCTCGACTTATGTCTGCTCTCTGATCTGGCAGCCCGTGCCGGGCGCTACGGCATCCAGCGCTTCCTCAGTTTCTTCCTCAAGTCGCCGATGTACGACTATACGCAGGGCGAGGAGGCCGTGAACAACCTCTACCAGCAGTATACCATGCTGAAGAACGCCATCCGTGAGATGGGAGGCTACGAGGCCGACGAAGAGATTGATTGAAATTGAATGTTGAGCATTGAACATCATTTTAGCTGATAATCAGGATATTACCCGTGTCGGCATGATGTACATCTGTGAGCATCAGGAGCCGATTGCTGAGGTGTGCCGTGCTGCCGACAAGACAGAACTGATAGAGCAATTGAGGCCGCACGGCGATGCCATCGTAGTGCTCGACTACACACTCTTCGACATCAATGATATCGAGGAGTTGGAAATCCTGCACGAGCGTTTCCCGCTGGCGAAGTGGATCCTTTTCAGTTTCGACCTGTCGTCAGACTTTGTCCGTCGCGCCATCGCCATGTCTTCCTTGTTTAGTGTGCTGCTCAAGGACTCACCCCTCTCTGAGATCCGCGACTGTCTCCGCTATGCAGCACGTGGTCAGCGGTATATCTGTCAGCGTATGGCAGAGATCCTGCTGGCACCGGCTCAGGACCGTATGGCTGAGGATATCCGTCTCACCCGTACCGAGACAGAGATCCTGAAAGACATCGCCCAGGGCATGACCACCAGGGAGATTGCCGAGCGGCGTTTCTCCAGTTTCCATACCGTCAATACGCACAGGAAGAACATTTTCAGGAAGTTGGGTGTGAACACCGTCCATGAGGCCACGAAGTACGCCCTCAGGGCCGGACTTGTTGATTCTGCAGAGTACTATATTTAAGGGCAAAACTATAAAAAAAGCCAAGAGTGTCATCACGACAGTCTTGGCGCATTTTCTAACTAACTTATTATCAACTATTCATTACTCATTCTGAATTCTGCTGCAAAGGTACAAAAAAGAGGTGACAGGTAGGGGGTGAGAGGCAAGAAAAAATGCAAAAAACCACGTAAACGTTTGCGATATTCAGATAAATTATGTACCTTTGCAACCGATTATCAACTATACATTCATAAATCATGGCTAACGGAAAACGTCGTATATCTTTGAAGGATCTCGCCCTGGAGTTGGGCGTGAGTATCGCCACAGTGAGCAGGGCCCTGCGCAGTTCACCTGAGATCGGTCAGGAGATGCAGGAGCGCGTAAAGGCGCTGGCGCGTAAGCTGAACTACCGTCCCAATCCCTTTGCCCAGAGTCTGCGCAAAGAAGCGCCGAGGGTGATTGGTGTCGTTGTGCCAAACCTCGTGAGCCACTACTATTCCTCTGTTCTTGATGGTATTGAGGATGAGGCGGCCAAGAGCGGCTATTCCATCATCAGTGCCAATACTCACGAGCAGAGTGAAGCCGAAGTACGCGTTATCGACAACTTTATCGGCCTCCATGTCGAGGGCATCGTCGCCTGTCTGTCGCAGAACACTACAGACTACAGCCACTTTGAGGAGATTTCACAGATGGATATCCCCCTGGTGTTTCTGGGACGTACTTGCTTGCCGGAGAAATTCTCCAGCGTTACTGCCAATGGTGATGTCGCTGCCCAGGAGGCCACCCAGCATCTTATCGATACGGGCAGCCGTCGCATCGCCTTTATCGGAGGACCGAATCATCTGGATATGGTGCGTCGCCGCAAGCACGGCTATCTGGAGGCCTTACGTGAGAATCGCATCCCTATTGACCGTGAGCTCGTCGTCTGCGAGCGCATCGACTACGACTGGGCGCTCGATGCTACGCTCCGTCTGTTGCAGATTGAAAACCGTCCGGACGCCATCCTCGCCTTCAATGACATCATCACCTTCGCTGCCTTTACGGCCATCAAGCAGTTAGGCTTGCGCATTCCCGACGATGTCGCGCTGATAGGCTTCACCGATGATGTCCATGCCCAGTACGTCACCCCCAAGCTCTCTGCCATCGAAGACCAGTCACGGCTGATGGGACAGACTGCCTGCCGCCTGTTGCTGAAGAACATTGGCGGCGATCGTAAGATCTACCGGGAGATTGTTCCCCAGAAGGTCATTATCCGTGAGTCCTCTGCCCGACATTGACCAAACGTTCTTTAGCCCGGCTATTCATTACCTTTGTAATAACCTACTCTGATGTAGTGGCGGGGTGGGGTGAAGGGGTTCCAAGAGATATGGAGCCAGCCATTGCCGGTCAGGAGTTGGTCGGTATATTCCCATGACTTGAAGAAATCCACCAGGTGTTGGAACTGGGCAGGGTCGCATGGGCGGATGTCGGCGGCCTGGCCGAGAAGGTGCTGGGAGTTCTTGACGCCTCCCACCTTGCGGTTGATCTCGGCATTCCGATAGCCGTGTAACAGAGGGACGGTTCTTTTGTTATATCGACCGGTGTAACAAAAGAACCGTCCCTCTGTTACAAATAACCTTGCCTTATCGCACGATAACGCAGGGTTATTTTTTTTTATTCATTTTCTTGAAAAAAGTTGCGAAAATATTTGGTAGTTTCGGAAATTATTTGTACCTTTGTACCATAGAAATTAAGGCGGGAAGGACCACCCGATGTAGCTGGTCCGCTTAGTATTCTAACACCACAAAAAACACTTACAGAAATGTTAGAACTGTATCTTTCAAAAGTGACCGAGACTTCGGAATCGGAACAGGCGGGAAAACTCTACGCCCGCGTCAGTTACAAACAAACGCTCGATGTTCAGGCAATGGCACGTCACATGGCCGAGCACAACACGATGTTCTCTGAGGGCAGCATCACTGGTATCCTGATTGATTTTGTTAAGTGCGTGCGCGAACAGGTGCTCAACGGTAATACCGTGAAGATTGAGAACCTGGCCATCTTCAAGGCAACCGTGGAAGCCAACGGCCTGGAGACGCTCTACGATGCTGATGCCGACAAGGTGGCCTCTGCAACCATCGGTACTCTGGCTGAGGGTGCCAAGACGGGCGCTGCCGTCAAGACGGTTAAGCTGCTGGCCCAGTCGACTGGCGACTTCACCCGCGATGAGCTGAAGAAGGACGTCAAGCTGGCCTGGACTGACAAGGCCAAGGCTGAGATTGCGGCTGCCAAGGGCGAAACCAGTCAGAGCAACAGCGGCTCGCAGAACCAAGGCGGATCCAGCCAGAACGGCGGCACCTCTGGCGGTGACAACGGCGGTACCACTGGCGGGGACAACGGAGGCAACTCCGGCGGTGACGACAACGGCGGAGGTGGCAGCAACGGCGGCGGCAACGACGTTAACTGATGAAGATGGGACTCGCAATGCGGGTCCCATTTATGGAAACAGCCACGCAACAAAAAGTCGCGTGGCTGTTCAATTATAGAGGGCAAAGGTTATTCGATCACAACCAGTGCATCGTCTTCCATGACACTCTCGCCGATCTTCACGCAGACGGCTGTCACCTTGCCGTCTTTCTCGGCAGCGAGGTTATTGGCCATCTTCATGGCTTCGAGTACGATCACCGTGTCGCCGGCCTTCACCTCGTCGCCCTCGGCCACCAGAATGTCGGTGATGACACCAGGCAGCGGAGCCTTGATAGCGTTGGCCTTGTTGACGGCGGCCTTGTTGGCTGCAGGTGCGTCGTCGGAAGCGGCGGCTGTGGCGGCTTTCACCACAGGCTTTTTCTTCTCAGGCTCTGCCTGCTTCTCCATCTCTACAGTATATTCTTCACCGTTGACGGTCAGTGTGGCGATGTTATCCGTGATGTCACCGACCACAACCTCATACTTATTACCGTTGATAGTATACTTATATTCTTTCATACTCAAAACTTGTGTTACGGATGTTGTGTGAATGTCTGCGCATAGCCGTTCCACTGAGTGGGGTGTGCACTGATGGTGATGATGCCCGGCTCTGCGTCGTGAACGTTATTGCCTAAGTGCTCATGTAGCGCAAGGGCAATTGCTGCATAAATCTCGTTGTTCATAATTGTCAATTATCAATTATCAATTGTCAATTACATAGGTATGTTACCATGCTTCTTGGCGGGCAGGGCGTCGCGCTTGGTGGCGAGCTGGGCCAGTCCGCGGCAGATGCGGAAGCGGGTGTTGCGAGGCTCGATCACGTCGTCGATATAGCCGTACTTGGCGGCCTGGTACGGGTTGGCGAAGAGCTCGTTGTACTCGTCCTCCTTCTCAGCGATGAAGGCCTTCACGTCCTCACCGGCCTCCTTCTTGGCCTTGGCCTCCTTGGCATAGAGCACGGCAGCGGCACCCGAGGCACCCATCACGGCGATCTCTGCAGAGGGCCATGCGTAGTTCAGGTCGGTGTGGAGTTGCTTCGAACCCATCACGATGTGCGAACCACCATACGACTTACGCAGGGTGACGGTGATCTTGGGCACCGTGGCCTCGCCGTAGGCATAGAGCAGTTGGGCACCGTGCAGGATGACGGCGTTGTACTCCTGACCAGTACCGGGCAGGAAGCCTGGCACGTCGACGAGCGATATGATAGGAATATTGAAGGCGTCGCAGAAACGGACGAAACGGGCACCCTTACGGGATGCGTTCACGTCGAGCACACCGGCATAGCAGGTGGGCTGGTTAGCCACGATACCCACGCTCACTCCATTGAAGCGGGCGAAGCCGACGATGATGTTCTTGGCGAACTTGGGCTGAACCTCGAAGAACTCGCCGTCGTCGGTGATGGCACCGATGACCTTATACATGTCGTAGGCCTCGTTGGGGTTCTCGGGGATGATCTCGTTCAGAGAGTCCTCCATACGGTTGATGGGGTCGCTCGTGGGCTTATAGGGAGCGGTCTCCATATTGTTCGAGGGGATGTAGCTCAGCAGGGTCTTCAACATCTGAATACCTTCCTCCTCAGTGGCAGCGGTGAAGTGGGTCACACCCGACTTCGTGGCGTGTACTGAGGCACCACCGAGGTGCTCCTGGTCGATGTCCTCGCCCGTAACGGTCTTCACCACCTTCGGGCCGGTGAGGAACATGTAGGAAGTGTTCTCCATCATCAGCGTGAAGTCGGTGAGGGCAGGGGAGTAGACGGCACCGCCTGCGCAGGGACCGAAGATACCGGAGATCTGGGGAATGACACCCGATGCGAGGATGTTACGCTCGAAGATCTCGGCATAGCCGGCCAGCGCGTTGATACCCTCCTGGATACGTGCACCACCCGAGTCGTTGATGCCGATAACGGGGGCACCCATCTTCATGGCCATATCCATCACCTTGCAGATCTTCTGGCTCATGGTCTCACTGAGAGAACCGGCATGAACGGTGAAGTCCTGTGCGAAGATGAATACCAGACGGCCGTCGATGGTACCGGAACCGGCCACGACACCGTCGCCGAGGAACTGCTTCTTCTCCATGCCGAAGTTATGGCAGCGATGCTCCTTGAACATGTCGTACTCTTCGAACGAACCTTCGTCGAGCAGCATCTCAATGCGCTCACGGGCTGTATACTTACCGCGTTCGTGCTGCTTCTGAATGGCTTTCTCACCACCACCGAGACGGGCCACTTCGCGCTTCTCGATGAGTTGCTTGATCTTGTCTAATTGCTTGCTCATTGCTTTATTTGATTATCAATTGTCAATTTTCAATTATCAATTTACTCTGGGTGCTCACAAAGTTCGGTGAGGATACCACAGGTTGACTTCGGGTGGAGGAAGGCGATGTTCAGGCCCTCGGCACCCTTGCGGGGTTTCTCGTCGATGAGGCGGACACCCTTCTCGCTGACCTCGGCGAGACCACCGGCCACACCGTCCTCAACGCAGAAAGCCACGTGGTGCACACCCTTGTTGCCCTTGTCGAGCCACTTCTGGATGGTGCTCTCGGGTGATGTCGGCTCCAACAGCTCCAGTTTCACCTCGCCGCAGCGAAGGAAGGCGGTCTTCACCTTCTGATCCTCTACTACTTCTGTTGCATAACACTCCAAGCCCAGCACGTCAGTGAAGTACGGCAGGCTCTCCTCAATGCTCTGAACTGCGATGCCCAGATGCTCAATGTGGGAAATCTTCATATTTTTAGTATTTAAATGAAACCTATAATTAATAATAATGTGCAAAGGTACGCAATAAACTCCATATTCCGAAGAATCCTTTGTTTTTTTTGGCTTTTTTATATAAAAATAAAAAATGCCGCCCGAAAAAGGCGGCAAACTGGTGTTATCTTGATGATAAATAACGGAATTCTTTAATTTCCGGTGTAAATCAACGACTGCTCAGGCGCAGTATACCAATCTTGGTTCTGGTTGAGGTCTTCTGCCCACTTGAGGAATCCTGTATAGGCCTTAGTGATACTCTTACCCTCCTTCGGGTATCTGAAGTCGAACGGTACGATGATGACACATGGAGGCTCACCACTTTTTGAAGACATTTTGATTGTCGTATTGGTGGTATTGTTCTCAATATAGATATTCTTAAGGAATTGGGCTATGGTCATATTGCCAGTCTCTACGACTTCCCACGCTTCTTCTGCTTTTTGTCCTCCTGTATTGGCAAATGTACCCATTCCAATATGTAAGATATCATGAATCTCCCTGTTGTTAAGATATCTTGATTGATCAGTCTCTCCTTCAATGCCACATAAAGTCACAACGTCTTGGGCACCACAGGCGACAACACGGATTCTGACGCTATGGTTATTTTCGCGTGAAGCCTTCAGGACGACGTCGTTCATGTCATAGTCGGCATTAACGGGCCTGTCTTCAAAGCACATGGTGTAGACGTTGGCTTCGTTCTCAAAAATGGGCTCGAGGGTTTCAATGGTTCTCGTTTGACTTGATAATACGGTATGACTTAAACCAGACTCGTCTTTCACAACGATTTCTTCAGTTTCTTCATTTTCAGGCTCTGTAACGCTGATACCGCCAATTTCAATAATCATATCACTGAAATTACAATCGGCACCTTCTTCAAAAGTCATGTATGTCTTTCCGTTGGCACTAAAGCAGGCAATACGAGGATCGTTAAACTTCATACCCTCTTTTACACTACCGCCGATACTCGTATCCATAGCCGTCTTAAAATGTCCTTCTATGTGGTTGACCGCATAATTCAAGCGCCCGTCGCCATAAGTGCATCCATGTTTAACATTATCAAAGCTATAATTACCATTGGAATGCTTCATGTTCAGAAAACCGATTTTATAGCCTGCCGGGAATACTGCGCTGGCCTCGTTGTCGCCCACATGGGGAGCATTCTTATAATAGGGGAGTAAGAACTCCTTATTCCTAAAAAAGGCACCTTCTTTGCTTTGGGCTGTAGTCTCTATCCTTTCAACCTGAATGGCCTTGTATTTGGGCAGACTCTTGATGTAATCCACTTCATCCATGCCGGCAGGAACATCTTCTGGCTTATAATAATAGTAGTAGATGTGGTTCATCTTGAATTCATCCGTATATGCCTGAATCGGAATGAGTGTCACGCATCCTTTGCCATTGGTGTAGATGTAGTTATTGTTTAACGTAAAATATGGAGTTTGTTTGATGAATCTGAGGTTATTTCTCCTTTTGTTCACACCATAAGTATTATCTTCTTTGGTCACGGTATACTTGTAAAGAATATCATTGATGATCTTCTGGACAGTAGCCAATTCGCCTTCATCAAAGCCTGCAATATCGCGGAAGATATGGCCTTTATTCTTTTCACTGTCTAATTTCCATCCGTTGTCGAATGTCTGGCCGTCTGCAGGATCCCACATCTGTTCGTTCTCCCAGTTGGAATTGCTCCACTCGGTGTAAGTCTTACCGTCGATAGTGCATGAAGCTCCCTGCTGGGCACGCTTGGCATTGAATGAGGAGACGGGGGATTTCAGCTTGATGCTTGTGAAAGTGGGTATCTCGCTGGCTTCGGCTCTTGTCCCGGCTCTTGTTGAAGAACCGAAACTGACGCTAAGGTCTCCGACTTTGAATACCTTGATACGTTGAATACCCTTACTATTCACACAGGACGCCACGAGTTCTGTCAGATAAGCAGGAATCTCATAAGTAATCGTCACAACATCACCTCTCTGACAATCCACGGAATTAAGCACCCTGGCTTCATCATTGTAGAAAGGCGACTCTGTCAGGATCTGTACTTTTACAATATCTTCAAGGTCTGCATCTGCCGTGACGGTGATGGACCCTTCCTTGATGGCATTCCATGTCTGGTTAAGGTCGATGGTGATGCCCAATTGTTTTTCGGCATTGTACTTGACGGATTCCTGATAAATCTGCTCGTTGATAGCATCACGATCTGGGCCGCACGATACGAGGATAATTGCCGAAATCAAAATGAATAAATACTTGAACTTCATACTTAAAAATAAAATTGTCTTTGTTTTTATGTTTATAATTTGTGTGCAAATGTACGTATTTTCCCTTATATACAAACGAATTCTTTGTAAAAACGCCTATGTTTTAACAAAAATTATAGTTCTACGGTCACTTTACCGTTGATTTGTCTTCCTGTAAGGTAGTTTGGGACAGCCCATTGGCGATTGGCGACATCAGTCACCCAATAGTAGCTATTCACGTTAGAGATGCCGAAAAGGTTCAGGCAGTCGACACCCAGCCAGATGTTCTTGACGGACCTGCCGTTTTTCAGGGCTCTGTAACTCATGCCGATGTCAGCCCGTTTGTAGGCCGGGGCACGGAACTGTTGCTGTTCGAGTCCCCGATGTGGGGGACCGAAGGGCAGACCGTCGGCAAAGGCCAGACGAAGCGTCATCTTCCAGCGGTCGGTGCCGGGGAAATAGTCGGTGAAATGGAGGTTGATGGCATATCGTTGGTCTGTCGGGGTGGGGATCCACTGACCGTTATATTTCTGTTGCATACTCATCAGGGAGAACGTGAGCCAGGAGTCCGTCCCGGGCACGAACTCACCATAGAGTTTCAAGTCCAGTCCTACGGCATAGCCTGAGCAAAGATTTTCTCCATAGTATGTAATCTTCACATTCTGAACGTTATACGGGATAAGGTTCGATAAAGCCTTGAAGTAGGCTTCGGCTGAGAATTTGAAGGGACGGTTAAGCATCTTGAAACGGTAGTCCATCGCAGCGATGAACTGTAGGGAACGCTGGCTCTTGATATTCTCATTGAGCACCGCCCGTGTCTGTCCGTTCAGTGTTATCGTATCACGCATCTCCTTGTAGAACGGCGCCTGATAATAGAGTCCCGTGGCAAAGCGGAAGGTGTAGTCGGGGTTGAAGGCGGGTACAAGGGCCAGTGAGGCTCTGGGCGACACGATGGTCTCTTTGTTGAATGACCAGTTGGCCAGTCTGACGCCGTAGTTCAGTGTAAAGAAGTTGTCGCCCTTGTTGAAATGGTAGGTGTCCTGGACGTAGGCCTCAATGCGATGGCTCTTCACGTCATTTTTTGCCGACAGTGTGTAGATCAGATCCAGACGGTCTGGCGTGTGGGGAATGGAATAGCCACTGGAATCACGCATCTCGTATTCCCTCGATGTCTCCTTGATGTGCTCGGTCTTGTATGTGATACCAGCCTCGATGTCATGGCGGCGTGTCTTGTGCGTGCCTACCAGCTTGAAGCTCACCACGTCGGCGGTCAGGTAGTTTCGGGCGTGTTCCATATATGTTCCCACGCCGAGATTCTCGCTTGACTGCGCATCGTCTAACCAGTATTGTCCCATGATGTCGTAGGTCTCCTTCTCCTTGGTGTGGAAGGCAGATGTCAGGAATTTTATCTTCGTTGAATCACCGAACGAACGGGTGATGGAGGCGGTGCCGAAATAGGTGCGGAATACATCCTTCTCCTGGCCGTCGAAATACACTTTGAATGACTTGGCATCGGCGAATGTGCCGAAGGTCGTCTCTCGTGACTCAGGCGTGAAGTTGTAATGGTTCTCAGAGATATACCCTATCAGATCCACCTCCCATCTCTTGTTCGGTTTGTAGCTGATATATGTCTGATAATCAAAGAAATTCGGTTGGTACTCTCCAGTTGTTTCGAGAGAGCCTAACAAATACTTGTTGGTCTTGTATCGGAGACCGTGGCTCATCGAGAAAGTCTTGTTGCCGTAGCCCAAAAAGCCGCTGGCACCGAGCAGCGAGGCTGTGACTGTTCCCTCTAACCGTTTGGGTTTGCGGTAGGTGATATCCAATGCCGACGACATCTTGTCGCCATATTTCGCAGCAAAGCCACCCGTCGAGAAACCGATGCTCTCCACCATATCCGGATTGATGATTGACAGACCTTCCTGTTGTCCGCTGCTGACGAGCAATGGTCTGTATATCTCCACGCCGTTGATGTATACCAAGTTCTCGTCGAACGAACCGCCTCGTACATTATACTGCGAAGAGAGCTCATTGTGTGTCGACACACCCGCCTGCTGCTGGATTAGTTCCTCGACGGCATTTCCTGATACCGATGGCGTGATCTTCAGGTCTTTCGTGTCGAGCTGCTCGATCTGGGTGGTCTGGCGTCTGCGTTCGGTGACGGTAATCTCCTGAAGCGCCTCTGTCGGATACATCACAATCTGAACGGTCATCTTGCCCTTGGGATGACGGAATACCCGTTTCCTGACGCCGTATCCCACCATCGAGAACCTGACCTCGACGGAGTCGGCACTGTTCAGGTTGATGGAGAACTCGCCTTTCAGATTGGTCATCGCCACCTTGCCCTGGGCGAGGCATGAAACGGTCACCAGTTCCAGTGCCTGTCCGTCTTCGTCGATGACTTTTCCTTTGAGCGTGAAGTCATCAGCAAAGCCGGCAGCGCTGAGAATCAGCATCGCCAACAGTAGCAGATATCGTGCAAATGAATGTTTCATCAGCTTATATAACGAAAGAATCTTCCTTTTTATTGCATTTTTCAAAAAATTGTCGTACCTTTGCGGGCGGATAGACGTTAAACATTAAAAATAAAATAAGGATATGATTGATTTCTTAGCACAACACCTATGGCAGATGTGGGCCGTCGTGGCCGTCGTCTGTCTGATTCTCGAACTCATGGCTGGTGATTTCTTCATCATCTGCTTCTCTATCGGTGCCGTCTTCGCTGCCATCGCTGCCGCCTTCGGGCTGGGCTTCTACTCACAGTTGGTCGCTTTCGCCGTGTTCACCCTTATCAGCCTCTTTTGGGTGCGTCCCTTCGCCAAACGCTATCTCCGCAAGGGTGAGGATAACCGTGTGAGTAATGCTGATGCCCTGATGGGGCGTCAGGGCAGGGTGGTGGAGACCGTCAAGGCTGACGGCTTCGGCCGCGTTCAGATTGACGGCGATATCTGGAAGACCGTCACCAGGGAGTCTGCCGACATCCCTGAAGGCACGAACGTCCGCGTCATCGGCCGCGAGAGCACTATCATCACCGTCGAAACCATCAAATAATAAATCAATAAATCGTAAATTATGATGACTTATGTATTAATTGCCATTGTCATCCTGGTGATCCTCTTCGCCAAGATGGCCCTTGTGATCATCCCGCAGTCGGAAACCAAGATCGTTGAGCGCCTCGGTCGTTACTACGCCACGCTGCGTC
>JAEEGG010014542.1_pt1 | contig 16641 bp, 13 predicted proteins | sample 9134161 | NCBI WGS metagenome assembly JAEEGG01 (sample SAMN16246543, study PRJNA631951) | gut metagenome | biome: gut microbiome; feature: rumen; material: CR-attached | host: Bos | place: Iran: Karaj | collected 2018-10 | reverse complement strand
TGGACGACAAGGGCGAGGTCCAGACGAACCTCGGCTACCGCGTCCAGTTCAACAGCGCCATCGGTCCCTATAAGGGCGGCCTCCGCTTCCACCGTGCGGTGACCCCGTCCATGCTCAAGTTCCTCGGTTTCGAACAGACCTTCAAGAACGCCCTCACCACCCTCCCGATGGGCGGCGCCAAGGGCGGCTCCGACTTCGATCCCGTGGGCAAGTCCAACGATGAGATCATGCGTTTCTGCCAGGCCTTCATGCTGGAGCTCTGGAACTGCATCGGCCCGGACCAGGACGTCCCCGCCGGCGACGTGGGTGTGGGCGGCCGTGAGATCGGCTATATGTACGGCATGTACAAGAAGCTGGCCCGCCAGTACAACACCGGTGTGCTCACCGGCAAGGGCGGCACCTGGGGTGGTTCCATCCTCCGTCCGGAAGCCACCGGCTTCGGCGCCCTCTACTTCACCCAGCACCTCCTCGAGAAGGCGGGCAAGGACATCAAGGGCAAGAAGATCGCCCTCTCCGGCTTCGGCAACGTCGCCTGGGGCGCCGCTACCAAGGCCGTCGAACTCGGCGCCAAGGTCGTCGCGATCTCCGGTCCGGACGGTGTCTGCCACATCCCGGACGGCATCACCAAGGACATGATCGACTACATGCTCGTCATGCGCGCCTCCAACCGCAACATGGTCGAGGACATGGCCACCGAGTTCCCCGACAAGGCGTTCTTCACCGCCGGCAAGAAGGCCTGGTCCATCCCGGTGGACATCGCCCTCCCTTGCGCCTTCCAGAACGAACTCTCCGAGGACGATGCGAAGGAACTGGCCGCCAACGGTTGCTGGTGCTGCTGCGAAGTCTCCAACATGGGCTGCCAGCCGGGCGCCATCCACTTCTTCCAGCACAACGGCATCCTCTTCGCCCCGGGCAAGGCCGTGAACGCCGGCGGTGTCGCCACCTCCGGTCTCGAAATGACCCAGAACGCGGAGCACATCAGCTGGAGCGGTGAGGAAGTGGACGCGAAACTCCACTTCATCATGAAGTCCATCCACGAGCAGTGCGTCAAGTTCGGCACCCAGCCGGACGGCACCGTCGACTACGTGAAGGGCGCGAACATCGCCGGCTTCATGAAGGTTGCGCAAGCCATGCTTGAGCAGGGCACGATCTAAATCGGAAAGATTTCTGTTAAAGAGGATGGCTCATAGGGCCATCCTCTTTTTTTATGTCGGGGAGAATTGCTACATTTGTGAATTGTTTTGGATTCAAGAACCGACGATATGAGAAAACTCGCAGCCGCCCTGGCGCTCCTTTCCCTCGTGGCCGTCTCCTGTGAAACGCACAGGACCAAGGCGGACCGGCTGGTGGAGAATTACGCCGTGGTGAAGATTCCCGCTCCGGACCTCTCGGGCATCACTGACAATGGCAAGGAAGTCCTGAACCTGTACCGTTTCGCCGCGGACGAAGTGGACAAGATCTACTGGAAGCAGAATTTCGGCGACAAGGAGGCGCTCCTGGGCTCCCTTTCCGATCCTTCCGCCAAGCTCTATGCCGAGATCAACTACGGCCCCTGGGACCGCATCGACGGCAAGCCTTTCGTGGAAGGGTATGGTGCCAAGCCCGCCGGGGCCGGTTTCTATCCGGCCGACATGACCGCGGCGGAGTTCGAGGCCGATCCCTGCCCGTACAAGTCCAGCCCCTACACCCTGATCGTCCGGGACGGTGACTCCCTGAAGACCGTCTGGTACCACGACGCCTATGCCGAGTCCATCGGCAAGATTGCCGACTACCTGCAGGCGGCCGCCGATATCACCATCAAGCCCAGCGTCCGGGAATACCTCCTCAAGAAGATCGAAGGCCTGAAGACCGACGACTACTACGAGAGCGACAAGGCTTGGCTGGAGATGACCGACAGCAAGATGGATCTCGTGATCGGCCCGAACGAGGCCGTGGACGACGCCCTGTACGGCACGAAAGCCTCCTACGGCGCCTATGTGCTCCTGAAGAACCTGGAACGTACCGAGGAACTGAACGCCCTGTCGGCCCGTCTTCCGGAATTCCAGGAAATGCTCCCCGGCGATCCGGCGCACCGGGCCTTCGTCCCCGGCGACGAGTCCAATATCTTTTCCTGCAACGTGCTCTACTGCAGCGGCTACACCAACGCCGGCTTCAAGGTGATCGCCATCAACTTCCCGTATGACGCGAAGGTCCAGGAGGAACTGGGCACCCGCACCATCCTCTTCGACAACGTCATCCGCGAGAAGTTCAACCGCACCGTCTTCCCGGTGGGCATGACCCTGCTGGAGGCGGACCACCAGGCCCATCTGGACGCCAGCGCCTTCTACTGGATCATCGCTTTCCGCGAGATCGCAAAGGGCCTGGGCGTGAAGGAGACGGTCAACGGGAAGGGAACGGTCGCCGAAGCGCTCGGCAACGAGGCCCTGACGGTCGAGAAAGCGAAATCCAACGTGCTGGGCGCGTACCTCTGTGCCAAGGAGGTCGAAGCCCATCGCGTCTCCGCCCTCATCCAGAAGGAAGACGTGCTGGCCACCTTCGTTACCAATACGATCCGTTCCACGCGCTTCGGCGCGGCGGACCCGACCGGCGTCGCGAATATTGCCGTTTACAATTATCTCGTCGAATGTGGCGCGATCACCCGGAAGGCTTCCGGCCGCTACGGCATCGACTATGGCAAGACCTGGGCGGCGCTCGAGACCCTCGGCGCCGAGATCCTCCGGATCCAGGCCCTCGGCGACATCGACGCCGCCCGTTCCTACGTGGCGAAGTACGGTGTCGTCAGCCCGGGCATCCAGTCCGACATCGTCTCCCTGGAACTCGAGAAGATTCCGGTGGACATCCGTTTTACCTATGAAAAATAACAATTCCAGATAATGGCCAAGAAATTCAACCTCAAGTATGGTGTGTTTCTGCCGCTTGTGCTGCTCATCACCATCTTCCTCTGGGCCGTCCCGGTGTCGTTCTACGGCATCGAGGCCCTGACTGTCGTCCAGCAGCGCGTGATCGCCCTGTTCGTGTTCGCCGCGCTGATGTGGATCTTCGAAATCATCCCGAACTGGACCACCTCCCTGCTGGTCATCGTCATCGCCCTGCTGACGGTATCCAACAAGGGTATCGGTTTCTTCTGCGACCCGAAGTACGGCACCCTGGTTCCGTACGCCCGTATCATGTCTTCCATGGCCGACCCGGTGGTCATGCTGTTCCTCGGCGGTTTCGTCCTCGCCATCATGGCGGAGCGCTACGGCCTGGATGTCACGCTGGCCCGCGCCCTGCTGAAACTCTTCGGTACCAAGCCGGAGGTCGTCCTGCTGGGCTTCCTCCTGATGATCGCCGTCTTCTCGATGTTCATGTCCAACACGGCTACGGCCGCGATGATGCTTGCTCTCCTCACCCCGGTGCTTTCCAAGCTCCCCGCCGATGACAAGGGCAAGGTGGGCCTCGCCCTTTCCATCCCGGTCGCCGCGAACCTCGGCGGTATCGGCACGCCGATCGGCACCCCGCCGAACGCCACCGCGAAAGGCGCTCTGGAGCAGGCCGGCATCGACGTCTCCTTCGGCGAATGGTGCGTGCACATGATTCCTTACGTGATCATCATGATCCTCATCGCGTGGGTCCTCCTGCGCCTCTTCTTCCCGTTCAAGACGAAGAAACTCGTCCTGGAGATCCCGGAGAGCAACAAGAAGAAGGACTGGAAACTGTACCTGGTCTGGATCACCTTCATCGGAACGATCCTCCTCTGGGCGACCGAGCAGCTGACCGGTATCAATTCCAACATCGTCGCCTGGATTCCGCTGGCCGTCTTCACGGCAACGGGCCTGTTCGGCAAGGAAGAGATCAAGGAAATCAACTGGAATGTCCTCTGGCTTGTCGCGGGAGGCTTCTGCCTGGGTTACCTGATGCAGGACACGGGCCTCGCGAAGGTCCTGATCCAGGCGATTCCGTTCGGTAACATGTCCGTGGTCCTGGTGCTGGTCGTCGCCGGCCTGGTGTGCTACCTGCTCTCCAACTTCATCTCCAACTCCGCGACGGCGGCCCTCCTGATTCCAATCCTCATCGTGGTCGCGAACGGCATGGCCGATCCCGAGGCGGCCAACAACGCGCAGTTCCTCGCCCTGGGCGGCACCCAGGCGATGATCATCTTCATCGCTATGTGCGCTTCCATCGCGATGCTGTTCCCCATTTCCACGCCGCCGAATGCCATCGCTTCCGCGACCGGCATGGTGGAAACCAAGGATATGACCCGGATCGGTCTCCTGATCGGCCTCGTCGGTTTCATCCTCGGCTATTTCTGGCTTACCAAGATTTTCCCGTTTGCTTAATCTAATTCCAATGCATATGAAAAAGACTATCCTTTTATGGGCGGCGCTTCTGTCCGCGATCGGTTTTTCTGCCTTCGCGCAGGAGACGCAGAAACCCGAATACGGTTACAAAGTTTCCGATTTCGTGAGCAAGCCCAAGTTCGGTGCCTACATCATCGGCGGCTACAAGTACAGCGACCAGGAAGGCGCCCACGGCGGCCCTGGCTTCAACTGCCGGCTCATCCGTATGTATGTGGACGGCAGCATTTTCGACGACTTCAAGTACCGCATCCAGTTCCAGGCCAACGGCACGAGCCCCCATGTGAAGGACTTCTATGTCGAGTGGGCCAAGTACAAGGAATTCTCCGTGAAAATGGGCCAGTTCAAGCGTGCCTTCACCTTCGAGAATCCGATGAACCCCTGGGATGTGGGCGTGGGTGACTACTCCTTCCTCGTCCAGAAGATGTCCGGTATGGGCGACCGCCTCGGCGAAGCCAACATGGGCGGCCGTGACCAGGGTATCCAGGTCCAGGGCGACCTCATTCCGATGGCGGATGACCAGTATCGCCTGCTCCACTACCAGTTGGGCGTGTACAACGGCCAGGGTATCAATCTGGCCGATGCCAACAAGTCCAAGGACATCATCGGCACCCTCCAGGTCCAGCCCGTCAAGGGCCTGTATATCGGCGCTTTCGGCTGGAAGGGAAACTGGGTGAACGCTTCGGGCGCGACCCTCAAGCGTGAGCGTATCAGCGCAGGCCTGAAGTACGACGTCAACAACTGGTCGGTCCGGGCCGAGTATGCGACGGCCGTGGCCGGTGAAAAGGAGCAGAGCGGTGCCGCCGATGCCCTGTATGTCACGGTCGGCATCCCGGTGGTGGACTGGTTCAAGGTGTATGCCAAGTGGGATGAGTTCCGTCCCAACGGCAAATCCGACACCAGCCATGACATGTATTCCGCCTGCCTGAATTTCCGTCTTCACAAGAACCTGAATTTCCAGCTGGAGTACCGTCACCACAACAACCGGCTGCTGGCGGCGCCTCAGTACAACGAGCTCTGGTTCATGTCCTACATCCGTTTCTAACGGATAATCCGAAGAACTGGGACAAATCTTATCATGAAAAAGGCCCGCCTTCCGGCGAGCCTTTTTCCGTTTATTTCACCCGTAACCTCCTTCCGATCTGGAGGGTGGTGGTTTCCTTGATGCCGTTCAGGCGGCAGAGGGCCTTGACCGTGGTCCCGTTCTTCTTGGCAATCTTGCCCAAGGTGTCGCCGGCCCGGACTCGGTAGTACTTGACCGCGGCGCGCTCAGCGGCGGCGCGGGCCTGGGCTTCCTTCTTGGCCTTCTCCTCGGCGAGGAGGCGCTCCTCTTCGTCGGTGCGATAGATCTCGTCTTCGTCATCGACGGACTGGACATACCGGCTGTTCGGGTTGAAGTACCAGCTGCGGAAGGTCAGCAGCCGGTGCCGCAGGGTGCCGTTCTCGAAGTCGATGAGCCAGGTGGGGTCGAAGGCATAGCCCTGGTAGCGGGTCTCGAAATGCAGGTGCGGACCGCTGGAGCGGCCGGTGGAGCCGCCCAGGCCGATGATGTCGCCGGCATTCACCCAGTCACCCGGTTCCTTGTCACGGCGGGACAGGTGACCGTAGTAGGTCTCCAGCCCGTTCGCGTGACGGATGATGATGAGGTTACCGTAGCCGCCCACATAGTCGGATACGCGCACCTTGCCGTCAAAGGCGGCGTAGACCGGCGTGCCGGTCGGGTAGGGCAGGTCGATACCCTGGTGCCGGCGCCCGTGCCGGTAACCGAACTTGGACGAGGGTGTCGTCTTGTTGGGGCAGCAGTAGGAGTCCAGCGTGTCCACGATCCACAGGGAGAAGCGGTCGGGGAGCGGCTTCTCGTCATGGTAGGGGTTCACGCTCCGGGTGTCCCAGTGCTCCGTGAAGACCTTGTCGTCCCGGAGGGCTTTGGGGTCCTTGACATAACGGAAGGTTCCGTTGTTGTACAGGACTACCTTGACGGCGGGGTTATCGGTGTCCAGCGTGTCGGCGTAAGGCGTCGCGGTACTGCGTGCGGAACTGACGCTCATCCGCCCGAACTGGTGGCGCAGGGAGTCGGCTTCGTTATTATCCTGCGCACGCAGGGAAAAACAGGCGGAAAGGAAGAGGCAGGTTGTTAGTAACGTCTTGAAATTCATTGGATTAACGGATTGCGCCGAAGCGTGTCTTCAGGAGATGGTCGACCTCGTCGATCTTTTGCTTCAGCAGTTCGTCGGAAGTCGCTTCGCACAGGAAGCGCAGGTAGGGTTCGGTGTTGGAGGGACGGATGTTCAGCCACCAGTCGGGGAACTCGATGCGGTAGCCGTCGAAGTCCATGAAGGCGGTCGCCTTCTCCTGGGCCATGAAATGCTCCTTGACGGCGTCCATCGCGCCCTTCTTGTCCTCCACGCGGTAGTTGATCTCGCCGGAGTTCTTGTAGCGGACGATCTCGGCGATGGCCTGGCTGAGGGTCTTGCCTTCCTTCTTCAGGTCCGCGACGATGTTGAGGACGATCAGGGAGGCCAGCAGGCCGCTGTCGCTGTAGAAGAAATCGCGGAAGTAGAAGTGTCCGGCCAGCTCGCCGCCCCAGATGCCGTCGATCTCACGGAGTTTCGCGGCGGCGAAGGCGCGGCCCACCTTCCAGGTGTACATCTGGCAGCCCATGGGCTCGAGATACTCGCCCACGGCCTTGGAGGAGCGGATATCCTGCAGGACGGTGCCCTTGAGGCCGCGCTCGTTCACGTAGTAGCGGCCCATCAGGGCGATGAGGAGGTCGGGGGAGATGAATCCGCCCTTCTCGTCCACGAAGACCACGCGGTCCGCGTCACCGTCGTAGATGACGCCGGCGTCGGCCTTCACTTCCCGGACGAGGTTCTCGAGGGGGACCACGTTCGCTTCGATGAGCGGGTTGGGCTCATGGTTGGGGAAACGGCCGTCCATCGTGTCGAACAGGTAGTGGACGTTCTCGCCGGTGCCGAAGATCTCCTTCGCAAAGAGGTTGGACATGCCGTTGGACAGGTCCATGGCGATGGTGATCCCGGAGAGGTCCTTCTTGAACTTGCGCATGAAGGCCAGGTAGTCGGCGAGGATTTCCTTCTCATAGACCTTGCCGCGGACTTCCGCCACCGGGGTGGGGACGCCTTCGTCGATCCAGGCCTTGATTTCCTTCAGGCCGGCGTCGTAGCCTATGGCCTGGGCGTCCGTCGTGGACACCTTCAAGCCGTTGTAGGGGGCTGCGTTGTGCGAGGCGGTAATCTGGATGGAGGCCTTGAAGCCGTAGTTCGCCGTGCCGAAATAGACCATGGGCGTGGAGCTCAGGCCGATGTCGTAGACGTCGGCGCCTGCATCGTTGATGCCCTGGATGACGGCGTCGTGGACCTCGGGCGAGGAGACGCGGCAGTCACGCCCCACCAGCACCTTGTCGGCCTGCAGCAGCCGGGGGATGAAGTAACCGATCTTGTAGGCGGTCTCACGGTCCCAGTCCTTGCCGTAGATGCCGCGGATGTCATATGCGTGAAAAGCTCCCATGGTATGGTGGTTTTAATGTTATTTCAGCTTGCTGTTGTAGTGCGGGTGCACTTTCCCCTTGGCGATGTTCTGCAGCTTGGAGGCGATCATCTTCCGGCGGATCGGGGGGACATTGTCCGTGAACAGGTTGCCGTCCAGGTGCGACAGTTCGTGCTGGACCATCCGGCAGGCGAACTTGTCCAGGGTTTCGGTGACCTGCTCGAAGTTCTCGTTGTAGTAGCGGAGGGTCATCTTCGCCGGGCGGAGCACGTCGCAGTAGATGTTCGGGATGCTCAGGCAACCCTCGGAATAGGTGACTTTCTCTTCGCTTTCCTCGAGGATCTCGGGGTTGATGATCACGCGCTTGAAGCCTTTCAGATAGTCGTAGGTGTCGGCGACGACGTCACCGTCCACGATGACGACCCGGAGGCTCACCCCGATCTGCGGGGCGGCCAGGCCGCAGCCGTCGGCCCGGGTCAGGGTATCCCGGAGGTCCTGGACGAGGGCGTTCAGTTCATCTTTCTTCGCGAGGTCGGCTTCGGCGGCTTTCCGGCGGAGCACCTCGGAGCCGTATAGGTAAATAGGCTGTATCATTTCCTTCTTTTCGTCTTGTTCCGGGACAGGCTCTCGGGGACGGAATCTGGATTCACTGCAAAAACCGCACCCGAAGTCCGGTCCATGTACCCCTGCAGGATGATGGCCGCGCTGATCCGGTCCACGGATTTCTTGTCGCGCCGGTCCTTCGCCTTCATGCCGCCGTCGATCATCGCCCGGTGCGCGAGCACGGAGGTGAAGCGTTCGTCCTCCAGGGAGACCGGGATGCCCGGGAAGGCCTTCTGAAGGACCTTCAGGAAAGCATCCACATCGGCCTGGGCCTCGGAAGGGGAGCCGTCCATATTCACCGGATAACCCACGACAAAGCGTTCGATTGTCTCCTTTTCGGTGTAATTTTTGAGATAATCTATTAACTTTGCAGAATCGACCGTATCCAGGGCAGTGGCGAAGATACGGAGCGGGTCGCTCGCGGCAAGGCCGGTGCGTCTGCGTCCGTAATCGATCCCGATAAGTCTGTCCATATAGGTTACAAAGATAACATTTTTTATGGCTAATGACAAGAACCGGACATCCAGGAAATACAGGGCGTCGCTGATTGACGCGGTTTCCCACGAACGCCTTTGGTCCATCGTCTTCACGCGGCCGGCGTTCGTCACCGCCATCGTCTCCCTCGTCGTCCTCCTGCTGGTGATCTTCTACCTGCTCGTCGCCTTCACGCCGCTCCGGACCTTCATCCCCGGCTATCCCGACGCGCAGGCGCGCCGGCAGGCCGTCCAGAACGCCATCCGCATCGACTCGCTGGAGACGCAGATCCTCCAGTGGGAACTCTATACGGAAAATCTCAAGAAAGTGGTGGCCGGGGAGGAACCCCTCCTGCTGGACAGCCTGATCCTCCGGCGGCAGGAAGCCGGCCGGGAGGTGGATTCCGTATTCCTGGCCCGCCGGGATTCCCTCCTGCGCGCCCGGGTGACCGAGGCGGAGCAGTTCGAAGTGTCCGGCACCCGGCGCGACCTCCCCATCGAGGCACTTTCCTTCTACACGCCGCTCAAGGGCGTCGTTTCGCAGAGTTTCGACCGGACCCTCCACCCTTGGGTGGACGTCACGGCCCCGACCGGCACGGCGGTGATGGCCGTCCTGGACGGCACCGTCGTCTTCGCGGGCTGGGAGGAGGCCGACGGTTACACCCTCGCCATCCAGCACCGGGGCGATATCCTGTCGGTGTACAAGCGGAATGAGAAACTGCTCAAAAAGGCGGGCGATGTCGTAAAAGCGGGCACGCCGGTCGCCCTGGTGGGCAGTTCCGGTTCCCTGACCAAGGGAGACCACCTGCGTTTCGAACTCTGGTACGCCGGGGAGGCCGTGGACCCGGCCGCCTACATCAGTTTCTGATCCTATGCAAAGAAAGAAGATAGCCATCCTCGGGTCGACGGGATCCATCGGCCGCCAGACGCTGGACGTGGTCCGGCAGCATCCGGACCGGTTCCAAGTGGAGGTCATCACGGCGGGAAGCAACGCCGCGCTCCTTGCGGAACAGGCCAACGAGTTTTCCGTTCCGCACGCGGTCATCTGTGACGTGACGAAATACGATACGGTGCGGGATGCCCTCATCGGGAACACCACGGAAGTGCACGCCGGCATCGATGCCGCCTGCGACCTGGTGACGGGAAAGCGCGTGGACATCGTCGTCGCCTCGATGGTGGGCTTCAGCGGGCTCCGGCCCACGCTGGCCGCCATCCGGGCCGGTAAAGACATCGCCCTTGCCAATAAAGAGACGCTCGTCGCCGCGGGATCCATCGTCATGTCGGAGGCCCGCAAGCACGGCGTGAAGATCCTTCCGGTGGACTCCGAGCATTCCGCCATTTTCCAGTGCCTGCAGGCCGCGCAGGGGAATCCGCTCGCGCGCATCCATCTCACGGCTTCGGGCGGCCCGTTCCGTACCTGGGACCGGGCGCGGATCGAAGCGGCCGGGAAGGACCTCGCGCTGCAGCACCCCAATTGGAACATGGGCGCGAAGATCACCATCGACTCGGCAACCATGATGAATAAGGGTTTCGAAGTCATCGAGGCCAAATGGCTCTTCGACGTGGAGCCGGAGCGGATCCACGTGGTCGTGCATCCCGAATCGGTCATCCATTCGATGGTGGAGTTCGCGGACGGGGCCGTCCTCGCCCAGCTGGGCTGTCCGGACATGCGGGAGCCCATCCAGCTGGCCCTCTCGTATCCGGAGCGCCTGTCCCTGAACAACAAGAAACTCGATTTCGGCTCCCTGGGTGCCCTGACTTTCTTCGAACCGGACCTGGACAAGTTCCCGTGCCTGAAGCTGGCCTTCGACGCCATCGGCCGGGGCGGCAACATCCCCTGCGCCCTCAATGCGGCCAACGAGGCCGCCGTCGCGGGTTACCTGCAGGACCGGATCGGCTTCTATGACATCGCTTCCGTCGCCGCGGATACGCTCGCTTGCACGGAATTTGTAGCAGACCCGACGCTGGACGACATCTTCGCCACCAACGAGGAAGCCTTCGTCCACGCCCGCAGTCTGATATGGTAGTTCTCATCAAGACCCTCCAGGTCATCCTGGCCCTGTCCGTGCTCATCGTCCTGCATGAGCTCGGGCATTTCCTGTGGGCCAAGCTGTTCCGGATCCGGGTGGACAAGTTCTTCCTGTTCTTCGATATCGGCGGGGCGAAGCTCTTCTCCACCAGGTCGGCCTGGTTCACGAAGCTGTTCCCGAAGGCCGCAGGCTGGGAGACCGAATACGGCATCGGCTGGCTGCCCCTCGGCGGTTACTGCAAGATCGCCGGGATGATCGACGAGTCCCTGGACACCGAATCCATGAAGCAGGATCCCCAGCCCTGGGAGTTCCGGTCCCATCCCGCCTGGCAGCGGCTGCTGGTGATGGCGGGCGGCGTCCTGAACAATTTCCTCTTCGCCATCCTCGCCTACATCCTCATCCTGGACATCTGGGGCGACACCTACCTCCGCAACGAGGGCAATGCCATCTATGTCAATGACCTGGCCTACGAGATGGGTTTCCGCACCGGCGACCGGATCCTCCGGTTCGACGATTACGTCCCCGACGACTTCATGAACCTGCAGGTGGACCTGGCCCGGCGGGACGTCCGCAAGGCGACGGTCCTCCGGGGGACGGACACCCTGGACATCTACATCGACCAGTCCTACATCGGGGATGTCCTGAACACGCCGGGCATGTTCGACCTGGCCATTCCTTTCGTCGTGGACACGATCCCTCCGCAATCACCGAACGCCGGTCTCCTGACCCATGGCGACCACATTATCTCCGTGGACGGACAGCCGGTCACTTACCTCCAGGAAGCGCGCCTCCTGTTCGGAGCGCACGCCGGGGGAGAAGTGCCCGTTGACATTACCCGCGGGGCGGATACCCTGCAGGCTGTCCTGCAGGTGGACACCACCGGTCGCGTGGGCGTCTACACCGTGTTCCCGGGTTACGAGCGTCGGGAATACAGCTTTTTCGAGGCCATCCCGGCCGGTTTCCGCCTAACCTTCTCCACGGTGGGCGGATATCTGCAGGACCTGCGCCTCGTCGCCACGCCGCGGACGGAGGCCTACAAGTCCGTGGGCAGTTTCATCGCCATCGGCCAGGTGTTCCCGGCCGAGTGGGACTGGTACCGGTTCCTCACGCTGCTGGCCCTGCTGTCCATCATGCTGGGCGTGATGAACCTCCTGCCGATTCCGGCCCTGGACGGCGGCCACATCGTCATCTGCCTCTATGAAATGATTACGGGCCGCAAGCCCAGCGACAAGTTCATCCTGGCCGCCCAGATGGTAGGCATGGTCTTGCTCCTGCTGCTGATGCTGCTGGCCTTCGGCAACGACATCGGAAGACTGATCAGATAAACACAAAACATCCGTCATATGAAAAGAATCGTCAAGATAGCCGCCCTTGCGGCAATGGTGCTGGCCCTCGCGGGATGCAAGGGCCGTAACCGCGGGCCGCTGCTCCCGAACGTGAGCGGCAAGGCCGGCGAGATCGTGGTCGTCATCGACAAGGACAACTGGGAAGGGGAGATCGGCAACGCCCTGCGCGGGATCCTGGCGGATGACTGCCCCTACCTGGCCCAGCGCGAACCCCTGTTCAACCTGGCGAACGTCCCTCCGGGCAGCTTCAACAACATGTTCAAGATGCACCGGAACATCCTCATCCTGAATATCAACCCCCAGAACCAGACGACCGGGATGATGTACAAGCGGGATCAGTGGGCCCGTCCGCAGAGCGTGGCCCAGGTCAATGCTTACGGCCTGGAAGACGCCCTCTCCATCATCGCCGAGGCGAAGGACCAGCTGCCCGAGTTCTTCGAGGCGGCGGAGCGCGACCGCATCATTGCGAACTCCATCCTCTATGAGGAGCTCACCCTGCGCGATCCCGTGGAGAAGCTCACCGGCGGCATCATGCATTTCCCTTCGGGCTACAAGCTCCGCAAGGTGACGGACGACTTCGTGTGGATCGCCGACGACAAGCAGTATACGAACCAGATTGTCCTCGTGTATCGCTATCCGGTCCCGGAGGAGGATCCGTTCGCTAAGGAAAACATCATCGCCAAGCGGAACGAAGTCATGCAGGCGAACGTTCCCGGCATGTTCGACGGAACCTACATGACCACCTCCACCGGTTTCCCGGTGGAAACGCGCTCCCTCAAGTATCACGGGATCGACTTTGTCGAGACCCGGGGCTACTGGGAGGTCGAGGGTGATTTCATGGGCGGTCCCTTCGTTTCCCACACTTTCTACAGCCAGGACGGGAAGGACCTCATCGTGCTGGAAGCCTTCGTTTACGCCGCGAGATACGACAAGCGTTCCTATCTGAGGCAGGTCGAGTCCATCCTCTACTCCTTCGAGTGGAAAAATAATGAAAAATAATTTGGCGGACTCGGAAAATATTCGTACCTTTGCAATCCCAAAAAGAGCGGCTTGTCCGCTCGCGGCGTGAATAACGCCATCTGGTGGGTTCGTATAACGGTTAGTACTCGGGATTTTCATTCCCGCAATAGGAGTTCGATTCTCCTACCCACTACCAAAAAAATAAAAAAATAAGTAGAATGGCTAACACGAAATCCGCTCAAAGGGCTTCCCGCCAGAACGAGAGGCACCGCTTGCATAACAAGTATTATGCAAAGACTGCGAGGAACGCGATCCGCGACCTCCGCAACACCACTGACAAAAAAGCTGCCGAGGAGAGCGCTCCGAAGGTGTACGCTATGATCGACAAACTCGCGAAGATCGGCGTCATCCACAAGAACAAGGCCTCCAACCTCAAGAGCGGCCTGCAGGTCTACATCAACAAGCTTGCTTAAGTTCCGAGACACTGAGCCGGCCCGGCTTCGAAGGGCAATCGGGATGTAGCGCAGTTGGCTAGCGCACTACGTTCGGGACGTAGGGGTCGTCCGTTCGAGTCGGATCATCCCGACAACAGACTGGGAAACTTTCCCGGTCTGTTTCGTTTTTTAGGGCCCAGGTGTTGTAATTCACGGAAATATCCGTACCTTTGTAAGCTACCTTTTCCGTAATGGCAGCTGGTTATTGATGTAAAATCCATCCGGTGCGACTGGCCCGGAGCTAAAACACGCTGGAACGATATGCTGAATATCTTCTACAGAGAAAACGGAAAGATCGGAGTCTCCCAGTCGGAGAAAGATTTCGCCAAGATCACCCTCGAGAACACCGTATGGATCGACCTCGTGGATCCTTCCGGTGCGGAAAAGCGCGCCGTAGAGAGCTTCCTCGGGACGGAAATCCAGAGCCGTGCGCAAGCGGAGGAAATCGAAAGCTCCTCCCGCTATTTCGAGACGGATGATGCCATCTTCGCCAATACGAACTTCCTCACCCCGGGGGCGGAGGAATACATGATGCAGGCGGTGTCGTTCACCATTGTGGACAATACTCTCACCACGCTCCGCGAGGTTCCCCTCCGCAGCTTCACCGAGCTGCAGCGGCGGCTGCAGGTGAATCCGAGGCAGTACCCCTCCGGCTTCACGGTCTTCGCCACGATCCTGGACCAACGTGTCGACCTGGATGCGGATATGATCGAGCTCCTTTCGAAGGAGATCTCCCAGTACGCGAAGCGCATCAACGAGGAGGAGGACATCGACCAGGAACTCCTGATCGACATCTCCCAGCTCCAGGAGAACACGATGATGGTCCGCGAGAACGTCGTGGATAAGCAGCGCCTGATTTCCAACCTCATGCGGAGCACCAAGGTCCCGTCCTCGCTGGAGCCGCGCCTGAACGTGCTCCTGCAGGATATCTCGTCCCTGATCAACCACACGAACTTCTGCTTCGAGCGTCTGGAATACCTGCAGGATACGGTCCTCGGTCTGATCAACCTGGACCAGAACAAGATCATGAAGGTACTGGCGGTCGTGTCCGTTTTCATGATGCCGCCTACCCTTATCGCGGGTTTCTACGGGATGAACGTGCGCCTGCCGATGATCGCCGCCGACGAGCCCAACGCCTCGTTCTGGAACTGGATCATCATCCTCGGGATCATGGCCCTTTCGTGCGTCGTGATCTGGATTTTCTTCAAGCGAAAGAAAATGCTTTGAAATCCAGATTTTTTTCGTATTTTTGCACGCTTTTACGGAGGCGTGCTTTTTTTGCCCCTCCGCGCGGCACAAAAAATAATGTTAAACAACTAGTTTCCTTTCACAAAAAACTATGTCTGAAGAAATCAAGAACGTGGCAGAAGAGGCTCAGGTAGAGGCTCCTGTCCAGAAAGAAGAAACCAAGAAGGCCCCCCTCAACGCCTCCATCGCGCCTGAGGATTTCGACTGGGACGCTTTCGAGAACGACACCGTCGCCGGTGAGAACCGCGAGGAAGTGGCCGCCCTGTACGACCAGACCCTCCAGAAGGTCACCGAGAACGAGGTGGTCGAGGGTGTCGTCACCGCGATCAACAAGCGTGAGGTCGTCGTGAACATCGGCGCCAAGAGCGAAGGTGTCATCTCCGCCCCCGAGTTCCGTTACAACCCGGACCTCAAGGTCGGTGACAAGGTCGAGGTGCTCGTCGAGAACGCCGAGGACCGCAAGGGCCAGCTGGTCATTTCCCACAAGAAAGCCCGCCAGCTCAAGTCTTGGGATATGGTCAACGCCGCCTACGAGAACAACGAGGTGGTGAAGGGTTATGTCAAGACCCGCACGAAGGGCGGCATGATCGTCGACGTGTTCGGCATCGAGGCCTTCCTCCCGGGTTCCCAGATCGACATCAAGCCCATCCGTGACTATGACGTGTTCGTGGATACCACCATGGACTTCAAGATCGTCAAGATCAACCAGGAGTTCCGCAACGTGGTCGTCTCCCACAAGGCCCTTCTCGAGGCCGAGCAGGAGGCCAAGCGCGCCGAACTCATCTCCAAGCTGGAGAAAGGCCAGGTGCTCGAGGGTACCGTCAAGAACATCACCAACTACGGCGTGTTCGTGGACCTCGGCGGCGTGGACGGTCTCATCCACATCACCGACCTCAGCTGGGGCCGCATCTCCCATCCGGAAGAGGTGGTCGCCCTGGACCAGAAGATCAATGTCGTGGTGCTCGACTTCAACGAGGCGCAGAAGCGCATCGCCCTCGGCCTGAAGCAGCTCACCCCGCACCCGTGGGAGAGCCTCTCCGCCGACCTCAAGGTCGGTGACACCGTGAAGGGTAAGGTCGTCGCCATCGCCGACTACGGCGCTTTCGTCGAGGTCGAACCCGGTGTCGAGGGTCTCGTCCATGTGAGCGAGATGTCCTGGAGCCCGCGCCTGCACAGCGCCCAGGAGTTCCTCAAGCTCGGCGACGAGGTCGAGGCCGTCATCCTCACCCTGGACCGCGAGGCCCGCAAGATGTCCCTCGGTCTGAAGCAGCTCACCCAGAATCCTTGGGAGTCCATCCGCGAGAAGTATCCCGTGGGTTCCACCCACAAGGCCACCGTCCGCAACATCACCAACTTCGGCGTGTTCGCCGAGCTGGAGGACGGCGTCGAGGGTCTGATCCACATCAGCGACCTCTCCTGGAACAAGCTCAAGCACCCGAGCGAGCTCGTCGCTTCCGGTGACGTCATCGACGTCGTCATCCTCGAGTTCGACGAGAACAACCACAAGCTCAGCCTGGGTCACAAGCAGCTCACCCCGAACCCTTGGGACGAGCTCGAGGCCAAGTACCCGGTCGGCACCGTGGTGGACGCCACCGTCACCGCCGCCGGCGACAAGGGCTACGCCCTCAAGTTCGAGGACGGCACCG
>JAEEGG010014532.1_pt1 | contig 16651 bp, 4 predicted proteins | sample 9134161 | NCBI WGS metagenome assembly JAEEGG01 (sample SAMN16246543, study PRJNA631951) | gut metagenome | biome: gut microbiome; feature: rumen; material: CR-attached | host: Bos | place: Iran: Karaj | collected 2018-10 | reverse complement strand
GAAGACGTCCCCGCCTTCCTCGACTTCCTGGACGGCGGACTCACCAAATTCCGCCAATAAATTTATAAACTACGAATTACACGAATTATTCAAATTTCTTATTGCATCTATCTTCGTGTAATTTGTAGTCACCCAACTAGAAACTAGGGACTAAGGACTAGAAACTGAATATATGATTGAAGAGAAGATTAGAGAACAGATCATTGCGTTGATGAAGCGCGAAATCGTGCCGGCAGTGGGCTGCACCGAGCCCATGGCCGTGGCACTGTGCGTGGCCCGCGCCACCGAGACACTGGGCTGCCGACCTGAGAAAATCACAGCACTGCTGAGTGCCAACATCCTTAAGAATGCCATGGGCGTGGGCATACCCGGAACCGACATGATCGGCTTGCCCATCGCCATCGCCCTGGGCGCCCTCATCGGCAAGTCGGCCTACAAGCTCGAGGTGCTCAAGGACATCACCCCCGAGGCCCTCGAGCAGGGCAAAAAGTACATCGAGGAGGGGCGCATCAACATCCAGCTCAAGCAGAACTGCTGCGACAAGCTGTATGTGGAGGCCATCTGCGAGGGCGGCGGCCACACCGCCAGTGCTGTCATTCAGGGTTCTCACACCAGTTTTGTGAGCGCCTCCTATGATAACAAGATGATGCTCATCGACGAGGTGCCCGACCACTTTGCCATCGACGAAGACAACGACATCGCACTGAGCCTGCGCCTGGTCTATGACTTTGCCATGACGGCCCCGCTCGACGAGATCGGTTTTATCCTCGAGACGCGCGACTATAACCTCAAAGCCGCCCAGGAATCGCTCAAGGGCAACTACGGCCATTGCCTGGGCAAGACCATGGACAGGCCGTTGAGCCACGGCATCTTTGGCAACACCATCTTCTCCCGCATCCTCTCCAAGACCGCATTGGCCACCGATGCCCGTATGGGCGGCGCCCTCATTCCCGTGATGAGCAACAGCGGCTCGGGCAATCAGGGCATCTGTGCCACCAATCCCGTTGCCGTCTATGCCATGGAGAATGAGAATACCGAGGAGGAACTCATCCGCGCCCTCACCCTGAGCCACCTGACGGCCATCTATATCAAGCAGAGCCTGGGCAAACTCAGCGCCCTGTGCGGCTGTGTCGTGGCCTCTATCGGCAGCAGCTGTGGCATCACCTACCTGATGGGCGGCAGCTTTGAGCGCATCTGCTATGCGGTAAAGAACATGATTGCCAACCTCACGGGCATGATATGTGACGGCGCCAAGCCCAGCTGCGCCCTGAAGATCGCCTCGGGCGTATCGACCGCCCTGCTCAGCGCAGTGCTCGCCATGGAAGGCCGCCACGTCACCAGTGCCGAGGGCATCATCGACGACGACGTGGACCGTTCCATCCACAACCTCACCATCATCGGTGCCGACGCCATGTGCACCACCGACCAGATGGTACTCGACATCATGACCGGCAAAAAATAATGCCTTACAGGCAAGATCATTACCGCTTTTATCAATAACACATCAAGGGCCGCACCTTAACGGGATGCGGCCCTTGATATTAGCTAACGATGTCTATCCGTTAACGGCTGCCACCGGCCCACCAAACGGGCTCGGTGAAGATGTAACGGCCAGCCTCATTACCGGTGCCGAATGCTGCCGACACGTTGGGATTGCTGGTCACGTCACTGCTGCCGTAGGGCAAACGCAGGGGCCAAGTGCTACCTGTCGAACCGTTGTTCTTGGGATTGGTGAGGGTGATGTGCTCCTCGCCCAAAGCCTTACAGCGGCGGATGTCGTTGTAAGCCTCAATCTGCTCGTCACGGCAGTGTGCCAGATACTTCTGAACCATGATCTCCTTCAAGGTCACGGGCAACGTGGCGATATATTCGGCTGCTGTGCCCGGGTCAAACTCGGTATATTCGGGATATGCATCACAATAAGCATAATCCTCGAACGAAGCCTCGATGGCTGTTGCCATGTCCTCGCTGGCATCCTGACCCAGACGGGCCTTGGCTTCGGCAAGGATAAAGTACAACTCGCTCTTGCTGAACACATGGATGGGCGAAGCGCCATTGTCAAGCCAAGTGGGACAATTCACAGCCTGAACCAGCTTTGCTGCAGCGGCATCGCCAGGCACGCCAACGATGTCTTCACCAAAGTAGTCAATATTATAAACCCACTCACGGGGGTCATTACGCTCCAGCATCAGGTCATCAACCGTTGTGCTGGAACCCGTGTAGTAGCGGCTCCACCAGTAAGCGCTCCAGGGGTTGTCGGCAGTCACGCCGTTGAACACATCGAGCTGAGCGCCGTCAAAGCCTGCTTCGATAGCGGCATTGGCCAGGTTAATCACCTCGGGCAGGACGTTGCGGTTACGGAAGTAGGTGTGCAGTTTGTAGCGAGCCTTCAAGGCATAGGCCAGGCCCAGCCACTGGTCGCAGTCGCCACCGAAGAGGATATCACTTTCACCTACATTGTCGCCGCCTTCCTGCAGGTTGGCAATCGCATCGTCCAGCAACTTGAAGATGGCCTGGTAGATGCTTTCCTGGCTGTCCAGCTTGGGCTGCAGGTTGTCCATGCCCTGAAGGGCCTCGCTGTAGGGGATATCACCATGCAGGTCGGTCAAGATACCCAGGTCAAGAGCCGTGAGCGTCTGAGCCATTCCCAGCAGATCGCTTTGTCCGTAATTGGAACAGCCCTCAGAACACTTGTCGATGACTTCCTTCAAACCCCTGAGGGTGGCGTAGGTGTCGTTCCACTCGTTGTTAAAGCAGCTGGTGGCCATATACTCGCTCACGTTGCGGGTTTCGGTCCTCATCAGCTGGTTGTTGCCCGTACCAAACTCCTGCTCGGTGAACGATGAGATGTACCAGGCATAGTTACCCGAAATGGTATTGAAGGCCGAGCTCATAATGGCTCCCGGGATGACAAACTTGCCATCGACAGCCTCGGCGGGCGGGTTGGCATTGTCCGTATTGATGCGGTCCATCAGGTCTTCACTACAAGAAGTGAACATGATAGCCAATAAGGCTATGGTTATATATTTCAGTTTCATATTCCAGTCTTTTTTGAATGTGTTAAATATGATTGAAAACTCTCTGGCAAACATTAGAACGTGATCTTCATACCGCCACCGTAGCTTGAGGTAGCAGGCAGTGAATAACGCTCAAAGTAACCACTCATGTTGCCGTTTGACTGCGATGACTCGGGGTCAAAGTCGGTGAGCTTTGACCAAACCAGTACGTTGCGGGCAAAGCCGTAGATCGACAGGTTGATGCCGGCAAAGCGGGGAAGATCGTAGGTGAGCGTGATGTCACGCAGCTTCAAGTAGCTCATGTCATAGACCATGGCCTCGGTGATATCATAGTACTTCATGTACCAGTCTTGCTTCAGCACCTCTTTGGTATTGGGCTTACCGGTAGCCTCGTCGATACCCTCGGCCACCATGGTACCCTCGTGGTAAGGCAATGAATTCTTGGTTGTACCGAAGTACTCCAGGGTACCCAGCGTACCGTGGTACATGCGGCCGCCCTTGTTCCAATCCCAAGTGGTAGCCAGCGAAACGCGTTTGTAACGAGCGCCCAGGTTAAAGCCCACCTGGAAGTCGGGCGAGCAGTTACCCAGGTCCTCGCTATCGGCAGTTGCCTGAGGCAGACCGTCCTTCAACAGCAGGTTGCCTGACTCGTCACGCTTGAAGGCGTAACCGTAGATGTTAGGATAGGTGCAACCTGCCTGAGCGCGGATCTGAGGCTCAACGAAGCCACCCAAGAAGATCGACTCAACACCCTCGGCCAGTTCAACGACCTTGTTATTGATCTTCGAGAAGTTCACACCGAAGGTCAGGTCATAATCCTTGTTCTGGAGAATGTCGGCGTCCAACGCTCCCTCATGCGACCAAGTTTCCATCTTACCGGCATTGGTCATCAGGTACTGATAACCACTCGAGCCCGAGCAGGGAACCGAGAAGATCTGGTCGGTCACATTCTGATAACTCAGCGTGTACTCGAGACGCAGGCGGTTGTTGAAGAAGTTCAGGTCAAGACCAGTCTCGAAGTTGTTGGTGTTCTGAGGCTTGAGGTTGCTGTCATACTTCACATAGTAGGGAACCAACGAAGAAACACCGTTCATGGGGAAGGCAACCGGAGTGTAGGTATACATACCGCTGCCATAGGTGGGAACGGTGTAGTAATCCTTATAGTAATGACCTGCCTGACCCACCTGGGCCCAAGAAGCGCGGAACTTACCATAGCTCAGGAAGTTCTTGCCCTTCAGCCCGGGAAGCTCGGTGAAAATCCAGCCGAACGATACCGAGGGATAGAAGAACGAGCGGTTCTTGTAGGGCATCGACGAAACGATATCCTCACGACCCGTGACGGTCAAGTAGAGCATGTCTTTCCATGACATGGTAGCCTGTCCGAAGAAGGCCACGCTACGGTCTTTCCACTCATAGTCCATCGCATAGTCATAGCTCGTACAGTTCTGCAGCGTGGGGAAGCCAAAATAGCTGAAAGCCGAGCCGTCGGTCTCCCAGGTGCGGGCATTCTCGTGGTTGATCTCGTTACCGAGCATGAAGTTCAGGAACCATTCGTTGTCGGCACCGAACTTATAGTCCAAGTTAGCCCAGAACAGGTTGTTAAACACGTTCTCGCGCACACCGGTTACCGCAATTGAACCCTTCTCCATGCTGTTGCCGGTTCGGCCGTCATAGTAGAGCTCTTGAACATCACGGTTATCGGTGGTCCAGAAATCGACACCGGCCTGCTCACGGAAGGTGAGCTTCATGTTCTCGTTGCCCAAGCTGGGAGAGAACTCCAGGTAAGCGTTGCCAAAGAAGCGGTTGGTGTGACGATAGTACTCACAATACTTAGCCCACCAATAGGGGTTGTTGAAACTGGTCGTGCGGAAGCAGACCTGATATTTGGGATCATCGGGGAAATTGGGGCTGATACCCTTCAGGTCATATTCGGCAGGAGCCGCATACACCACGTTCAAGATACCTGAGTTGGCACCAGGCGCGGTGTTGATCTTGCTGCTGCTGTAGTTGCCGCTGAAGCCCGTTTTCCAGTTCTTGCTGATTTCCCAGTCAACCAGGCCGCGGGCACCCCAACGCGTCATGTTGGTCGAGGGCACGATACCCTTTTGGTAACTGTTGCTCAAACCGAACGAGTAGTTCACGTTGTTGTGCTTTTGGGCAATCGACAAGTTCACATTCTCGGTATAGGCATTCTCAAAGAAGTCACCCACGTTGTCATAGATTTTGGGCGTCTGCCAGCCGCTCAAGCCACCCCAAGCATACTTGGGATTGTAGTACTGGCCGGGACTGCCGCCCTCGGGAGCTGCCGTTCCTCCATATCCGTAAGCGGGATCATTGGGCAGGTCGGTGATCTTGGGACCCCAAGTCATGGAACTTGCAGGGTTGAAACCCGAGTCATGGATAGTTCCGTCATCGTCCGTGTACAGACCATTACCTTGCGAATACACGGTCTGGCGCTCAAACTTGCGCGACACGCGATCGGCAGCGATATTGAAATTGACGGTGATGGTCGGTTTCTCACTGTCAACACGGCCACGCTTGGTGGTGATGACAATGACACCATTGCTGGCGCGCATACCGTAAAGCGCACTGGCGGCCTGACCCTTCAACACGTTAATGCTCTCGATATCATCGGGATTCAAGTCGATTGAGCGGTTGGGATAATCGGCACCGGAAACACTCTGCCCCGTCGAGAAGTCGGCGTTAGATGCGATGGGCATGCCGTCAACGACATACAACGGGGTGTTGTTACCGCTGAAGGAACGGGCACCGCGAATCACGATCTGGGCCGAGGAACCGGGAGCACCACTGGCTTGGTGCACCTGCACACCGGTCAATTTACCCTGAATGGCGTTAGCCAGCGATGTCGTACCGCTTGTGTTCAGGTCCTCAGCGTTCAGGTTCTGGGTGTTGTAACCCAGTGCCTTCTTCTCACGTTTGATACCCATGGCCGTGACAACAACCTCATCGAGCAAGGTCTTGTCCTCCTCAAGGGCTACCGATACATAACTCGCAACCGCAACGACTTGGGCCTTGTAGCCCACACAGCTGATCAAGAGCTGTGTTACTTTGTCATCTACAGTTACTGTGAATTGACCGTCGTAGTCAGTGGAGGTTCCTTGATTGGTTCCTACGGCCTGCACCGTGGCGCCAATCAACGGCTCATTGTCGATAGCACTGATGACCTTACCACTCACGGTCTTGTTGGCCCATGCGCTCATCGAGATGAGGCATATCGCCATGAGAATTGATAAAAGTCTCTTCATACAGTAAAACAATTTGTTCATCCACGGGGAGGTTCAGACGAGCGCCTATCTGGACCTTCCAGTGGATTGGTGTTGATTATCTCTAAGGTGTTTATCTACAGCAAGGGCGCTCTGCTTACTGAATTTTGTCTCATTTCTGTGGGAAATGGGGCCAACTGGCCTATAGGCACAACAAGGTTGCAGTGGCGCCAAGTGCCCACTGCGACGAATGTCTATAACCATACAGCCACTATCTCCACACATCCGTTTAAGAATTATTGCCACACATGTTCGATTTTCCATCTCTATTGGTAGGAAACCCTTGCGAATTTTCATAGATATAGAAAAGGTGCAGATTTCCACAACACGCCCTCTGCCTCATCACATCGCGCAAAACCGCACCGGGAACTGTTGTGCCATGCTATCAGGCACACCCACGCTCAATGGGTTTTGACATTTTGCTCACTCTAACATCAATGTGGTGATTCAAGAACGATTGAGCAATTCTCCTCATGTTTGCTGTACTTTTGGGGGTACAACAGGCGCAAAGATAAACATTTTTTCACATATCAATCACATTTCCTTGAAAAAAATCTAACAAAAACGGCTTTTTGCGTTGAAATGATTGATTTCTTTGACAATACTTCACATTTTCAATCCCGATCAGATGGTACTCGACATCATGACCGGCAAAAAATAACAAGACAGACATCTAAAAAAAGACTTCCAACGCATCACTGCATGAGAAGTCCTAATCACTATTGTATCTAATAAAGAAAAGTATTAAATTATAAGGGAGCCTTTATGCTCGTACCCCATAACACGGTACGAGCTTTTTTATGACGACATCCATTGCACAACGCAGGGGGCTACTGGGTTTCCAGCAGCAGCCAGCGGATTGTTATTTTTGAGTGTTGGCATATGACTAATAATACTTGAATTTTGGTTATGTCTTTTATTCATAAAAAGAAAAGCGCAGACCTCTCTCGGTCACACGCCCTCTAGCTCACCACAAACCACAAAACCCTAGTGAGAAAAATCTGCGCTCAAGATGGCAGGATTCCTTTTGAGTTTCATTGTTTTGCCCATAACTGTTCATTGTGGTGATTCGAGAGCGTTATAGCAATAATATGTAAATGTTATGGGTTCTGATGAACACACTGCAAAGTAAAACATAATTTTTTTAATAACATTGCATTTTATATGCAAAAATCAACACTAAGACCTTCAATTTACCATTAACCATAGTATTAATCACAAAAAACAAGCAGGGCGTGCCACAATTGGACACGCCCTGTGCTTTGATTTTTCAGGATGCAGGGGGATACTCGGTAGTCACACAACTTACCTACTGTGTATTGCCGCATTTCCACAGGTCAATAGGGCAACAGTCCTGATAGATTCTTGATATTCAGTCAGATTGCTTGACCAACATACCGAGTCAATATTCATAACAATCCCACTCATTCCATTAACTGAAAACAGTTGCGTATTTCATAGAAATAGAAAAGGCGCAGATTTCCACAAGCCGCTCTCTGGCTCACCACAAGCCGCAAAACCACATCGGGAACAACTGCGCCCTTTTATTGGACACACTTTAGCTCAATGGTTTTTGCAGTTTTGCTCGATACGGTTCGAGGTGGTGATTCGTGAGCGTTTGAGCAATTCTCCTAATGTTTGCTACCCTTTATTAGACAACAAGTGCAAAGATAAACATTATTTCATACAACTGGCACATTTCTTTGAAAAAATTCAAAAGAAACGCATTCTAGCACCAAAATGATTAATTTCAATAGCTCCTCTTTTTTCCCAAACCCGACCATCCATCCGCACCGTTTGTATTTTTCGGCTTTTCCAACAGCTGAGCATTATGACATCAAAACCACCCATTCAAGCCCAAATCCACATACTTTGCATTGACAAATGCCAAGAAAATATGCCATATAAAAATATAACTAACAAAAACATACTATATTTTGGATAAAATGAAAATATTATGTAACTTTGCGCGTGTTATATTGAATAATGTAACCTTTAAGACCGTTAACGCTGATCTTACAGCTTTACCTAAGCACAACAAACTGATTATCAAAACTATAAACTTTTTATTCACTTTTAATAACTATTTTATTATGAAGTACTTCAAACTAAAATTTCTACTTTTGTTTGCAGCCCTAGCTGTGGCCTTACCACCAGCCTGGGCCGCAAGTGTGACAGATGTGATTACTGCTGCCGATCTTGCAGCAACTTCCACCAGTTACACTGATTTTTCTGGGGTCACAAAACCTAGTGGCGCAGTCTATGCAGGTAGAACTGCATTAAACGGGACTGCTATTCAAATTAATTCAAACGAGCCTATTGGTATAGTTTCTTCAAGCTCGGGAGGCACTGTAAAATCTATTACACTCTATTTCTCGACTTTACAAACATCCACAAAAACCATTAACGTCTATGGTAAACACAGTGCTTATTCTACAGCTAAAGACTTATATGATAAAAGCACGCGTGGAACACTTATCCAAGGCCTGAGTTCGTATAATTACAATGGTAACAAATATACCATAACTGACGATTATGAGTATATTGGCATTAGTTCAAACAGTGGTGCTGCTTACATCGATAAGATCGAAATTGAATGGAGCACCCCCGAGGACTATGAAGCCCAATTGGTTTCAAATGGCTCCATCAACTTTGGGAAAACGGCACCCAACACGCCCATCACCAAGGACGTAACCGTCAAGAACACGGGTCTCCAGCCGATTACCCCCGTGGTGAGCGTTTCTGGAGTAGAGTTCAGCACGACCTACACACCCACCACTATTGCTAAGGGTGAAACCGCAACGATTCCCTTGGTGTTTACTCCGACGACTACCGGTACATTTGAGGGAACCTTGCACATTGGTGCCCAGGAGAGCGAAAACATTTCCCTTGATGCCAGTCTATCTGGAATTAGCGCCTATGAGCTGACCGTATGCAATAATAATGAAACCTCAGGTTACTTGCCCGTTTACGGATATAACCATGACTCCTACAACCAGATCAACCAAATGGTTTATCCATCCACAATGCTGCAAAGCTTGAATGGCAAGAAAATCACCACGATGACATTCCACTTAAGTGATGGATTGAAATTCTATAATGGTGATGTTACCTTCTCCTTAGCCAATTTGAGTGCAAACACTCCCCCCTACGAATCATCACCCACTCGCATCGAGGGATTTACCAAAGTACATACTGAGGTTATGCCCGGAAGTTCACAGCCCAGTTTGACAGAATGGACAATCCTTTTTGATGAGCCATTTACTTACACTGGCGGCGACTTGCTCATTGATGTCGCCACGACTAAGGGAGACTGGGGTACAACCTATTTCTATGGTGCTACTCAAGGCAGCAATCAAAGCTATTATACTAGCGCCAACAACACCTATACTCCGGTCAAATTCCTGCCGAAGATTACCTTCGGTTACGAGGATGGCGGTGCTGTTGTTGAGCCCACTCCTGAGTTGGTGGTTGACCCCGATGAGCTTGACCTTGACGAGGCCACCACATTCACCGTTATGGGTTCTGACTTGAAGGGTGATGTGACTATTACTGTCGACAACGCCAACTTCACGGTAACCCCTGCTACCATCATCAAGGCTGATGCCGAAGAAGGCGCTACCGTTACCGTAGCCTATACAGGCACCAACACCGATGGCGAAATTGCTACCATCACCGTGGCTAGCCAGGGCGCTGAGAGCGCAACCGTTACCGTTATGGGCGCCGCTCCCAAACCCGTTACAGTTGAGAAGCCCGTCTTTGATCCTGAGGATGGCACTACCTTTGAGAAGAACCTCACGGTTACCTTGACTTGCGAGACTACTGGTGCCACCATCCAGTACAGCTATAACAACGAGTACTTCACCAATTACGCTGAGCCCATCGTAATTGATGAAACTACCACCATCTATGCCAAGGCTGTTCTGGGCGAGGTTGAGAGCGAAGTAGTCAGCGCTACCTACACCAAGGAAGCCGCTCCTGGAATCATTACTGATTTCAAGGAGACATTTACCGACTGTGATGGTACTGGAGGTAACGATGGCTCATGGTCTGGAAATATTGCCTCCAGTGCTTTCAGTGACAGCAAGGCAGATAATGCTGGCTGGGCATTGGTATCAGGAAATGCTGCCAATGAATGTATTAAGATAGGAACTGGCAGCAAACAAGGCTCTGCTACAACACCCAACATTGCCGTTACCCCTGGAATTACCTATACATTGACTTTCAATGCAGGTGCATGGGAAGGCGACCAGACCACACTTAATATTTCAGCAACAGGTGGCAATTTGAGCCAGTCAACCGTTACTCTTAACAGCGGTAGCTGGAATAACTATACACTGACTTTCACAGCCACTGATGAAATCGCTACAATCACATTCTCTGGATTTCAAGCAAGTAAGGCACGCTTCTTCCTTGATGAGATTGTCTTGAGCCACGAGGCAAGTGCTCAGCCAACACAGGTCGTTGCTACTCCTACCTTCAATCCCGCACAGGGTGAGTATACCGAGGCTCAGAACGTGACTATCACGTGCGCTACCGAGGATGCAGTCATCCACTACACCGTTGATGGCACCGATCCCACTGCCGAGAGCCCTGTTTACGATGAGGCTATCGCTGTTGGCGAGACCATGACCATCAAGGCCATCGCCATGAAGGAAGGCATGACCAACAGTGAGATTGCTACCGCAACCTACACCATCAACATCCCCTCTGGCGACGGGAAAATCTATGTGAAGCTCACCACTGACGCTCTCACACCTGGCAAGAAGTACATCTTCGTTTACGAGGGTGAGCAAGCCAAGGCTATGGGTGCCTTCAACAGTAGCAGCACCAAGTGCAATCCTGTTGATGTCACCATCAATAATAATGAGGTGAATATCGCTGGCAAGGATGACATCATTGAATTCACTGCCGGCGAAGGTCCCGCCGTCTTTGGCAGCGACATCAAGCAGTACACCCTGGCATTGCCCAACGACCAGTATCTGGCTTATAAGAGCGGTACTGACTTCAAGCTGATGACAAGTACTGACACCGAGGCCTACTGGAGAATCAAGGCCCACGCTAGTGGCTACACTGTTTACAATGCTTCGGCATCTGGCCGCAGTATTCAGAAGAACACCAGTACCAATATGTTTGGTCCCTATGCTGACGGTCAAGATTTAGTAGCCATCTATGTTGAGAAGAGTGACGAGCCCGTTGTTGAAGAGTTGACCGTAGCTCTTGATCCTGCCGAGAAGACCTACACCGTGGGTGAGGTGGCTAAGATCATGGTTAACGTCGAGAACGGTAACGAAGACACCATGGTATCTTACAAGATCAACGATGGTGAGGATCAGGATTATAATGCCGAGACCGGTATCGTTCTGCCCAACGACAAGGCTAAAGGGTACACCGTTACTGTTTATGCTACCGACGGCGAGCGTGAAGCTACCGCCACTGGCACCTACAGCTTCACCGCTGCTCCCGCATTTGAGATTACGCTGACCCCCAACAAGGAAGGCAACTACACCGTTGGTGACAATGCCGTTGTAACCGTTGCTGTTGACAAGTATATCGGCGAGGATTACCTCGTTACCTATACCATTGGCGACAGCGAGGAGCAGATTGAGTACAATGCCGAGACTGGCATCGTACTGCCCAACGACAAGGCTGGCGACGTGACCGTTAAGGTTTATGTAACCGACGGTTATGAGCATGCTGGCGACGAATTTGTTAGCGCTACCTATCACTTCGACGCTGCTCCCGACATCGTTGTTACCCTGGATCCCGCCAGTGGCAACTACTACCTTGGCGAGCAGGTAAAGGTTACGGTAACTACCCAGAACACTATCGGTGACTATGAGGTGACCTACAAGATTGGTGACGGTGAAGAACTCGAGTATGAGGACGGCATCACCATCACTAGCGACCAGGAGGGTACCGTAAACCTGACTGTAACTGTAGTCGATGGTTACCATGATGGTGCTGCCACCGCTACGGGTGCTTACACCTTCGCACCGCGTCCCGTAGTCGCTATGCCGACGCTGTCGCTGGTAGGTGGTACTTATGGCGAGGCTCAGCAGTTGACCATCACTGCCGAGGATGGCGCAACTATCCTCTATAGCACCGATGGCAGCGAGCCCACGACCGTGTACACTGACGCTATCGCTCTGGGTGAGGGTACGACCACCGTCAAGGCTATCGCCACGCTCGATGGTTACACCAACAGCCCCGTGGCTACTGCCACCTATATCATTGAGATTCCTGCCGAGTTGCCCGACGTTCCCGTCATGAAGGGTTACTTCCAGATCAAGAACAACGGCAACAACAAGTATGCCAACATCGCTGGCCGCAAGACCTTGAACTTCACCGACGAGCCCGCCGACAAGGCCGGTACCGTAATCTGGCTGGAAACCAACAGCAAGGGTCAGGTACAGTCGCTGCGTTCACAGGCTGCCGACCTGCAGGGTTATGCCAACCGTGCTATGCGCTATGTTCCCGACATCGTCGAGCTGGTTGTTGACAAGCTCAATGCCGAAGGCGCTGGCGAGATCCTGGGCGAACATGGTCTGGACGAGATCATGGAGAAGTTCAACGAGTGCTTCGACTACCACCTGTATGTTGAAGAGGCTGACGGCGGCTATCGTCTGTATGGCAAGACGCCGAGCATGCAGCCCGTTGTGGACTTCTACCGTGAGCACACTCACCAGGTAGAGACCAAGCTGCCGAAGCTTGAGCAGTTCATCAACGATGCATTGGCCAAACTGCGCGAGAAGATTGGCGGCAACAGCGTCTTCACCGAGTTCAGCCTGCACCAGATTTGGGAGGACATGGGCAGAACGCTCACCGAGCCCGTTGACGATGAATCGACCATGGCCTTCTATCGTGAGGTACTAAACAACAAGAACTATGTTTGGGACTTCGCTTACCAGACTGCAATGATCTATGTGAACAATGTGAAGAACCACCCGAGGTGGGAAGAGGTTGAGGCACAGCTGGGCGAGTATGCTCAGTACATCGACATGATCGAGCAAGTGCGTCCCGACTTCAAGTACTATGTTGTTCAGGAGAACGACAAGCCCGACTTCATCAGCGAGGGCAACAGGGACATCATCAACAATGCTGCCCGCACGCTGTGGACCCTTGAGGAGCGCACCACATTCACTGTGAACCTGCCCGAGAGCACCGCAAGCACTTGCAAGATGTACAGCAACGCTACTACGCTGTACACCGACTTTGCATACACCTTGCCCGAGGGCGTGACAGCCTTAAAGGTTATCGCTGTTGACGAGAATGGCAATGCCCAGACCGAGGCCCTGAGCGGTGTAATTCCTGCCCAGACTCCTGTCATGCTGACCGGTGTTGAACCCGGCGAGAAGGTGCTGACGCTGAGCACCGAGGCTGGTACCGCCGTAACTGGCAACCTGCTGGTTGGTCCGGACTACCTGATCAACACCTACAAGCTCACGACTCCGCAAATCGAGGGTATCTTTAACATGGTTAAGGATAAACTTGGCCAGAGCTTCTATGACACTTATGTTGCTCAGTATGAACACCTGATGTACCTGAACTCCGGTACGGTGAACAACAAGTACTTCTGGGGCTTGAGCCAGAGCGACATTGAGAAGTGCATCTATGATTTGGACGGTACCGAGGACTGCGTTATTCGCAACCTCAGTGGCAACCAGTTTATCAACAACTGGGAGGTGAAGACCAATAAGGCCTTCCTCGTGAGCGACGTGCACGATGTCATCACGTTGAACGTTATCAATCACGACGTGAACCATGATGGCAGTGTCGATGCCACGGATATTACCGACCTGATTGACTTCATGCTGGGAATTGACGGTCCTGCTTGCCCGTTCTGCTCTGACATCAATGAGGACGGTAGAGTTGACGCTCAGGATTTGACCGACCTGATCGACTACCTGCTGTCAGATCCCAATTATCATCCCGTTGATCCTGATGAAGGGGACTAATCCTGATGTGATAATTCTATAGAAATCGTGAGCAATTACGGTATTTCGTGAAAAGCCAAATAAGCACATGGATGACCCGTGAATTGCTCACGATTCTTTTTAAATCGATCCAACACTTACAATTAAAAATCGAAATCATGATGAAAAAAATCTTTCATAACATATGTGTCGTGGCACTAATGGCCCTATGCGCCCTGCCGGCCATGGCACAATTGAACGGATCGGGCTACTACCGCTTCCGCAACGCACAGAACACAAGCGACTACATTTCTATCGCTAACGACAAGTTTAATTTCACAACAGTTATAAGTACTGCTGGCGGTGGCCTTGGAACTGTTACAGGAAACGGTTTGCCTTGTGCCATGGACTGTACAGGCAAATATCTGCAAAACGACATTCACTTGGTCAATGACCCTGACATCATCAATCCGGGTTCGGTGATTTTTGCCAAAAAGAGAAACACCAACACATCAAACTATGAATACAACCTCATCGGCCAAGGCACCAGCCTGCTAACTCTGACATCTGGATCATACCCAGGAACTTTTACAGTTACCTTCTCTAACCGCTACATTACTATCAACTCGGCAGGGGGTAGTGGTGCCAATACATTATATACAGCGAAGATTGTACTTCAGGGGTCCTATATCTTCGGGTCTTACACTCTTGGCACCGAGTATTTTGTTGACAACAACGGGACTTTTGCCATCAGTGAATCTTCTTCTGCCCAAAATGCCAAATGGTATATCGAGCCGATAACCCACTTCAACGTGCTGCCCGAAGTGGAATTGAACGGCAAGTGGTACACCACCATTAAGGTGCCGTTTGCCTTCACGCTGAGCGGCAGTGTGGAGAAGGCTTATAAAATCACGGCCGTTAACGGCGGCGTGCTGGCCTATCAGGAAATCAGCGGCACCATCCCTGCCGGAATGCCTGTATTGCTGCAGTGCAGTTCACCCAACGCAGCCGACTGTCGACTCAGTCCTAGTGGTGAACCCAAATTTACTGATGTCAATACATCAACAACTACAGGTGCACCACTGGCCGATGAGGATTCATATTACTCGGGGACAGACAACTTACTTGATGGCACCTATTATTGCAATACCGATGGCAAATTGCCTTATACCAGTTATGATAAGAATACTGGAAAAATAAGCACCAAATATCTGGATGGAGACAATATCGAGTCCGTGGACAACAAGTTTGTCATCGGGAAGAATGCTGACGGCAAGCTGGGATTTATTGCTGCCACAGGCACAGCGATGCCCGCCAACAAGGCTTGGATTACCACCCCAGGCCTGTTCCCCACCCTTGCTACACCAACGATTACGCCTGCCAGCGGCACCTACATCGAGGCACAGACTGTGACCATCACGGGTGAGGAGGGCACCACCATCGAGTACAGCACCGACGGCGGCAATACCTGGCAGACCTACAGCAACCCCATTACTATTGACGTGACGACAACCTTGATGGCGCGTGCCACCAAGACAGGCCTGTACAACAACAGCGAGACAGCTACTGCATCCTACACTATTCAGGAGTTGAATCCTGAGCTGGCCATGACTCCCGAGTCGATGACCATCAGCGATGCAGCAGCCGGCATCTTTACCATTACCGGTACCGACATCGAAGGCAACATCAACGTGGGCCTGGCCAACAACAACGACTGGTATCTGAACCCTGAAACGCTGTCCAATACGGGTGGTGAAGTGAATGTGACCTACACCGGCCGCGCACTCACCGCGCAAAACACCGTCAACGCCTATGTTGCCAACAATACTGACGTGACAGCATCGGCTACAGTCAACTACCAGGCCAACGTATATATCGTTACCGATAACGGCATTCAGGGTCAGTGGGACTTCAACAACGGCACCCTGATGGACAACGAGGACGGCACCTACACGGCCACCTTCACGGCTACCTTGCCCAACACCTACATCATGTTTGCCCGCAAGCTGGGCGACGGCGTGAGCTGGGGTACCCGTTACGTGTTCGGTCCCAGCAGCGACGGCGACTGGTGGTTGCCGGCCGATGTCGCTGAGCAAGGCGGAAGCCTCGACATGGACGACGATGATCCCATCAAGCTGCCGCTTGCTGGCGAATACACCATCACCATCAATGCCAGCAACTATACCTTCAACATCAGCAGGAAGGTCGAGACCGTAGCCATGCCGACGTTCTCGCCTGGTGCAGGCACCTTTACTGGTTCTCAAACGGTGACCATCGCCTGTGAGACCGAGGGCGCTTCCATCAGCTACAAGATTAACGACGGCGAATATCAGCCCTACTCTGGGCCCATCGAGGTGACCGAAAGCTGCACAATCACCGCCATAGCTACCAAGGAATACTGGAACCCGAGCGAGGAAGCTACTGCCGAGTATAT
>JAEEGG010014530.1_pt1 | contig 16652 bp, 11 predicted proteins | sample 9134161 | NCBI WGS metagenome assembly JAEEGG01 (sample SAMN16246543, study PRJNA631951) | gut metagenome | biome: gut microbiome; feature: rumen; material: CR-attached | host: Bos | place: Iran: Karaj | collected 2018-10 | reverse complement strand
GGTACTGTCGCATTGCCTCTGCGCGGAATTCGGAGAGGAAGGTCCGGTCAAGCACCCACGCCAGGATCAGCATTGCGACGCCGATGCACATGACGAGCAGCAGCGTGCCGTAGCCGATTGTTCTGTCGCCGGAAATCAGATCGGAAACGCCTTTGAGCGTCCACGAGATCAGGAGATTGGAGCCCGCCGTGAGCAGCGAAGCAACCAACGTCATCGCAAAATTGAACTTGTTCTTTTTGAACAGCTCTTTGAGAAACGGGCGGCGCAATGCCTTCAATTCTATCTTATCCATGGGTTTTATTCCTCCTTATTCTTGATACGGTTCCAAAGCGCGGTAAACGCTTCCTTTTCATATTCGTCGACGACGCTCTGGACCGCGTCCATTGCCGTCGCGCCGATGTCGTCGTGAACGCTTGCTCCCTCGATGCGGCTCATGAAGCGAATGTCGCTTTCGTCATAGCTCGGGGACGCGTCGAAGAACACGGCAAGTTTTTTCGCTTCTGTCAGGGTCTCGCGCGCGGCGTCTTCTCTTCCCGACTCGAACTGCACCTGCGCTTTCGCTGCAAGAAATGCGCTGCTCACCTTGTCCAAAAAGTTCGGCCTGCCGTCCTTGCGAAGCCCCGAAAGAACGTCGACGCCCCAGGAAAGGATCGCTTCGGCGGAAGTATACTCTCTTTGTTGGCCGAAAACGTTCATATACCCGCTGACGATGTTGCACAGATCCGCGGTGAGCTTTGCCATTGCCTCCGAAAGATATGGCGTCGCTTCATCCGCGCGGTCGAGCTGGGCGAGCGTATTCCCGATCTTGCTGCTGAAAAGTCCGCCCGCGTTGCTCTTTTTCATGAGCTCGATTCCCTTATCCACTTCGCCCAGTCCCAGATACGTTTCCGCGATCTTAGCGCAGATCGTCTGTTCGTTGATTTCCGGATCCGTATTCTGGTCGAGCAGCAGACGGGATTGCTCGAGCAGCTCCAACGCGCGGCGAAGCAATTCTTTGTCCTTGCTCTCAATGCCGAACGCGCGAAAGACCGCGGCGCTTTCCTTCACGATCTGAAACGAGTGCGGATACCGTTTCAGCGCTTTTTCCGCCTCCGCAAGTCCTTCCCGGTCCTTATTGCGGCGGTATTCCCGCATGCGCTTTACGATCGCGTCGACGCGGTTATCCTTCATGGTATAGCCGAGCAGCGCATCCACGGAGGTATCGAAGAAGTCCGCCATCTCCACGATCAAGGCGATATCGGGCACGGAAAGCCCCGCTTCCCACTTATAGACGGCGCCCGCCGTGACCATCAGCACTTCTGCAAGCTGTTCCTGCGTCAGCGACCGTTCCTTCCGCAATCTGCGGATGTTTTCCGCAAGCTTCATTTCCATGCTTCCCGTCCTCCATCTCGTTCTTACGGCATTATCATACAGGATTTGACGGGAAATGTAAACCGACCATTCATACTATCAGAAGATTATTTTATCTACTGTCAGTATGTTTTGACGCACAAAAAAGAGCGGTCCGGATGGATCGCCCCTTAGAAAAGCCGTCTCTATATTTATTCTGCTGCAAAGTCGTCTACGACCGCGCGGCAGAGTTCCCACAGATGGATCGAGGCGTCGCCCTTTGCGAACAGCCGCTTCTCGCCCGCCGTCGGGAAGATGCGCGACGAGAACACCGCGTCGCCGTCGTTGACGAAGATTTCGATCGAACTGCGGTCGACGAAGATGCGCAGATGGAACAGTCCCTTCGGCAGCGGACGGACGCGCGTTTCGCCCTGCTCAATGTTGAAGCGCTTTGCCATGCCGGAGCGGTCGACCGTGATCGTCTTTGCGGCGTCGTCATAGGTGATGCGCAGTCCGCCGGAGCCGTCCGCCCGCGCGAACAGCTGCAGGTCGAGATCGCCGCCGCGGCTGATCAGTTCGAGCTCGCACACGCGCGGCAGCAGATCGGTGGATTCGAGGTCGATCTTGTTTCCGCGAAGCGCCCGCAGCGCGTCCAGCGGCTGCTGAATCAGGCGGCGATCGCGTACGCGCAGTTCCCGCGGGAGCGTGAGACAGCCGGACCAGTCCTCCTCATCGGTCGGATAGGACGCGTCGGGCAGTCCCATCCATGCGACGAGCGTCGCCTTGTTCCGGTCGTTCGGGTTTGCGGCGCATTCGGCGGCGTAGGAATCGAAGCCGAAATCGAGCACGTGGAAGCGCGTATTGTCCGGCGTGAACGTGAGCGTCTCCCAGTTCATATGCCCGAGAAGATACCCGTTGTGGTGCACGCTCTCGCCTCTGCCGGGCAGTTTCAGATGCTGCGGGCAGAAGATCAGCACGTCGTATCCGCTGATCGTCTCGATCGACGGACACTCCCACATGTCGCCGAAGTCCTCGAAGCCGGGGACCTTCAGCTGACCGGCAAAGCGCCAGCCCGCAGTCGGCGAATCGGAGACGTAGACGATCACGCAGCCCTTTTTCTCCTTCGTCTGCGCGCCGATGACGAGATAGTATTTTCCGGTCTTTTCATCATGGATGATCTTCGGATCCCGCTGATGCTCGGTATACGCCGGATTCGGTCCGAACAGCGGCGGCTGCTTCTCCGCCGTTCCGTCGTCCTTCAGGTTCACAAGGCAGGTGTACGGTCTGCGCGTCCAGTCCTCGTCCCGATGGTTGCCGGTGTAGTAGAGATACACCGAATCGCCGGTCGGCAGCGCGGAGCCGGAATACGCGCCCTTGTTGTCGTATTCCGTGTCCGGCCGGATGCAGACGCCCATGTTCTTCCACGATACCAGATCCTTCGAGACGGTATGGTACCAGTATTTCAGCCCGTGCACCGCGCCCCACGGACACCACTGATAGAACAGATGCCATACCCCGTCGTGGAAGACGAATCCGTTGGGATCGTTCAAAAGTCCCGTGACCGGCTGGATGTGATACTGCTGCCGGTAATCCGACCGCGCAATGCTCTCATGGAGCGCACGGATCTCCTCGGCGCTTTTCAGCACGCGATAGCGCTCCTCCTTGGTCCACGTCTTCATGGTCGTCATCCTTTCGTTTGATATGATATATCATTTTACACGATTCTTCCGCAAAGCGCAAGTGCGTCGCACACAGAACCGAAAAAACAGTCAGCCGTGCGTTCGAAAACGCGGCTGACTGTCGGATCCTGTTCAGATGTGTTTCAGAAGCTCGGCGCGTACGCCGTCCATGCGCGCGTCGGACAGACCGAAGTCCATCTCGCGATAGCTCCACGCGGCGTGTCCGATGCCGTACTTCTCAAATGCCGCATGGATCATGCGGTACCAGGCAAGCGTGTCCTCCGGCGTTGCGCGGTCGATCACGCCGTATTCGCCGCAGTACAGCGGCACGCCCTTCTTCTCGGCGGCCGCAACGGCTTCCGCCATGAACGCCTCGAAGTATGCGGGCGAAAGCGTGGTGTCGGGCGGGAACTTCTCGTACCCCGCGCAGGACAGGGTGCCCATGCGCACGTCCGCTTCCGCCATTTCGGCAAACGTCGCCGTGACCGGAATCCGGAACGCGGGATCCATGGTCTTGATCCAGTCCGCGCCCTGATGCGTGAAGATCAGCGGCTCGTAGCAGTGGAAGTTGCAGACGATATGATCGTCGAACGGCACGTCGATGTCCTTGACCGCAACGGCGCTGTTGTGCCAGTACCCGCCGACGAGGATGTACGCGTCCGGCGCGATCGCGCGGATGCGGCGGATACATTCCGTCGCGACGCGGTTCCACGTGTCGCAGTACACCTTCTCCGTCACCTCGTTGAGCAGCTCGAACGCCACCGTGTCCGTATCGTCGCGGAAATGCGCGGCGATGTTCTCCCACAGCCTATAGAACCGCTCCTGATGGCGCGCGTTGTCGAAGAAGCCGGATTCGCCTTCGTTCGCGTCGAAGGAAAAGCCCGCCGTCTTGTGCAGATCGAGCACCATATTGAGTCCGTTCCGTCTGCACAGGTCGATCGTCTTTCTGAGACGCCGGTAGCCGTCCTCGATCGGCTGCGCGTCCCTCGTCTCCAAAAGCTCGTAGTCGATCGGCACGCGCACATGGTCCGCGCCCCATTGCTTGATCACCGCGAAATCCGTGTCGCGGATGAAGGTGTCGTAACGTTTCTTCGTGTGGTCGCACTGGGAAAACCAGCCGCCGAGATTGATGCCTTTCCGATAGCCGTTCCAGATTTTCATATCGAATGCTCCTTCTGTCGCTTTGTGTTCAAAAGAAACCGCCCTGCTTGCCCAGAGCGGTTTTCAGGAGGGAAGGTAATGAAGTACATCACCCTTTAACGCTGCCTGCGGTTACGCCTTTGATGATCGACTTGGACAGAATGATGTAAACGATCAGCACCGGCAGGATCGCCAGCAGGATGAACATATACACCTTGCCCATGTCGAACTTCGAGTAGTCCGCGCTTCTCAGCTGCGCGATCATGATCGGGACGGTCTTCATTTCCGCCTTGTCGAGCAGCAGCGCGGGGATAAAGTAGTTGTTCCACGAGCTCACGAACGAGAAGATCATCTGCACCGCGATTGCGGGCTTCAGCATCGGCAGCACGATCGTATTGAAGGTGCGGAATTCGTTCGAGCCGTCCACGCGCGCCGCGTCGATGACGTCGAGCGGCAGCACGCTTTCCATGTACTGCTTCATGTAGAAGAACACGACGGGCGCCGCGATGCCCGGCACGATCAGCGGGATGAAGCTGTTCGTGAGGTGCATCTTGTTCATCAGCTGCAAAAAGCCGAGCGCCGAGACCTGCGCGGGGATCATCATGACCGCCATGATGAACGTGAACACGAGCTTCTTTCCGCGGAAGTTATACGCGTGCACGCCATATGCGGTCAGCGCCGAGAAGTACGTCGTGATGACGGCGCTCGACAGCGCGATGATCAGGCTGTTGAGCATGCCGCGCGGAATGTTGATCGACGCGTCGTTCCATGCGTTCTTGAGGTTGACGAAGAAGTTGCCCTTCGGCAGCAGCGTGAAGCCGGTGGCAAGCTGCGCGTTGGAACGCGTCGCGTTGATGATCATCAGGTAGAAGAAGAACAGACAAAGGAACGTCAGGAACACGAGGATGGCATAGACGATCACGCGAAGGATGGTGAGCTTGATCTTGCCGAGGGTATTGTCGCTGACTCTATGCTTCATATGACATTCCCCTTTCTCTCTCTGTGTTTGCGGTTCGGATCCTTATACTGTGCAGAAAGCATCTTGTAGACAATGCCGCCGAGCACGCCCGTGATGATGAAGATGATCACCGAGATCGCGCCAGACATGCCGAGGTTCTTGGTCTTGAGATAGCCGTTCAGATACATGACGAGCGTTCGCGTCGTGCCGTTCGGCACGCCGTCGCCCTTGCTCAGGACCTGCGGCACGTCGAACATCTGGATACCGCCGATCATCGCCGTGATCAGGCAGTAGACGAAAATCGGCATCAGCAGCGGCATCGTAACCTTGAAGAACACCTGCACGGAGTTCGCGCCGTCGATCGTCGCCGATTCGAACAGCGCCTGATCGATGCCCATGATACCCGCCATCAGCACGATCGTCGTGTTGCCGAACCACATCAGGAAGTTCATCAGCGCGATCATGCCGCGCACACTGACACGGATGGAGAAGAAATCAAAGGAATGATCGATGACGCCCCATTGCTCCAGAAGCGCCTGGATCGGGCCGACACGCGAGAACAGCGTGTAGAACAGCATCGAGAATGCCGCCGCCATGATGAGGTTCGGCATGTAGATGACCGTTTTGAAGAAGCCCTGCCCCCTGATGTTGAGACGGTAGCTTGTGAAGAACAGCGCAAGCAGCATCGCGATGACGAACTGCGGGACCGCGCCGGCAACCCAGAGGATCATCGTGTTCAGCGCGTATTTCAGAATCAGGATCGTTCCGTCCGGATCGGGCGTAAACAGGGCTTTGTAGTTGTCCAGCCCGACGAAGTTCGGACCGACCTGCTGAAGGCCGATGCGATACGTCTCAAAAAAACTGTTGTAGATTGTTAAGAATTGCGGGACCAGCGTGAAGATGATGTAGGCGATGAAGAACGGCGTTATGAAAATGTACCCCCACTTTGCATAACTCACGGACTTCAGCTTTTTCGCCGTTCCCGTTTGGATCTTTTCCATGAAATTCTCCTCCCCCGAGGTCTTTCAGAAACACTGCGGCAGGGGAAGCCCCTGCCGCAGTTTGTCGATCAATTACGCAGGCAGCTTGATGTTCGGATAGGTTTCCTTGATCAGCTGATAGAAGTTCTTCATAGCGGTGTCCTTGTCGACGGAGCCGTTGAAGTACTCCTGCAGTTTGTTCTGCAGACCTTCGTTGAGGATCTGGTCGTAGTTGGTGTGGTTCTCCCACTTGATGTTCTTCGCGAGCTCTGCAAAGACTGCGGTGTCGTTCTGACCGTCGAGGATCATGGTGTTGCCCCAGTTCGGATCGTTTGCGAACTTCTCCGCGACCTTGGTGTTGTTCGGATACTGACCTTCGTTCGCAACGAGCTTCGTGCAGACGTCTTCGTTCTTGGTGAACGTCTCAAAGATGTCCTTCAGCATTTCGGTGTTGTCGGAACCGGTTGCTGCAAGCAGCCACGTGCCGCCCCAGAAGTATGCCTGCGGGCCCTGAACGATGCACCAGTCACCGACGCAGCCCTTCTCGGGATCCATCGCGTTGGTCATGCAGAAGTTGTAGTACCATGCCGGTCCGAAGAAGCACATGGTCTTGCCGTCTGCAAACATCTCATTGGTCTTTTCCGTATCCCACACGCCTGCGGTCAGGGTGTAGCCGTTCTTGATGTACTTGTCGGTCTGCTCGATCCACGCGGTGATCTGCGGGTCAAACTGGAGGTTGTCGTTTTCGTCAACCCAGGGCATCGTGCAGTTACCGGAGAACACACGGTAGGTCTCTGCGAAGGAAGCGGTCATCAGATAGCCCTTCTCCTTTGCCTGAGCCGCGACTGCGTCGAACTTCTCCCAGGAATCGATTGCCGCCTGGACTTCTGCGGGATCATCGGTGCCGAGAACGTCCTTGGCAATGCTCTTGCGGTAGATGACCGCCGCAGGGCAGCACTGGAAGGAAACGCCCTTGCAGACGCCCTTATCATCGGAAGCCGCCTTGATGGTGTACTCATACATCGTGTCGGCATTGGTATAGCCGATCTTCGAGATGTCCATCGAATAATCGGAATTGACATACTTGCCGATATAGTCCTGCTCAACAAGGAACATATCGATCTTGTCGTCGTCCTTTGCGTTCGCCTGATTCAGCAGCGCTTCGTCGAGCTTCTGCTGATAAGCGCCGTTGTCGCTCGGGGTGATGATCCAGTTGACGGTGACGCCCTCCGGAACGGTGTAGTACTTCTCGAAGAATCCCTTGAATTCTTCATTCCAGGCATAGATGTTGAATACCTTGCCCTGTGCCGCTGCTTCAGCGGGCTGTTCTGCGGGCTGTTCTGCGGGCTGTTCTGCGGGCTTATCCGCAGGCTTTGCGGTGCAGGCGACGATGCCGACCAGCATCAGGACTGCCATCAGGATTGCGACCAGTTTCTTCATGATTGTTACTCCTTTTTTTATTCTGTTTTTTGAAACCTTTTCGGCTCCTCTTTCCTATATCAAAACGCTTGCGCGTTTCAACCGATGTTCCGCACGGTACTGCCCGGCAAAAGCTCGCCTTCCACCATGATGCTCTGCGGCAGCCAGGTGTCCGGATGCTCGATCTGTTCGATCAGCTGTCTCGCCGCTTCGGTGCCCATCTCCGTCGCTCCCTGCCGGTAGGTCGTGAGCTTCGGGCGAAGCACCTGCGAAAGCGGGATGCCGTCGTATCCGACGACGCTCATGTCCCTCGGCACCGCGATGCCGTGACGCTCGAGCTCGCTCATGCCGCCGAGAAACGAAAGATCATCCGGGTAGAAGATGCAGCTCGGGCGTTCCGGAAGCTCCAGGATCGCCCTCGTTGCGAGCCCGCTCGATCTCGGATCGTGATACACCGCAGGGCGGATGTATTCCGGCGAGACCGTAATGCCGAGCGTTGCGCAGGTCTTTTTGAAGCTCGCGATGCGCTTCTGCGTGACCGATGTCATCTCGCCGTGAATGAACGCCAGTTTCCTGTGTCCGTTCTCATACACGAACCGCACCAGCGCTTCCATGCCGCGGACATTGTCCGAAAGAATCGACGTGCGGCTGTCGAACAAATAGTCCAGCGTGACCGTAGGTATCTCGCTTGTCGCGAGGCGAATGATCGCGGGATCCTGGAAGTCCGCCGAAGCGATGACCACGCCGTCGCAGCTGCGATACTTCGCGTGCTCGTAGTAGTCCATCGACATCGCCCCGAGATCCTTGCTGATGAAGGTGATGTCGTAGCCGAGCCGCTCCGCCTCCGCCTTCACGCTTTCGAGGATCTGTGAAAAGTACTCATGCGTGATACCGCCGCCGGTCGTGTCCGAAAACAGGACTCCGATGTTGTAGCTTCTTCCGACCTTCAGCGCTCTCGCCGTCGCGTTCGGCAGATATCCGAGCGCCTTTGCCTGCTCACGGATCCGTTCCGCGGTCTTCGGCGCGATGTCCGGCGCGCCGTTAAGCGCTTTGCTGACCGTTGCGCGGGATACGCCGCATGCCTTGGAAATGTCCGTTATGGTGACCATGCGCCGTCCCCTTTCGAAATGATATAATCTTAATCGATTTCGTCAAGTTCATTATAGCGTCCTCTTCTCCACTCGTCAAGAGGGTATTTTTACTTTTTTCGTGTTTTTTTCCATAAAAAATGTGTACCGGAGCCCCGTTTTTCAAAAGTTCACAGTTTTTGAAAATTATATCTTGCCTTTTTCTTTCGTTTTGTTTATAATGTACTTAATCGATTAAGTAAACACAAATCAATGGGGTGATTGAATGCAGTACGGATATTTCGACGACGACGCAAAGGAATACGTCATCACGCGGGCGGACACGCCGCTTCCCTGGATCAACTATCTCGGCAGCGACGGATTCTTCTCGCTGATCAGCAACACCTGCGGCGGCTACAGTTTTTATAAGGATGCGAAACTTCGGCGGATCACGCGGTTCCGGTACAACAACGTTCCGCACGACGAAGGCGGACGCTGCTTCTACATCTGCGACGGTGAAACAGTCTGGAGCCCGGCGTTCCTGCCGGCAAAGACCGCGCTTGATTTCTACCGCTGCCGTCACGGTCTCGGCTATTCCGTCTTTGAGGGAAAAAAGAACGGCGTTTCCGCGTCGCTGACAGTGACCGTTCCGATGCTCACCGATATGGAAGTGCAGAAGCTTGTGTTGAAGAACGAAAGCAGCATCGAGAAGAAGCTGACCGTTTACGGCGTCGCGGAATGGTGCCTGTGGAACGCGGTCGACGATTCTACGAACTTCCAGCGCAACTGGAACATCGGCGAGGTCGAGATCGAGGGCGGTACGGTCTATCACAAGACCGAATACCGTGAACGCCGCAACCACTACGCGTTTTATTCCGTCAACGCCCCGATCGACGGCTTTGATACCGACCGCGACACGTTCCTCGGACGCTTCCGCGGATGGAGCGAACCGCAGGCGGTCGAACAGCGTACCTCGTTCATGAGCATCGCTGCCGGCTGGGCGCCGATCGCCGCGCTGCGCCTCTCCCTCACCCTCGCCCCCGGCGAATCAAAAACGCTTCTCTTCCGGCTCGGCTATGTCGAAAACACGCAGGAGAAAAAGTTTACTGCACTCAATGTTATTAATAAGGAAAAAGCGCACGCCATGCTTGCCGCGTTTGATACCGAAGCGCAGTTTGACGCGGCGATGGATGCGCTCAAGGCATACTGGTCTTCCCTGCTCTCCCGTTTTGCGGTGCAAAGCAGCGAGGATAAGCTCGACCGCATGGTCAACATCTGGAACCAGTACCAGTGCATGGTCACGTTCAACATGTCGCGCAGCGCTTCCTATTATGAAAGCGGCACCGGCCGCGGCATGGGCTTCCGCGACAGCTGTCAGGACCTTCTCGGCTTTGTGCATCTGATCCCGGAGCGCGCACGCGAGCGCATCATCGATATCGCGTCGATCCAGTTTGCGGACGGCAGCACCTATCACCAGTATCAGCCGCTGACCAAGCGCGGCAACGCCGACATCGGTTCCGGCTTCAACGACGATCCGCTGTGGCTCATCGCCTGCACCTGCGCGTATATCCGTGAGACCGGCGATTTCTCGATCCTCGATGAACCGACGCCGTTCAACAACGAGACCGGCACTGAAGTCCCGCTTATGGAGCATCTGCGCCGCAGTCTACGCTACACGGTCGAGCATCGCGGTCCGCACGGACTGCCGCTGATCGGCCGCGCCGACTGGAACGACTGCCTGAATCTGAACTGCTTCAGCCTGACGCCGGGCGAGAGCTTTCAGACCTGCTCGAACTTCGAGAGCGGCAAAGCGGAAAGCGTCTTCATCGCGGGTATGTTTGTGAAGTACGGCAAGGAATATGCCGCGCTGTGCGATCGTATCGGATTGTCCGAGGAGGCGGCAGACGTTCGCGTATCCGTTGAGGAAATCGAGCAGGCAACACTGAGATTCGGCTGGGACGGCGAATGGTTCCGCCGCGCGTACGACGCGTTTGAACGTCCGATCGGCAGCCGCGAAAACGACGAAGGCAAGATCTTCATCGAGCCGCAGGGCTTCTGCGTCATGGCAGGCATCGGCGGACCGGAGTACGGCAAGCGCGCGCTTGCGTCAACCGAAGCGCTGCTCGGCAACGAATTCGGCATCGAAGTGCTGCATCCCTGCTATACGGAGTATCACGACTATCTCGGGGAGATCTCCTCGTATCCTCCGGGCTATAAGGAGAACGGTTCCGTCTTCTGTCACAACAATCCGTGGATCACGCTGGCGTACTGCATGGTGAAGGACGGCAACGGTGCATTCGATCTCTACAAGCGCAACGCGCCCGCCTATATCGAGGACAAGAGCGAGATCCATCGCACCGAGCCCTATTGCTACAGCCAGACGATCGCGGGGCGCGACGCAAAAACGTACGGCGAAGCCAAGAACGCATGGCTCACCGGCACAGCCGCGTGGTCGTTCGTCGCCGTCAGCCAGGGCATCCTCGGCATTCGCCCGGATTACGACGGTTTGATCGTCGATCCCTGCCTGCCGGACACGATGGACGGCTACCGTCTCTCCCGTCTGTTCCGCGGCACGCGTTATGACGTCACGGTCCGCCGCGGCGAAAACAAGGGTCTGATCGTCAACGGAAAGCCGGTTCCCGGCAATATCGTTCCGCTGACCGACGCGCCTGTCTGCGCCGTTGCATTAACGATCTGATCCCATCCCCTGACAGTTTCTTTATTTCCTTCCTGATAAAAGAAAGAACCTTGCTTTTCGGCAAGGTTCTTTCTGAATTGCTGTCTCAGATCAGGTTTTTCTGCGTTTCTGCGGAGAACAGATGCATCAGATCGCTGTCGAACGTGAAGCTGATCGATTCGCCGTACTCGAAACCGGCGCGCTTCTCTGCCGGAAGATCGACCGTCTGCAGCACGATCACGACATCCTTTCCGTTCGCATTGATATGCAGATGCATCGAGGATCCCATCATCTCGCAGACGTCCACGACGGCGTTCAGATGCGGTATCGACTCGTTCGACGCGCAAAGGGAAATATGCTCCGGACGAATGCCGAGCACGATCTTCTGCGGCGCAACGCCGTTATCCTTCAATGCCCGCTGCTGTACATCGTTCAGCACGAAACGAACGTCGCCGATGCATACACTGTAGACGCTCGCATGCTGTTCGAGTTCCGCATCGAAGAAGTTCATCTGCGGCGAGCCGATGAATCCCGCGACAAACAGATTGTCCGGATGGTTGAACACCTCCTGCGGGGTGCCGATCTGCTGGATGAAGCCGTCCTTCATGATGACGATGCGATCGCCCAGCGTCATTGCCTCTGTCTGGTCGTGCGTGACGTAAATGAACGTCGTATCGATGCGATGACGGAGCTTGATGATCTCTGCGCGCATCTGATTTCTGAGCTTTGCATCGAGGTTACTGAGCGGCTCGTCCATCAGCATGACTTTCGGCGCGCGCACGATCGCTCTGCCGATCGCAACACGCTGCCGCTGACCGCCGGACAGCGCCTTCGGCTTGCGGTCCAGATACTCGGTAATGCCGAGGATCTCCGCCGCTTCACGGACCTTTTTGTCGATCTCCTGTTTCGGCATCTTGCGCAGCTTCAGCGCGAACGCCATGTTCTGGTACACCGTCATGTGCGGATACAGCGCATAGTTCTGGAAGACCATCGCAATATCGCGATCCTTCGGCGCAACGCTGTTGACCAGCTTGTCGTCGATATACAGTTCGCCGCCGGAGATCTCCTCGAGCCCCGCGATCATGCGGAGCGTCGTGGATTTGCCGCAGCCGGACGGACCGACAAAGACGACGAATTCCTTGTCTTTGATCTCAAGATTGAAATCATCGACCGCAGTGACTTTGTTGTCATAAACCTTCTTGATATTCCTGAGTGACAGATTTGCCATACTGCTTTTGACTTTAACGGTCCCGAACTTCTTCAACGAACCGCCTCGCGCGCCGCGCATACGTCGGCCGCGCATTACGGCAGGTCTCCACACTGCCGCACCCCAAGCCGAGGGGATGGTTTCCTCCTTTATTGCAGTTTTCCCCCGCGCATACTGTGGAGTGTACGGGTTCCGACCGTTTTACAAATCATCGTCCCTTTTCCGGGCAGTTCTATTATAAAAGCCGTCCTGTGCGCTTGTCAAGAAAAATCTTAATCGATTTCGTAATTATATAGGATCTTTACGGATATCCAAAAAGCACAGCCTTCCGCCGTGCTTTTCTGAATCCCCGTCAGCGGGCGTTATGCTTTTTCAGCGTTTCGAGAAGCCACAGTCCCGTCTCGGTAAAATCATCCCGCTCAAAGCCGTTGTACTTCGGTACATTGAATCGGATCATCGAGCAAGCCTCGTTCGCCTTGCTCAACGCCCACATACAGTAAGAGATTTGTTCCTGTTCCAATAGGTCAATCCATTTGTCTGCGCTCTCAAGATCCCGCGGAAGGCCGCCGCTCGAAGCCGTCACGCCGTATTCGGTGACAAAGACCGGCAGCCCCGCGCTCCGAACCTCGGCAAGCATGTCCCGCACATCCTGTCCGTGGGTCGCAGCGTAGAAATGCAGCGTGTACATGACATTCCCATAAGAAAGCGGATCGGCGGCGACGCTCCTGAGGTCCTTCGACCAATCCGGATTGCCGACAAGGATCACCGAATCCGGATCCTTGTCCCGAATGATCGGAATGATCTCCTCCGCGTAGCGTTTCACGGTCGCCCAGTCCACGCCGTTCGGTTCGTTGCAGATCTCATACAGCACGTTATTGTGATCGCGGTACTGCTCCGCCATCTCTCCGAAAAAGACCTTTGCATCCTCCAGATAACGATTGGGATCACCGTCGCTTAGGATATGCCAGTCGATGATCGCATACATATCGTGCGCTTTCGCATATGCGACGCCGTTTGCGACGTTCTTTTGATACCGCTCTCTGTCTCCCTTTGCGCAGTATCCGATCACACCCATGCCGTAGGTATAAACGGCAAGCCGGACAACGTTCACACCGTACTCCTCCGACAGCTCACGGAACAGATCGTCATTGATAAACGATTCTGTGGTAATAAGATCGTGCGTGCTGACGCCCCGCAGCATAACGGGATCCCCTTTTTGATCGCACAGCCTGCCGCCGATCACCTGCAGCTTCCCGCAGGAGGATGGACGCGCTCTGCCGTCCTTCACGGCGTTTTTCACGCCGCATCCGCTTGCGGCAGACAGCAGAAACAGTACCGAGAGCAGCAATGTCAAAGCTTTTTTCATATGGCAGCATCCTTGTAAAGAATTTGTACGGCAAGCAAAGCCTTTCCGTCGGGATTCGGATCCCGTAATGATTATACGATTCAAAAGCAATCCATGTCAATGAGCATTTGACGCGCATCTGATAACGATCGTTTCATCTGCACCAAAGCGCAGCGAAGTCGAAACGGAGCAGGTGGGCGGCGACATTTTCTCCAAAAAGAGAAATGTCGCCGCGAATGATTCGACGTTCGCGGCGACGTGGCGCGCCTGTTGATAACGGACTTGCCAGCAAGCGATTGATAGCGCCGCGGAGGCGTTGTGAGGGCGTTTACAACCGAGCAGCCGAAGCAGGCGTGATCATGGTACGCGCGGGAAGCGCGCGATCTACCGCTGTAACGAAGTGGTTTGCGGAAAGGAGCCGCAACGGAGATGGTGAGCGGTGACATTTTCTCCAAAAAGAGAAATGTCGCCGCGAACGATTCGACGTTCGCGACGACGTGGTACGCCTGTTGATAACGGATTTGGTAGATGCATAATAGGCAACCGCACAATCCTCGGCGGCTGTTACTATGCTCTTTCCGTTATTTCATTCGCATCATGCGTGCGAACCGCGCGATGACGATTACGGCGATCAGAATGATGATGATCGCGATTGCGACGAGCAGGGAGATCCACCATTGGGACAGCGTCTGCTGCTCCTTCTGTTCCTTCTCCTGCTTTGCTTTTTCCTCATCGGTGATCTTCTGGGGCTCTGCGATCGTCATTTTCACCGACTGATCCTCCGTGTGCTGTTCACCGTTGACATCCTCATAGGAGATTCGGACGCTGCCGTAGGTTTCGCCGTATTTCTGTGAGCCGGACAGCGTTGTGACAAACACGGTCATCGTCTTGTCCGCGCTCTCCTGCGGGGCAAGGTTGCCTAAAAACGCCGAGGAGCAGATGAGTCCGTCGCATTCCAAGGCGCAGCGGACGTTGAAGATCTGCGAAAAACCGGTGTTGTAGACGCAAACCGGCAGCGTAAAGCTTTCACCGCTTACGATCGATTCCGGCAAACGTACCTCGTCATAGCCCAGCGACGCCTTCTGCACGACGGTCAGCGGATACTCCGTGCCGTTTTCATAGGCCCCGCCGTTCTTTGCATCCTTGTAGAGACAGTCAAACCGGAACGTATGCTTGCCCTCCAGCGCGCTCGGCAGCGCGCGAAGCTCAAAGGTCACGGTCGTCGACTCGCCCTTTTTGAGGCTTTCGATCGTCTGATGGTCCTCCACGCCCTTGTGCCGGATCGTATCGTCCTCCGCCGCATAACGGATCACGACGTTCTTTGCGTCGCGCGTACCGGTGTTGCTGACGGTCAGCGTCGCGGTGAACCCGTCGCCGCCGTTTACGATCTCGCTGTATTCACAGTTCGTGATCTCAATTTTCGGCTGCGTGACACCGATCGTATACTTGCCCTCCTCGGTATACGCGCCGCCGTATTTGTCCTCGTAGGAAATCTGAACGGCTACGATCGCGGCGCCTTCCGTTGCGCCCGGTGCGATGCTGAGGTCGAAATCGACGTCGAGCTCGCCCTTGATCGGAAGCGCATCAAAGAACCGCGCGTTCAAATCGCCGCGCAGGGCGATCGATTCCGATTCGGGCGTCAAAGCGACGCGAATGTTCTTGGCGTCGTAGTTGCCGACGTTGGTCATTGAGACCTTCACCGTTGCCTGCTCTCCGCCGGAGACCTCGCTCGGCGTGATCGCGCAGTTCTGAATCAGGATGACCGGCTTCCGCACCGTCGACGGACCGCCGCCGCCCCCGGAGGACTGCGTTTTTCCGCCGGTCAGCTGTACCTGCAGATTGAACGTCTGTTCCGTCGGATCGCCTGCGGGCGTCTTATAGGACACATGGAGCACAACGGTATAGGTGCCGTTATAAAAGGTGCTTTTGAGCGGAACGCTGAACTGGATCAGATATGCGGTAGACTTCCCCGTTTTGTTCTCCTTGCCCTGCGTAACGTTATACGTCTGTTCGTGCACGTTGAACTGCAGATTGGAAGCCGCAAACGGTCCGTCCGGGATTTCCGGCACGACGCGGATCGTGTTCCCCTGCGTTTTGCCGAGCAGCGGCATGATGAACTGCACCGAGCTCTTCCCCTGCACGGGCATGTACCCGCCCGCATAGCTCTTTTCCATACCAGGATACTTCCAGTATGTGTCAATTTTCAGCGGTTCTGCCCCGCCGTCCGCGACCGCCGGCACCACGATCAGCAAAAGCGCCAATACCAGCAGCCATGCAAATACTCTCTGTTTCATACCTTTTCCCTTCTCTTTCGTTCGGTTTCTTCCTGTATATGTCAAAATCTCATAACAAACAACAGCGTTGCCGTTCGGTACACAAGTACGAGGAACCGGCGTCACACCTGTCTGCCAAATCCGGCGACGTGCGCGGCAGGGTTTGTACCGGTGTGAATCTCTCCCTCCGCCTCGCTTTGCTCGGCGCCTCCCCCATCAGGTGGAGGTCATGCTGTGTGTCCTTTGTCAACCGGATAACGAACGGCATCGCCGTTCGACACGCAGGCGCGCAACACCTCATCCGCCTTCGCTCACGCTACGGCACCTTCCCCTCAAGTAACCGCTGAATAAAGCGGCTATTTCAGCGAGAAGACCGGTTATCATTGAAAAAAAGACTCGAATGTCTCGTTCTTTCATGTTTCATGCCCTCATTTTGTGCTTTCAGAGCAGTTTTGGGCATAGTTATCCTGCGCATTACACATATCGTGTAAGCATATACAGATTCGCACTCGCAAAGGCAAGGTAGGCATAATCCTGATTCTTTTGGATCCCTTTATACCTTGCCTTTCGCCATCTAA
>JAEEGG010014529.1_pt1 | contig 16655 bp, 16 predicted proteins | sample 9134161 | NCBI WGS metagenome assembly JAEEGG01 (sample SAMN16246543, study PRJNA631951) | gut metagenome | biome: gut microbiome; feature: rumen; material: CR-attached | host: Bos | place: Iran: Karaj | collected 2018-10 | reverse complement strand
CCGAATACTGGATATCATTTTGTATCATGGAGTGATAACGACACAGTAAATCCAAGGACAATAATTGTTGATTCAGACATAAATCTAACAGCAATATTTGAAATTAATAGTTATAATATATCTGTTGTTTCTGCAAATACAAATCAGGGTACAGTTGCTGGTTCAAATACATATAATTATAATGATGTTGCTGAAATATCTGCAACTCCGGCTGAACATTACCATTTCTTGTACTGGAGTGACGGTAATGACGAAAATCCTAGGTCAATAACTGTTACAGAAGATTTGTCGTTGACAGCTTATTTTACAATTGACCAATATACAGTTACTGTAAATTCAGATAATGCTTCTCAGGGTACAGCTTCTGGTTCAGGACCATATATATATAATTCAAATGCTATTGTATATGCTATCGCAAATCCAGGTTTTGCTTTTACCGAATGGCAGGATCACAATACCGATAATCCAAGAACAATTCATGTAGAATCGGATACTGCACTGACAGCTAGCTTCGGCGAAGCTTATCTTTTGACTGTTGCTTCTTCTGATCTTTCTATGGGTAGAGTTACTGGTGGCGGTTATTATTTACCAGGTTCAGAAGTGCAAATTAGAGCAACTGCTAATTCTCATTATCATTTTGTTTCGTGGAACGATAGTGTAACAACTGCGACAAGAACTATAACTATGGGTGATGAAGATGTGACATATACTGCAACATTTGCACCTGACAGATATACTATTAATGTAGTGTCGGCAAATGAGGACTTTGGTACTGTAAGCGGTGGCGGTGAATATGAATATCTTGAAGAAGTTGAAATCTCTGCTACACCAAACAATGGTTACCTCTTTGTAAAATGGAGCGACAACAATACTGAGGCTACAAGAACAGTTGTTGTGACAGCAAACAAGACATATAGGGCAAACTTCGCAGTCGATCCGGACTATGATAATGCTGTTGACGAAAATATGTTGAATAGCATAGCTGTTTACCCGAATCCGACAACTGGTATTGTAAATATCGAGGCAGAAGGTTTGGCAAAGGTTGTTGTTTTCGATGTAACCGGACGCGAAGTTAAGGCTCTTGGCGCACAAAACACAATCGATATTTCTGATTTGGAAGCTGGTGTTTACTTCTTCTCGATTGAGACAGCAAATGGCACAGCAATGAAGAAACTCGTTAAAGAATAAAATTCGTTTTCATATTGTTAGAGGTCGCAACATTTTTGTTGCGACCTTTTTTGTGTGTGTAACAAACAAAAAAAAGCGCCTCACCGAGACGCTTCTTTTGTGACCCCTAGGCGAATCGAACGCCTATCGTAGGAACCGGAATCCCAAATTTTATCCATTAAACTAAGGGGCCGTATGCGTTTGCAAAGGTAATGCTTTTTTCTGTTGGAGGGAATTTAATGTGAAGAAAAGTTAGAAAGGCGAACGGGCGAAAGGGCTTGCAGGCAGACAGGCTTGCAGTCTAGCGGTCTTCCTGCTTTCCTGCCTTTTGGCCTTTTAGCCTTTCAGCCTTTCAGCCAGCGAAGCTTTCCACCGCCAGTTCGTACGACTTTAGTCCGAAGCCAGTTATCACACCTTTGCATTTCGCTGCAATCACATTTTCGTGACGGAAATTCTCGCGGGCATAAACATTGGAAATATGTACCATAACTACGGGCAGGCTTATTGCTGCGACAGCATCGCGGATGGCGTAGGAACTATGCGAATATGCACCTGCATTGAGGATTATGCCGTTGTAATTTTCTGCGTCGGCTTTGTGAATTTCAGCAACGATTTCGCCTTCGTGATGAGACTGGAAATAATGTATTTCGTGTTCTGGAAATTCCTTCTTCAACGATTCAAGGTATGATTCAAAATCCTCGTGTCCGTAAATTTCTGGTTCTCGACGACCTATGTTTCCAAGGTTAGGACCGTTTATGATTAATAGTTTCATCTGTTTTTATTATTTTTGCAAAGGTAAAACTTATTTGCGAAACATAGAACAATAATGAAACCGCGCGAAACTACACTCAAGGAATACGAGGCGTACATAATGCTTGAACGCTCTCTTTCGGAGAACACGCACATTTCCTATATGCAGGAACTGACCAAACTCGACCAGTACCTTGACAAAATCGGTTTTTCGGGCAATTTCGCCGAGGTCGATACCGATATGCTTCGCGAATATATACGCCATATTGCATCGCAGGACATTGCTGCAACTTCGCAGTCGCACGCCATTTCGGCAATAAAGTCGCTGTATAAGTTTCTGCTCGTTGACGACCAGATTGATGATGACCCGACCGAACTTATTGAAACACCGAAACTTGCCCGTCATTTGCCTACTGTGCTTACTGTTGAGGAAATTGAAGCGATAATTGGTGCAATAGATGTCAGCACCGAACTTGGACACCGCAACAGGGCTATAATCGAAGTGCTGTACGGCTGTGGTTTGCGTGTGTCGGAATTAGTTAGTTTGCGACTGTCCGACTTGTTTTTCGGCGAGGAGTTTATCCGCGTTGTCGGCAAAGGCGACAAACAGAGGCTGGTGCCAATCGGACATAAGGCAATGCAGGAAATCGACAACTATATGAAGTCGTTCCGCAACCACATTGAGCCGCAGAAGGGCAGTGGCGACATTCTTTTCCTTAACCGCAACGGCAAAAAACTTACCCGTGCAATGATTTTTACAATCATAAAGCAGACTTGCAAGGCGGCAGGAATAGAAAAGAATGTTTCTCCGCACACTTTCCGTCATTCGTTTGCAACGCATCTTGTCGAGCGTGGTGCAGACCTTAGGGTTGTGCAGGAAATGCTTGGCCACGAGTCAATTACAACCACAGAAATTTACACTCACATCAATAAGCAGACCTTGCTCGAGGAAATTTTGATGCACCATCCACGAAGTTGAACCATCTTGGCATTAATTTTGAAAACTATTTTTAATTTTGCAGTCTAAATGTTTGTCGTATGAAACGCATTTTTCTGTTGTCGATATTGATGTTGATGCTTTTTGTTTCAAATTCCTTCGCACAGGAGGATGCCGAAGCACAAGAAGCAGAAGTTGTCGATTCTATGCATTTCAAGTATTTCGGTATCAGATATGCATTTGAGGAGAACAAGAAGTCGTTGTATGTTGACATTAACTACAACGAAGAAACGCCGACTCAGGTAAACATAATGCGTCAGATAAAGATTAACGGTAAGTTTTACCCGGTAAAGAGGATAGGAGCAAAGGCATTTTATGGATGTCGCAATATTACCTGCGTTACCATTCCCGACAATGTGGAGATTATCGACAGCAGTGCGTTCCGTTGGTGTGTGAACCTATCGAATTTGGGCATTTCGAGTAACGTGAAGCGTATCGGGCCCGATTGTTTCCGTAATTGCACTAATCTTAGAAACTTTCATTTTCCAAGCAAGCTGACCGTGATAAATCCTGGAGCATTTCGCGCAAGTGGTCTCATGGAGGCTGTTTTGCCCGAAGGTTTGCAGGAAATAGGTGCTTATGCTTTCGAGGGATGCAAGGCGCTTGCTGCGGTGCGTTTCCCAAAGTCGTTGCGAATAGTCGGCAAGGAGGCTTTTGCCAATTGCTGGGCACTGAAGACGGTTTCACTGTACGACAATGTGCGTAGGGTGGAAGAAGGTGCTTTCATGTCGTGCCGAAGCCTTGTAACAGTAATATTTACAAAGGTGCAGGAGTCGTATGTGAAGACGATAGTCTCGCGAAATGCATTTGCCGAGTGCCGTTCGCTGACGACAGTAGCTTGCAATACCAGTCGCACTGGCAATGTAAAGGATGTATTGTTCCACGAGGAGTCGTTTGCCGACTGCAAGTTCAATATCGACAATGTTTTGTATGGAGGCAAGCCGGTTTCGGATCCGAGTGTGGCTAAACGCAAGAAGGGAGAAGCCGAATTCGAGGAAGAGGAAGTTTCTGTGAATGTTGACAATGCAACACGTCTTCGTACCAGCGAGACTGTAGCTCGAGCTCGCAAGGATATCGGTGTGAGAAAGAATACAAAGAAGAAAAAGAAATAATATTTATCGCTTTGGAAACTGTAATTAATTGGCTTAACGAACACATGCTGCCTTGTGCATACAAGCAGTTGTTTGGGATTAGTTGCCCGATGTGCGGTTTCCAGCGTTCGCTGATATCATTGTTGCGTGGCGATGTATGGGGGTGCATAGTTCAGTTTCCTCCTATCGTGGTATGGGTTCTTACGATAATAGCATGTATAGTATTGTTTGCTAAGCATTTGATGACCAAAAAGGTAGCATGGATAATCGTAATTGTAAACCTTGCTGCGTTTGCTTTCAACTGGGTATATCAGAATGTAATGTTCTAATATCAAATGAATATGGTAGAAAAAATGTTGCTAGTTAGTTTCTAATTCATATATTTGTGACATCAATAAAACGTTTAATAATATGACAGATCAGTTTCAAAAACAAAATGCTCCATATGCAGTAGCTGCAATGGTACTTGGTATTTGCTCCATAGTGTTTGGATGCTTGTTTGTAGGTTTAATTTGCGGTATAATAGGACTTGTGCTTGCAAAGAAAGGCAATGATGCTTATAATACAAATCCTGAAATGTATACAGGTAGAGGAATGCTAATCGCTGGAAAGATAACGTCGATTGTCGGCATCGTCTTCAGTGTAATACATATATTATACTGGATTGTTTGGGTGTTAATATTAGGTGCTTTTTGTATAGGAATGTGCGGTTCTGCAATGTAAAGTTTCAATATACAGCTAGCAGTAGTCATATACAATAGACGCATCTGGATGTTATGTCCTGAAAGTTATGCTTTTACCGAGTATAAAAAAATGGTTATTAATAAGTTTTTCCTGTGTTAAAATTTTTGAAAAAAAATTATTGCCATATATTTTAAAATACATACTTTTGTAAAGTAAAATTTAAAAATTAATAATATGACTGATCAAGTTCAAAAACAGAATGCACCGTATGCAGTAGCTGCATTGGTATTGGGTATTTGCTCCATCGTATTTGGATGCTTTTTTGTAGGTTTAATTTGCGGTATAGTAGGTCTTGTACTTGCTAAGAAAGGTTATGAAGCTTACAATGCAGCTCCAGATCAGTACGCTGGTGAAGGTATGCTTAAGGCTGGTAAGATAACATCAATCATTGGTATTATCTTCGGTGCTTTGTACATTGTATACTACATTATCGTTGTTGCAATAATTGGTGCAGCATACGGTAGCTTGTTCGCAATGTTAGGCTAAACCACCTATTAAAAACAAAAAAAGCCCAGAATTTTCTGGGCTTTTTTGTTATCTGTTAATCAACATATCCGATTAGTTCCTTCATGAGTTCTGCCTTTTCGTGGTAGCCGATTATGCGCTTCACTTCCTTGCCGTCTTCGAAAAGAATCATGCATGGGATAGAACGTATGTTGTATCGGCTCGACAGGTTAGGGCATTTGTCGGTATCAACTGTTCCGACAACAATTTTGCCAACGTTTTCCTTTGCTACTTCGGCAAGAACTGGCTTCTGCATCTTGCATGGTCCGCACCAGGTTGCAAAAAAGTCAACAAGCACAACGCCCTTGGCAACAATCTTGCTGAAATTCTTTTCATCGATGTTTACAACCTCGCCCTTTTCCGCTTTTTCGATTTCGGCATTTGCTTCTTCCGTCATCAGGTCGTTAGCAAGTTCCTCAATTTCCTTCGGAGTATTGTTCTGTGCGACAACTTCCTTGTCCTTTACCTCGGTTTCGTTGTTTGCCTGAGTCTGGTTGCATGATACCATGGCTGTTAGTCCCAAAGCAAAACTGATTGCTAAAAAAATGTTCTTTTTCATAATCATATAATTTTCGTTAGTACCTTTATTTAATTCTCTCTGATATTTTTGACAATATGGTTTCGGCAACCGGTTCACACTCAATGTATTCGTTGTTTCGGTGAAACCAAGTTATCTGACGGCGGGCATATCGGCGCGAGTTGCGTTTTATGAGTTCTATTGCTTCGTCGAGGCTTGTTTTGCCGTCGAAATGGTCGAAAAGTTCGGTGTAGCCGATAGTCTTGAGGGCAACCATGTCGCGATATTGCATCAGCGAGCGTGCTTCATCAACAAGTCCGCGCTCAACCATTATGTCCACACGGCGGTTTATCCTATCGTACAGAACATTACGGTCGGTGTTGACCAAAATTTTGATGGGCGTGAAATTGCGTTTCTGCCTGATGTTGGTTCTGAACTGCGAAAATGGTTTGCCTGTTTGCCGTGTCATCTCGATGCCTCGCATTATTCGCTGTGGATTTTTGAGGTCAACTGTGGCATAGTATTCGGGGTCGATGCGTTGCAGTTCGAAACGTAGTGCTTCGATTCCCTTTTCCTTGTATAAGTCGATGACTTCCTGTCGGATTACAGGGTCGGGGTCGGGCATAAGGTCGATTCCGTTGCATACAGCATCGATGTAAAGTCCAGAGCCACCGCACATTACTGCAATGTCGTGAGTTTTGTAATATTCGTTGAGCAGTTTTATGGCGTCGTCTTCGTACTGCCAGATGCTATAACGTTCGCTTATCGAAACATTGTCGATGAAATGGTGCTTTACCATTTTCATCTGTTCTGCGGTAGGCTTGGCGACACCAATTCCCAGTTCGCGATAGAACTGTCGTGAGTCGCACGACAATATTTCGGAGTTGAAATGCTTGGCAATACCTATGCTAAGGTCGGTTTTCCCAACTCCTGTCGGACCTGCTATTATAATAAGGTATTTTGCCAAGTGTATACGATTTTAGTAATTGTAGTCGTCGTTGTATCCGCCGCCGAATTCATCGTATCCGTCTTCGAATTCGTTGTCGTAGTACGGATTTTCCTCCTCTTCGTCAAAATCGTCGAAACTTTCGAGATTCTCTTCGCCACCGAATTCTTCTTCAATGTCTTCGAGTTCCAGCTGCTTCGGGGGCAAACCTTCGGCTAATGTGCATTTGGGGAATTTTGTCTTTTCATCCTTCTTGGTATAGTTGCGTACATCGACAACCTCAACAAAAAAGCTGTTTTCGCCAAGTAAGTCATATAGATACAGATATTTCTGTCCTTTTTCGGGCTTTACGAAATTCAAAGGAGTGTCTTCCATCAGACGGCAGTCCTGCTGTGTCTTTTCGTCCATGCGTTCGAGCAGGATTTCATTTTCAGGCTCGTCGCTTACTTCCCAGTTTTCATCGGCAATATAGAACATTGTGATAAGCGATGGGTCGTACTTGCAAGCCTTTTGTATTGCTACGTGAAGGTCCTTGAATGTCGAGTCGTCCTTCATTTCTATTTCCCTTACGAATTCGAGATCGTCAGAGATTTTGTATTTTATTACTTTTTGCATAGTCCTGTTATGAATTTTATCGTGTCAATATTATCTGCAAAGTTATAAATATTTGGCATTTGTGTTTCACCAAAATTAATGCAATTTTCTAAAATCTTGTTTTTCGACACTACGCATTGGATATTGTCTGATTGCAGGGCGAGTTCTTCTGCAAGTTTGTTTATGTCGCTGTAGTATTCGAAATGCACTACGCCGATGGGAGAGTTGAGGTCTTTTTTCTCTGTCAGCAGCAGGTGTCCGAAATTGACATGCTCTATCTTGTTCATTCCCATTACCGCGTACTGGTAGCTGTAGTTGTTATTGTACTTGTTGTGGTTTATGATGTTGGCATATTTTTGGAAAGCTTCACCCATTTTGTTGAAGTCGTAACCTTCTGGCAGATAGAATTTTGATACGCTACGGCAACCAAGACCGAAATACATGAAAACATCGTCGGCGAGAGCTTCGAGCTGTTCTGCGGTTTCGGTGCCGTCGAGTATGGCGACCGAATTGCGGTTGTGGCGCAGAATCTTGTCGTACTTGCCGAAATAGTATTCGAAGTAGCGGTTGGTGTTGTTGCTGCCTGTTGCGATTACGGCGTCGAATTCGGGCAGTCTTTCTTCGGTATAGGTTATGCGGTCGGATAGTTCTGGCGATTTTGCCTTAATCTGGTCGATTGCCCATTTCATTAGCACATTGTCCTTGCTCGACAATTTTGCGACAATCTTCACACCGCAGAGGAATGCACAGACGAAATCGTGGAAACCTACCATCGGAATATTGCCGGCCATCACTATCGCCACGCGGAAATTCGACAATTTCTCATCTATTTGGTATTTCGAGCAAAAATCTGTCAGTGATTTCCTGTCGAGTTGCGAATGCCAGTTTTGCAAGCAAAATCTCACATTCTCCTCGGTGAACCAAGGATTGTAGACCTTTATCTTTTCGAATCCAGGAAAACCTTCTACTTCCTTGCCATTGCAGATGTCAGCAAGGTCGTCGCCGAAAGATGCGAGGATTTCTATTCTGTCGTTTAGTGTCATTTCTTTTTATTTGAGGATTTGAAGATTTGAAAAGTAGAGGTTGTTGCTCGCAACGCCTCTACATACTTTCAACTCTTAACTCTTAACTTTCATCTAGTATCCCATTTGGTTCCAGCCTCCATCAATGTGCATGAGTTCGTCGGGACTGAGTACATTCACAACAACAATTGCGATTGTAAAGATTATAAGTCCAAGAACAAGGCCGATAATTGCGCAGGTTTTTCCCGATCTTACCTTGCCGAACGAGTTCTCGTCGTAGAGTTCTCTGTTTGCATTGAATTCTTTTTTGCTTTTTGCTGCGAACACCAATGCCAGAATGGCGAAAATTATTCCCAAGATTCCGCTGCAACAGCAGAATGTGAATATCGATATGATACCGAAGGTTAGAACTAGATTTGCGTGTGGTGCGCTCATTTTCATTCCGTTATAGTTTCTTGTGGCATTGTTTTCGTTTGTAGTTTGTTCGTTGCCCGTGTAGTTGTTGCTATTTTCGAATGCAGTTTCCATGTTATATGAATTTAAATATGTAGTTTATCAATATTATTGCCACGTTGGCTACGAAAAAGTATTTCAGTACTTTTTGCCATACTGCCGAATTGACTTTAAGGTTTATTACTAAAACCACCAGCATCAGCAGCATTGGAATCAGTGGCGGGTAAAGTTTTATGCTCTCGACTAGGTTGCCTCTCAACAATTCTATTATCGACCGTTGCATTCCGCATCCGGGACATTCCATGCCGAAAAAGTATTTTGTCGGGCAGGGCAGAAGGTGATGTTCGAGCCAGTCGAGAAACATAGTGCTGCTTTATTATTTTGCTTCGTATGCTTCCTGTATGGCCTTATAGAGTTCGGGCAGCCTTTTCGAGAGAGCTACAGGACGGTTGTTTTCGATGAAGCAGTGTGTACTTTGTGCGGTGCAGACGATTTTTTCGCCCACGCGCATTGTGTAAGCAAAGTCAAACTTTATCTCGCTCATCTTACTTACAGATACTTCTATTTCGATAATGTCCTTGAACGTCGTCGGGTTTTTGTAGTTGCATGCGATTGCAAGTACTGGCGAGAAAACTCCCTCAGCTTCAACTCTTTCGAAACCATAACCAATCTGGTCGAGCCAGTCGACGCGGGCTTCTTCCATGAACTTTACATAGTTTGAATGATGGGTGATACCCATTTTGTCGCATTCGTGATACTTTACTTCGTGCTTATAAGTGTGCATAGTTCTTATTTTTGTAAATCAGATTGCAAAGATAGGGTATTTCGGATAATTTACAAGTCTTGTGCTTCGGTGTCGATTGGCAGTTCTTGTATTTCAACGCTTTCTGCGTTCTGTGTCAATGATTTGGGCTCACGTGATTTGATGCGTTTTGTTGTGTTTACGCCCATATTTCGCAGCGAATCCATCTGCTTTAACAGATTGGCGTTTCCTGTCTGAAGCTGACCCATGGCCTTGTCGTATGTGCGTTTTACCGTATCGAGCTGATTGCCAAGCGTGTTGTAGTTGTCGGCAAATGTTACGAACTTATCGTACATGTTGTTGGCGGCATTGATTATGTTCTGGCAGTTGTCTTCCTGACGGCTGTTGTGCCAGGTTTGCAGTACAAGATGCAACGCAAGCATTAGGTTTGTCGGATTCAGTATTATCACGCCCATGCGGAATGCTTCCATCGAAAGGCTTGATTTGTAGTTTGTTGCGAGAATGTATGAGCCTTCGTTTGGAATAAACATCATAACGTATTTTATCGAATTCTCAACGTATTTTGGATAGTTTTTGGCAGCCAGTTCCTTGACGTGGTTGAATACAGATTCGTAGTTGGCCTTTATTGCCGCTTTGCGTTCTTCCTCGTTTTCGGCTCCGTTGTAATCGGAATATGCTGTAAGTGAGACTTTTGAGTCGATAATTATGCGGCTGCCGTCGGCGCAGTTTACCACAACGTCGGGGCGAAGTTCGTTACCTTTTTCGCCCTTGAAGCTTTCCTGGCACGAGAATTCGATTCCTTCACGCAATCCGCTGCTCGACAATATGTTGGCAAGAACTTGCTCGCCCCAGTCGCCATGTACTTTTCCGCGGTTCTTTAGCGCGTCGGCCAGATTGTCGGCGTTTTTGCCTATGGCTTGCGACTGTTCAATCATGTTTTTGAGTGCGCCTTCGAGCGACGAAATGTTCTTGTCGTTTGCCGATTTTGCTTCGGAGAGCTGTTTGCGCATGTTTTCCAGTTCGTTGCGCAATGGCGTTACAATGTTGCCCATATTTTCGGAATTGGCCTTTGCAAATTCTTCCTGACGTTGCTGGAGCATGGTGCGCGAGGTGTTTTCGAACTGCTGCCGCAGAAGTTCCATTTGCTGTTTCTGTTGTTCTTCGCGTTCGGCTTTCAGTTGTTCGTTTTTATTGTTTTGTTCCTCAAGACGAGTGTTAGCTTCTTGCAGACTTATTTTCAGATTGGTGTTTTCGGATTGCAACGACTGTTTCTCGTCTTTCAGACTGTTGTTTTCGTTGGTGAGGTCGCTTATACGGCGGTTTGTGTTGTTGAGTTCTGTCTCAAGGCGCGAGTGTTCGGCTGCGGCGTTTGCCGACATTAGTTCCTTGGTTTGCTCAAGCTGCTGTTGTGCATTACGTTTCGATAATACTATTATTATTGCTGCGGCTATGCCTGCAATCACAATTCCGATAATGATACCTATTAACATATACAAACTAATTTGCTACAAAGATAAGGAAAGATTCGAATATTTGGAAATTTGAATATTTGAAAATTTGTCAAGCTGTTGAAAATGTTTAGTTTTTTTAGTGAAGATGACTATTTGTGTCTCCTATGCGAGAACTTTTCTTTTTTTATGCCTAAAACATTTTTTTTGTCCTTGTTTTATATTATTTTTGTGACTTAAATTTTGTAAATTGGCCATATTATGTCCTTAGTTGATGAGATTATCGGAGAAGAAGATGTGAAAACATTTTACATTCTCAAAAATTTGCAATGCAAGGGGTGGAATGACCGTTCTGTTATGAGAACAGAATATCCTATTACCGATGGGCGTATTGTCGTATCGAATGGCACTACTCCTAAAAGAGAAAGCGCCAAGCGTGCCGATTATGCTCTTCTTCACAATGGAAATCCAATTGCTATTGTGGAAGCAAAAAAGAGCGATGTTCATCTTTCGACAGGAATACAGCAGGCACTGAAATATGGTAATATGCTCGATGTACCTTTCGTATATTGCTGCAATGGTTCTGCATTCTACGAGCACGACAGACTGACAGGAAAAGAACGTGAAATTCCGCTTGATCAATTTCCAACAAAAGATGAACTTCTGGAAAGAATACGCAGTTACCACAATTACACTCCCGAACAGCTGAAAATTGTAGAACAGCCATATTACTGGGAAAGTGGAATGTATCCGCCGAGATACTATCAGCGCCGTGCTATTAATGAAACTCTTAAGCATGTTGCGCAGGGCGATAAAAGAATGTTGCTCGTGATGGCAACTGGAACAGGAAAAACATTGACGGCTTTTCATATAATCCATTGTTTGAGAAAATCTGGTGCAGTAAAGAAAATATTGTACCTTGCCGACCGTAATGCGCTTATCGACCAGTCTGTAAAACAGGACTTCAGACCATTTGGAAAGGATATGGTTAAGCTTACGGGCAGAAATATGACTACTTCTGCTGAAATATATCTCGGTTTGTATCATCAGTTTTATGATTATCGCCGAGCAGATGATAATCAGCCATATATGGAGTATGATAAAAATTATTTCGATTTCATAATTATTGACGAGTGTCACCGAGGAAGCGCAAAGGCGGATAGCGAATGGCACAAGATTCTGGAATATTTTTCAGATGCCATACAACTTGGTTTGACAGCAACGCCTCGGCAAGACGATAATGTAGAAAACGACAATGCTGCTTATTTTGGCGAACCTATATATAATTATTCGCTGAAGCAAGGCATTGAGGATGGTTTCCTTGCTCCATACATGACAACTCGTATTTCCATAAATGTTGACCAGACTGGCTATCAGCCAGAAGAAGGCGAAATAGATAACAATGGTTTGCTGATGGAGAGTGAAACTGTATTTGAACGTTCTTCATTTGGTGTTGATTTGCATATTGATGACCGTGATATGATTGTGGCAAAATATGTTACCGACAAACTTCACGATATTGGCAGAATGACCAAGACCATAGTATTCTGCAACAGTGAAGAACAGGCAGGAAGAATTCGAGATATGCTTGTTGAGCTGAATAGGGATATGGTGCAGGTTGACGACCGCTATGTTATGAGGATTACAAGTTCCGACGCTTACGGAAAAAAGCAGTTGGAAAACTTTATAGATGTAAATGAGCATTTCCCTGTTATCGCAACAACTGTTGATTTGCTTTCTACTGGTGTGGATTGCAAGACATGTGGGCTTATCGTGATAAACCAGAATATTTCTAGTCTTGCGCGGTTCAAGCAGATTATTGGACGAGGCACACGCTTGCGCGAGGATAAGAATAAACTATACTTCCATATCCTTGATTTCTATGATGCTACATTGCATTTCAACGATCCTGATTTCGATGGAGAGGAAATTCTTGTTCCGCCACCGGGAGGCGGAGGAACAGGAGGTGGAAGTCGTACAGGAGGTGGAGAAACAACAGGACCTACACCACCACCGCCACCACCGCAGAAAAAATATCATGTAAAGGGCCGTGATGTGCAAATTGTTGGAGAACAAGTCTTGTATTTGGGCAAGGACGGCAAGCCAATTACGGAAAACTACACCGTTTATGCTCGCCGAAATATTCTCGGAACTTTTGCTTCGCTTGAGGATTTTGTAAAGAATTGGAACAGCGAGCAGCGAAAGTCGGCAATTGTCGAGATTCTTGAGGAAAACGGAGTTATGATAGACGCTGTCCGTGAAGTTTGCCCGGAACTCGCCAACACCGATGTTTTTGATATCGTATGCAATTTGGCATTTGGCAAGCAGAATCCGCCAACCCGTGCCGAACGTGCCGAAAAGGTGAGAAGAAGCAAGTTTTTCAGCAAGTACCAAGGTGTAGCAAAGCAAATTATCGAGGTTTTGCTCGACAAATATGCACAAAATGGTATAGTTGAATTTGAAAAACGAACAATTCTATCACAGGATCCTTTTACGCAGATTGGTACGCCCAAGGCAATAATCAGGGAACTTGGTAATATAGATGAATACGAGAAACTTATTACAGAAATTGAACACGAACTATATAATATAGCATAAATGGCATTGAATTTAGGTACATTACGCAATATGATGCGTAACGACAATGGTATTGCAACCGATGTCGTAAGACTGGAACAGATTGTTTGGTTGATTTTTTTGAAAATATACGACAGCCAGGAGGAAAATTTGGAATTGACATATCCGAATTTCCGTTCTATAATTCCCGACAAGTACAAGTGGCGCAATTGGGCAGTAGATAAAAAGAACAATTCAACACTGACTGGCGACGACCTTTTGGAGTTTGTAAACAATATGTTTCGCGAACTTGCCTCGCTGCCTGTAAACGAGGATACGCCTTTGGGACAGGTGCGCGTGCGTGATGTTTTTAGGTCGGGTATCAACAACTATTCGAAGAACGGACATATTCTGCGCGATGTCATTAATTATATCGACGCAAATGTAGATGTTGATGATGCCAAGAATCGTCATGCATTTGGCGAGATATACGAGGAAATGCTCCGATTGTTGCAGGCTGCAGGTTCGGCTGGCGAATTTTACACGCCCCGTGCTCTTACAGATTTTATAATCGACAGGCTGAATCCGAAATTGGGCGAGCGTTTTGCCGATTTTACTTCGGGTACAGGAGGTTTCCTTACTTCTACACTAAACCACATACGCAAGGAAAGTTTGGACAACGATAAAAAGCGCGAACAATACCGTAATGCAGTTTTCGGACAGGAATGGAAACCGCTTCCATATCTGTTGAGCATCGCTAACCTTATGATTCACGAGATTGACACGCCAAACATTATCAACGGCGATTCGCTTGCCTTATACAAAAGCGATGTCAAGGACAGCGAACTTTTTGATGTAATTGGTATGAATCCTCCGTATGGTGGTTCTTCCGATGCACTTACAGTAAGGACTTTCCCTGCCGACTTGCGCAGTTCCGAAACCGCCGACTTGTTTATTGTATTAATTATGAGCAGATTGGCGCTTGGCGGTAGGGCTGGTGTTATTATACCCGATGGATTTTTGTTCGGCGACGGCAACAAGCAGAAGATAAAGGAAAAGATGCTCAAGGAATTCAATGTCCATACTATTATACGTCTGCCTGGAAGCGTATTTTCGCCATACACAGGCATTGCCACTAACATAATTTTCTTCAACCGCGAAAAAGCTGTTGGTGCTCCTAGTGGTTACAACACGAAGGAAACCTGGTTCTATCGTCTTGATATGCCCGAGGGTGTAAAGCATTTCTCGAAAACCAAGCCTATGCGTTTCGAGCATTGCCAGCCAATTCTCGACTGGTGGGACAACCGCAAGGTAATTGAAGAGTATAATGCCGACGGTGAGATTTCTGGCTATAAGTCCAAGGCCTTTACGCCCGAAGAACTTGTTGCTATGAATTGCAATTTCGACCAGTGTAAATTTCCAAAGGCAGAGGAAGAGATATTGTCGCCTAGCGATTTGCTCGCCGACTACTACAATAAACGCCGTACACTCGACCATGAAATCGACAAGACACTTATGGAGATACAGAATCTATTAGGAATTCCTAGGCTTTCCTAGGTAATCCTAGGACCTCCTAAACATTTCAAACAATAATAAGAAAAATAATGGAATACGATACCAAAGGCAAGGTGCTGAAAAAAGCAGTGGTTTGGAAAAACCTATACATCTACCGCAAGAGTGATACAATATATCAGTTGACGGTGGAGTTCTGCAAGCGTTTCTTGCCGGCTCACGGCGACCGCACAGTAGATCAGATGGTGCAAGCAGCCCGTAGCGGTAAGCAGAACATTGTGGAAGGTAGCGAAGACGGACAAACCAGCTCGGAGATGGAAATAAAACTGCTGAATGTGGCACGAGGCAGCCTGCAGGAACTCAGAGCCGATTACCATGATTACCTCAACACCCATCACCTCTCTACGTGGGCTAAAGATTGCGAACGCCAGCAACGGCTACGCGACTTCTGCCACTCCCACAACGACTACAGCGACTATGCTCCTTTGGTGGAAAAAATGTCCGACGAGGAGATGGCCAACATGCTGCTTACCCTTTGCCACCAGACGGACAAGATGATGTGCACCTACATTGATAAGCTGGAGCAGCAGTTTGTAGTAGAGGGAGGCATTAAAGAGCGGATGCACAAAGCCCGTACCGGATACCGCGAGGAACTGGATGCTCGTATGCACGCTTTGGAGGAGGAAAATAAAGCACTGAAGCAAAGAATAAAAGAATTAGAAACTATCTTAGGACAAACAAGCCACTCTTAGAAAACTTTGAAGAAACAGCTATGAACGCACAACAGTTAAGAAACTCCATTCTGCAGGAAGCCATACAGGGCCGCCTGGTACCGCAGGACCCAACCGACGAACCCGCTTCGGTACTTCTGCAACGCATACGCAAGGAAAAGGAACGCCTTGTGAAGGAAGGCAAACTGAAAAAGAAAGACTTGGAAAGCAAACCCATTGCGGCTGATGAAATTCCATTTGAAATACCGAAAGGATGGGAGTGGGTAAGATTGAAAAACGTTTTTAATATTGTATCTGCTAGGAGAGTGCATGAAAAAGATTGGCGTTCTAATGGGATACCTTTCTATCGTGCAAGAGAAATTGGCAAACTCGCTGAATTCGGGAAAGTAAACAATGATTTATACATAGATAAAGAATTATTTGATGAGTTTTCTAAAAGCGGTGTGCCAAAAGAAGGTGACTTGATGATAACTGCAGTGGGTACTTTAGGTAAAGTATATATCGTAAAAAGAGATGATGTCTTTTATTACAAAGATGGTAGCGTACTTTGTTTAGAGAATCGTTATGGTTTGGATCCACACTATATAAAAATTGCGATTGAATCTCCAATATTTATTGATCAATACAAAGGAGAGTCACAAGGGACGACAGTTGCAACTCTTACTATGGTTAGATTAAACGAATATTTATTTCCCCTTCCTCCACTATCCGAGCAGCGTCGCATTGTAGCCAAGATAGAGGAGTTGCTTCCGTTGGTAGAGCAGTACGGCAAGGCGCAGGCGGAACTCGAGGAGCTTAACTGCAGTTTGCCCGACAAACTGAAGAAAAGCGTTCTGCAGGAAGCAATACAGGGCCGCCTG
>JAEEGG010014527.1_pt1 | contig 16655 bp, 6 predicted proteins | sample 9134161 | NCBI WGS metagenome assembly JAEEGG01 (sample SAMN16246543, study PRJNA631951) | gut metagenome | biome: gut microbiome; feature: rumen; material: CR-attached | host: Bos | place: Iran: Karaj | collected 2018-10 | reverse complement strand
ACGGCATTCGCGACCCGCACATCTACCGCGGACCCGACAACAAGTTCTACATTGTGATGACCGACCTGCACATCTTCGGCAAACAGGCAGGACTGCGCGACACACAGTGGGAACGCGACGACCGCTATGGATGGGGCAACAATCGCGGCATCATCCTGATGAAGTCCGACGACCTGATCCACTGGACACACAACGAGGCACGCATCGACAAGCTCTTCCCCGAAAACTTCGGCGAAATTGGCTGCGCCTGGGCACCTGAAACCATCTGGGACCCCGATGAGCAAAAGATGATGGTCTATTTCACTATTCGTCAGACACCGGAGGGCGACGGTGGTCGCACCAAACTCTTTTACAGTTATGCCGATGAAGACTTCACCACACTGGTGTCCGAACCAAAGCTGCTCTTCGAATATCCCGATCCAACGATCCAGGTCCTCGATGCTGACATCTGTCCCATGCCCGATGGTCGCTACTTCATGACCTACGTAGCTCAAGAGGATCCAGGTGGCATCAAATATATGATTTCAGACAAGGTCAATCATTTTGACGATTACCACGCAGAGCAGATTGATGCAGAACCCAAAGCATGCGAAGCCCCTAACTGCTGGAAGCGCATCGGCGAGGACAAGTGGGTAATCATGTATGACGTCTTCAGTGTGCATCCCCACAACTTCGGCTTCGTGGAGACCACCGACTTCAAGACATTCACCCCACTTGGACGTTTCAACGAGGGTGTGATGAAGGCTCTGAACTTCGTATCTCCCAAGCACGGCAGCATCATCCCCATCAAATTGAGCGAAGCCAAGCGATTGGAAGAATTCTATGCTAAATAATAGCTATAATAACTATAGTAACTATAAATAATATAGTGACTATAAAAAGAAATGAGGCCCGACCTGCTTTTGCAAGTCGGGCCTCTAAAATAATTAGCTCTTGCACTTATTTCATAGGTATTAGCGAGAAGCAGAAAGTGTAATCCTGATAAGGAACGAGATAGGGTTCCTGTGGTACAGCGCCCCAACTGTTTTCGCAAGCGAGGCCCATCTGTTTGTAGTCGATGAGGACGTTGGTGAGCGGAGCAGGATTGATATCAGGAGAATGCAGATTACGCTTGGCATCACCTTCATCGAGCGAGGCCTGGGTGTAGTGGAGTGCGCTGGCAGAAAGGAGCTGGTCATCGGAATTATGGGGCACAATCTTTAGTTTACTGCCGTTGGGTGTAGCGAGTTGCATCCAACGAACATCACAGTGGTTACCATTCTCCTGCGGACGGATGTAGGGATAGAACTCATCAGTGACAGTGCTCTCGTAGATGCCCACGAACTGAGAATCCTTGCGGTCGCAGTAGTTCTCGATAGGGCCACGTCCGTAATAAGTCAGTTGTTCGAACTGCTGAGGCATGGGGTACTGCATTCCGAAACGGAACATTGGCAAAATCTCGTCAGCAGTGGGTTCTTGTGGACGGCGACCACGTGGGAAATGGGTAGGATAAGCCTTTCCATGAGTGACGAACTGCTGTTGAACATCGATTTGTCCGTAGTCATCAATCGTGTAAGTCAATACCAATTCAGCCTTGACTGTGGGCATATCGTAATGGGCTGTGACAACACGCTTCCCTTGAGCATTCATTTCGTCGTCAAGCGACGTCAACTTCATCTCGGGTTCACGCCAAACGCTGAGACGTCGCTGCAAGCCTGCACCGAAATCGTTATCAGTGGGTGCACGCCAGAAGTTGGGAGTGAGCTGGCCACCTTCGGCGAGGTAGCTGACGCCATCCACCTCATACTGGCAGAGGAAGCCTGTGGTTGGATCAAAAGAGATGGAAACTGTTGGAGCTGGCTTCGGAAGGCTGTTTTCATCAGCACACACGATAACAGGTCGAGGCATGGAGTAAGGAACGACGAGTAATGACGGGGAAGGATCGGTCACCGCAAGCTGCTGGCGAGCAATCACAGTGCCTGCCGGAAGGAGACCATCGCTACAACGTAGCGCATAGGAAAGATTGAGGAAATACTCTCCACTGAAATCAACCAACGAGGAGACATCGAGGTTCACAAATGCATCACGTTGTGGGGCTGACATGAGGTTATCCACGACACCGGTTTCAATAGCTACGCCATTGCGAACCAGGCACCAGGAAAGCAGAACATCACTTAGGTCGCGGAAGAAGTTCTCGTTGTGGATAACAAGATTGAATTCGGAAGACATGCTGCTATCAGCAAACGAAGTCCAAATGTTCTGATAGTAATACTGTACCTCGTAGGCATGGGGATTCCAGGTGCGGTCGGGAGCGATGAGACCATTGTCGCAGAAATTACCGCTTGTTGCATCGTATTCGTTCCAGTCGCCTCCATATGCCCAGATCTGACGTCCTTTGGCATTGGTCCAGCGGCAGGATTGATCGACGAAGTCCCAGATGAAACCACCCTGGAACTTGGGGTATTTGCGCACCAGTTCCCAATATTCGCGGAAACCGCCCTCGGAGTTACCCATGGCGTGGGCATATTCGCACTGGATGAGAGGCTTATCGAAGGGCTCTACCTCATGCGTGCGCCAATTCTCTCCCGACTCGTTTGTACAATATTCCTCGCACTGACGATAGCCATAATACATCGGGCAGAAGATGTCGGTTTTGCCAAGTTTCTCAGCACGTTCATACTGAACAGGACGAGAAGCATCCTCTGATTTAACCCAATCGTAGCAAGCCTCGAAGTTGGGACCGTAGCCGGCTTCATTGCCGAGACTCCAGATGATGATGGATGGATGGTTGAAGTTTCGCTGTACGTTACGCTGATTACGTTCAAGGTGACCCAAGCGGAAGTCATCACGAATAGCCAATGTCTTCTCTCCATAGCCCATGCCATGGCTTTCAAGGTTGGCCTCGGCGCAAACATAAAGTCCGTACTTATCGCAAAGGTCATACCAATAGTTGTCGTCGGGATAGTGGCAGGTACGCACGGCGTTGATGTTCATCTTCTTCATCTCGAGCACATCCTGAAGCATGCGTTCGCGGCTGACCACATAACCTCCGTCCGGGTCGAGTTCATGACGATCAGCACCCTTGATAAGGATGGGCTGACCATTGACAAGCAGTTGCGGTACACCAGCTACCTTATTGCTGATCTCTATGTTTCGGAAGCCCACCATTAGCGGAATGACGTCGATGACCTTCGAGCCCTGGCGAAGGGTAGCCGTAAGCTTATAAAGATAAGGTGTTTCAGCGCTCCAAGCCTTCACTTCCTTCACGTCGAGTTTCACCGCCTTTTTCAATGAAGAAGCAGAAACTGTTGTCGAAGCCTCTTCATGTCCGTTGGCATCGGTGAGTACAAAATCGACCTGGCCTGTACCCTTCACGTTAGCATTGATGGTGAGCACTCCATCTTTGTAATCATTGGTAAGATCACCGACAACGCGGATGTCGTCGAAACGATTCTTCCCACCACGTGCATAAAGATAACAATCACGGTAGAGACCACAATAGCGGAAATAGTCCTGGTCCTCGAGGTAATGTCCGTCGCACATGCGCAACACTTGCACGGCAATGAGGTTCTCCTGCCCTACCTTTATATATTTAGTAAGGTCGAATTCGGCTTCCAGTTTGTTATCCTCGCTATAACCCACAAACTTTCCATTGACCCAAAGGTACATGCAGCTGCCGGCAGCGCCAAAGTGGGCAATAACCTGTTGTCCACGCCATGTTGAAGGAATGGTGACGTTTCGCCGATAATAGCCGACATGATTTTCCTTGATTGGCACAAAGGGCGGATTGCTCTCGGCACGATGGTCCCAGATGAAGCCGCCACCCACATAGATGGGATCACCAAAGCCATTGAGTTCCCAGCATCCGGGCACGGGGATGGTCTTCCAATCCGCAGTTTTGTACTCAGGCTTGTAGAAACCGTCGAGCATTTGGTCGGCATCGGGCTGCCAAAAGAAGTCCCAAGTTCCATTAAGCGTCTGATAACGCTCCGACGCTTCAGGCCTGCCACAATAGGCGACCTCTCTACTTTCGTAGGCGAAGTGATGAGTATGCATGGGCATACGGTTCACCTGATTGATGTCGGGCCGCTGCCATGCCTTGGCAGCATCCTGTGGCACACCAGGTACAGCAGGAACCTCATCGAGACCCTGAGGAATCGTGAGGGGGTGTTTGAACACGGGGGGGGCGGGTTGCTCTTGCGCAAAGACTGCACTAGCTATTCCCGACAGCATTGCCAAAAAAAGATAAGTGCTCTTCATTGTTTGTATGGTTTATAAAGTTTACGGATGCAAATATAATCGTTTTTGAGAAACGACACAAATAACTGACAATCTTGCATGAAATTGAAATCCATTTCGTCGAAATATGACATCTATATTTGTCATTTTAATGAGAAACAAACTATTCGAAAAGTTCTTTTTCGACAAAATCAAGAATAACTGGATTAATGTAAGTTCTTTCTTTGTATCTTTGCCACGTTAAACAAAGAAATATTCGGCAATGTGAAAGACACTACGAACACTTTCCGAGCACACAAAATAATACACTACATATTCACAAACTTAATTTTAATGCTAATGAAACATTTCGTTTCCCTGCTTATCTTGATAAGCATTTCGTTAGCTACTGCTGTAGCCCAAAGTGTGAGGGGTACGGTTGTAGATACTAGCGGTGAGCCTGTCCCTGGCGCCTCTGTTGTCGTCACGGGCACCACTGTTGGTTCGATTACCGACATCGACGGTAATTTCAGCATTACGGGAGTGGCCCCATCGGGTCACCTCGACGTGTCGTTCGTCGGCTATGTCACCAACAAGGTGGCCTATCGTGCCGGCCAAAACCTTCGCATCGTCCTGGAAGAGGACAACAAGATGCTCGAGGAAGTCGTAGCCGTAGGTTACGGTACGCAGAAGAAGGCCAACCTGACTGGTTCGGTGGCCAATGTTGACAACAAGTTGCTCGACAACCGTCCATTGACCAACCTGTCGTCGGGACTCGCCGGCTTGCTCCCAGGTGTATCGGTTGTACAGACTTCGGGCCAGCCTGGTTCCGATATCGGTACGATCAACATCCGTGGTATCGGCACTTTTAACGAGAGCGGCCCACTTGTAATCATCGACGGCTTTGAAGGCACGATGAACGACGTGAACCCCAATGATGTGGCCAGCATCTCCGTCCTGAAGGACGCTGCCTCTTCGTCAATCTACGGATCGAAGGCTGCCAATGGCGTCATCCTCATCACCACCAAGCGCGGTGAGAGCGGCAAAGCCAAGGTGACCTATCAGGGTCTCGTCGGTATGACCAACACGACCAACAACCCGACGTTCATGAGTTCGGCCGAAATCGCAGAGACTTGGAACAAGGCACGTCAGTCGGTAGGTCTGGCTCCTCAGTACACTGACGATGAGGTGCGCAAGTTCCGTGACGGCTCTGATCCTGACAACTACGCCAACACCGACTGGCAGGATCTGCTCTACAAGACCGGCACACAGACTTCGCACAATGTCACTGTATCGGGCGGCAACGAGAATGCCAAGTATCTGGCTTCGGTTGGCTACCTCTACCAGAACGGTGTGGTTGACAACTACAACAAGCACCAGACCAGTGCTCGCATCAACCTCGATGTGAACCCAACCGAGAAGATTGAGACCAGCTTCTCAATCAACTACATGCGCCAGTCAGTCAACGAACCTCTCCCCTCGTACAACCAGACATCAGGCGACATCAATGAGTTCGGTTCGACCAACTCCGTATATCAGATCTTCCGCCAGATCAACGTGATCTCGCCAATGGTACCTTACAAGTACAGCGATGGCTCGTACGGCTCGATCTCCGACGGTAACCCAATCGCTTGGGTAGAGTCTGGAGCACATGGTAACAATGTCATCAGCAACTTGCACGGCATCGCTTCGGCCAAGTACTACATCGTACCGAGCTTTTCGGTGAAGGCAGCCGTATCGTACAATCGCCATGAGAAGGAAGTCGATCAGCACAACCTTCGCGTGAAGTATCACTCTGGTTCACAGGGCACTACTTACGTAGCTCTCACGATGTCGAACTACGATCGCTCGTCTCTCGACGTAACACCTGAGTTCAAGAAGTCATTCGGCAGCCACAATGTGGATGTGCTTGCTGGTTATCATGCCGAAATCTACAAGTATCGCCGCACCTACGCCTATCGTTCAGGCATGGCCAATGACGTGGTGACCGACCTTAACGCAGGTTCGTCATCGACAGCCAAGGCTGAGGGATACACCCGCGAACTTGCCATGATGTCTTGGTTCGGCCGCGTGGCTTACGACTGGAAGGGTCGTTACCTTTTGGAGTTCAATGCCCGCTACGACGGCTCGTCGCGCTTTGCCAAGGACAACCGCTGGGGCTTCTTCCCCTCTGTATCGGCAGGCTGGCGTATCTCTGACGAAGCTTTCTGGGATGGCATCCGTGGCGTAATCTCAAATGCGAAGATTCGTGGCTCTTGGGGCAAACTTGGTAATCAGGACCTCGGTTCCTACTACCCGACCATCTCTACAATGTCGCTTGGCTATGGCAACATCTTTGCCGGCACTTATGAGAACGGTGCCAAGACTGTGAACGCCGTAAACAAGAACCTGAAGTGGGAAGCAACTACCACTTGGGGCATTGGTTTAGACGCCAACATCTGGAAGTTCGATGTTACTCTCGACTGGTATGACAAGACCACCACAGGCATCTTGATGGCCGTGAGCGTGCCTGGCACATACGCTTTGAGCAACTATTATGACAACATTGGCGAGGTACGCAACCGTGGTATTGAGTTCGCCGTGAACTACAACGACACATTCGGTCCCGTACGCTTCCAAGTCGGTGTGAATGGCTGCTATAACATGAACGAAGTTATCGATCTCGGCAAGGACTACGCTTCTGGAGAGCCCATTGAGTATCTCAACTGCGGTTATGACCAGTACAGCTGTCGTCACTATGTAGGCATGGCCATGAACCAGTTCTACGGCTATGCTGTGGATGGATTCCTCAAAGAGAACGAGACCAAGTCATTTGCCGAAGGCGGTTGGGCCGACTATGAAGGCTCGAGCATCCGTCGTGCAGGCGACCTCAAGTATGTCGATCAGAACGGCGACGGCAAGATCAATGCCGATGACCGTGTATGCCTCGGTTCACAGGATCCAAAGTTCACCTTCGGTTTCCACTTGAACCTCAACTGGAAGAACTGGGATCTCATTGCCTTCTTCCAGGGTGCTGCCAACGTGCACCGTTACATGGCTGATGCCCTCGGAGGCCTTGGCAACAGCGACACGAAACTTAACACCATCTGGCGCGACAGCTATATCCTCAAGGGTGAAGGTGCCAAGTATCCTAACTTGGGCATCCCTGGCCAGAATTACGCAGGCAATGGCGGTCAGAACTCGTTCTGGCTCCAGAACGCCAGCTATGTCCGCATGAAGGACCTCCAGATCGGTTATAGCATCCCACGTTCTGTAGTTGCAAAGGTAGGCATCTCGGCATGCCGTATCTACTACAGCGGACAGAATCTCTTCACAATCTCAGGCATGATCGACGGCTTCGATCCAGAAATGCCTTCTGGCCGTGGCAACGGTTATCCGCAGACGGTTGTTAATTCTCTTGGTGTAAACATCACTTTCTAAAAACTATTTACAAAAAGTTATGAAAAAGTATTTATATGGTGTAGCTGCAGCCTTGGTGATGATCTCTGCCGCCAGCTGCTCAGACTTCCTGGAGCGTTCGCCAGAAGATGCTCTTTCGCCTGCCAGCTTCTGGCAGTCAGAGAGTGATGCCTATCTGGCTATGACCGGCTGCTACAACGGTCTCAACTACATTTACCACAGCGCTGACTGGGTGGGCTACAATGCCATCTACATGGACTGCCTCTCGGACGACTACTTCGCCTACTTCTCGTGGGAGGGCCGCCGAGTGCTCACCACAGGCAACCTCACCCCTGATGACACCGGCACGAGTTTCTTCCAATTCTCCGACATCCGTGCCTGCAACGAGTACCTTGAGAACGAAGGCAATGTAAGCTGGGAATCTCAGGCCACCGAAGCACAGTATAAGGCCGAGGTGAAGACCATTCGCGCCTTGCTCTACCTCTATCGTTCGGAGTACTACGGCGACTTCCCGCTCATTACCAACACCATCGACGATCCGGGTGACTCTTACGTGTCCCGCACTCCTGTGGCTGAAGTTCGCAGCTTCCTTGTCAAGGAGCTCGAAGAGGCTATCCCAGCGCTGCCCGATCGCAAGGATGTTACTCAGGGCCGTATCTGCAAGCAGTTTGCACAAGGCCTGCTGATGCGCTACTATCTGTGGCGCAGCGACTGGGCTAATGCTGCCAAGTATGCCCGTGAAATTGTCGAGAAGGGCGGTCTGACGCTTTCAGCCAACTATGCTGACATGTTCCTCGAAGGCAACCAGTATGACAACGAGACCATCTTCGACTTCTCGTTCATCGCCAACACGAGTCGTGACCTTTATGGCAACCCATTCGTTGCCAATGGCGGTCTGGGTGGCTGGTCATCGGTTGTTCCTACCGTCGATCTGATGGATGAGTTCGAGTGCATCGACGGTAAGACGATTCAAGAGTCACCACTCTACGATCCTACCCGTCCATTCCTCAACCGTGACCCACGTCTGCGTGCTTCAATCGTTTATCCTGGCCAACCTTATCCAGGCTATGGCGATGGCACCACCAAGGGCGGCTATCGCTCGGTTTACAATTCGATGCCTAAGACCATCGATGGCTCGAACAACCCAGACTACTGGAACAATGCCGGCAATGCTTCTAAGTCAGGCCTCCAGTTGGGCAAGTACTTCCAGGCAGCCAACGTTGCAGGTAACGACCTGAGTCACCTCACGCTACACTTCAAGGCCATGCGTCTGGCCGAGGCTATCCTGACTCTAGCCGAGTGTGACATCGAGCAGGGCAACCTGCAGGAAGCCGCCACACTGATCAACCAGATTCGCGAACGTGCCGGCATGCCTGACATCACCGTGACCGACCAGGCCACAATGCGTGCTCAGGTTCGTCGTGAGCGCCGCGTTGAGCTCAACGGTGAAGGTTTGCGCCGCTTCGACCTTGTTCGCTACAAGAGTGACAATGGCCAGCCTTACATCGTAGAGAAGTTCAACAACTTCAGTATCGAACATATCGACGGCGACCTTCTCGACGAACAGGATGCCAACGGCGACTACATTGCACATGTGACTGGACGTTCAGCCGATGCCTTCAGTTCGGACAACTACAAGTCGTACAAGCCCCATCAAGTGCTCTTCCCGATTGGACGAGGTATACGGGATATCAATCCTAACATTGATCAGAATCCTGGATATTAAGTTATCAAGGTCTTACTAATAGTCTCGCCCAACCCAAACGAAGGCGTTGGGCGAGATTTTTCGATAATAAATGATGAACAAGCGACTTGCATTTCTCCTAACCGCCCTGATGCTCGTGCTGCTGATAGTGCACCTGCAGCATGTACAAAAATACCTGTTCTTCTTCCGAGAGCAGCTGATGGTGTTCCTTTACGATCCGTCAATCATTGCCGACCGCTATCTCGGCATGGCCGGACCCGCCCAACTGCTCAGTCACCTGCTGGTGCAGTTCTTCAAATTACCCTATGTGGGAGCAATCCTCACAGGTCTGCTGGGTGTCCTCTCGGCCACTTTGCTATGGAAGAGCCTTCGACGCATCTCACTATCGGTGCTTCTTCTGCCGCTTGCCATCCTTCCCATCATCTTCATTTGCGATGGTCTCTTCGACGTCTATTACGACTATGTGGGACTTGTCGCCTACTTCCTTTTCACGCTCTTTCTCTTCATCGACCAATGGCTGGCATGCCGCTTGGCCGACTTGTGGCGTCTGATTGCCACCTCACTGCTGGCCCTTCTGCTCTTCTGGATGGCTGGTGCCGTGGCATTGCTCTTTGCCGTCTGCTCGCTGGTCATCGAACTGGTGGCCGCTCCGCGCAAAAGCTGGCTACTCGTACTGCCCATCCTCGTCATCCTCATCACAGGAGCCATCTGTGTCAAGACGAGTCTCCTCGCCGACTATCGTTATGCGTTCCAGAATGGGGCATATTACGAACCCATCCTGAAGCCTACCAATTTCTATCATACCCCCTGGATCCTGACAGCGGTCCTGCCGTTGTTGGCTCCCCTTGCCCACTTTGCGTCAAGCAAGCTGCGTCCTATGTGGCTTGGTGTCTGCAGCCTTGCGCTACTTATCCTTGTGGGTCTCTTTGCCGTCCGTTCGGCAAATCGCAACGGACAGAAGATGTATCCGATGATTGCGATGGACCATTTCATCGTTACCCACGACTGGCAGGGTCTGCTCAACAGCCCCTACACCAAGTCGGGCAATTTCCTCCTCATGAATCGCCTCAACCTTGCCCTTTCGCATGAGGGCAAGCTACTCGATAACTTCTTCGACTACCCGCAGGTTGGACCTTACAGCATCCTCACTGAGCTCAAGCAACTCTCGCTCGACGTGGAGATCACCACCACCCTCAGCGAAATCTTCTACCAGATGGACAACATCGCTTCGGCCATGGAGAAGGCGTTCAACACCGTCGAAGGTTTGCGCTACGGTTCACCCTCAAACCTCCAGATGCTCGTCCGCACCAACATCATCTTCGGTGCCTATCCTTTGGCCGAAAAGTACATCCGTCTGCTCGAAAAGACACTCTTCTACAAAGATTGGGCCACCGACCAGCGTCGCTATCTCTACAATGAGGAACTGATTAACAACGACCCCGAATATGGTGCCAAGCGCCGTAGCCTGCCCGACAATTGCGAAGAGTTCACCCAGTCACGTGGTGCCTACGCCGACCTTCTGCTCACCATTCGCACCAATCCCAAGGCCATTGCGGCTCGCGACTATGCCATCGGCTACCTGCTTTTGGCCAACGACTCGCCCCACATCAACGCCTTTGCTGATGAGTTCTATGGTACGGAACTGATGCCCAAGACTCCACAACGTCTGCAGGAAGCCATCGTAGCAGCCAACGAAAAAGATCTCGACTACTGCCGTGCCCGTGGCGTATCGGAGCAGACCATCGAACAATATCAGCAATTGAAGCAATTGGTGGTCGAGGCACGACGTGGCAATCAGGACATCGGAGCCCTCCTCCACAAGCAGTACGGCAACACCTACTGGTACTACCTCCTCGTCACTTCTCCGCAAATCGCCAAGCTCATCGAGCAAAGCAAGAAGCAACCCGAACCTGCTATGTCCGCTCACTAATCCCAAAACGATGAAAAAGACCCCATATATATTAATAATGTGTACGCTGCTCACCGCGTGCAGCAGTGACATCACCATCGACCGCCAGCTTGATGCCGAGGCAGATATCTTCCCCGACTACAAGGACGTCACCATCCCTTGCAACATTGCCCCGATGTGTTTCCAGCTCAATGAAGCCGAAGGTATCGAAACGCACCTCATCATCGAAGGCGACAATGGGCAGATGCAGGTAAAGGGCGAGGATGGCGACTTCGACATCCCGATCAAGGAGTGGCGCAAAATGCTCGAAACCAATCGTGACACCGATCTCAAGCTCACGGTTTGTCGCAAGGAAAACGGCAAGTGGTCGGCCTACAAGCCTTTCACAATGCATGTCACAGCCGACAGCATCGATTCCTATCTTGCCTATCGTCTCATTCCACCGGGCTATGGACTGTGGAATGCCATGGGCATCTATCAGCGTTGCCTCGAAACTTTCGACGAAACACCCATCATGGAGAATCGGCAGACGGAATACAACTGCATGAATTGTCACACGTTCCAAAGCCAGAATCCGAAGAAGATGTGCTTCCACCTGCGTGGCAACCATGGAGGCTCAGTATTGGTTAAAAGCGGGCATGTAGAGAAACTCAATCCTGAGTTTCCCGACACCATCAAAGGCATTGCCTACCCTGCCTGGCATCCTTATGCCGACTACATCGCCTTCTCGTCCAATCGCGTAGCGCAATCGTTCTTTGTGCATCATCGTCAGCGTATTGAGGTCTTTGACACACGTTCGGATGCCGTTGTGCTCGACATTGCTCGCAATAAGATTATCACGGCTCCCCAACTCTCTTCAACTCGAGACTGGGAGACATGGCCAGCTTTTTCGGCTGATGGCAAGACGCTTTACTACTGCACCGCCCCCATCGTCGAACCCATGCCGCAGGAATATAAGAAAGTGCATTTCAGCGTATGCACCATCGGCTTCGATCCCGAAACGGGAACTTTCGCTCAACAGGTCGATACATTGTTCAATGCCGGCGACAGTCTCAGCTTCAACTATCCACGCGAATCGCCCGACGGACGTTGGCTCGTCTATAACCGCCAGGAGAGCGGATACTTCCCCATCAACCACAAGGAATCGGACCTCTGGATGCGCAACCAACAAACGGGTGAAGTGTGGCCACTTGAAGCTGCTAACTCCGGCGACTGCGAAAGCTATCACACATGGAGCCACAACAGTCATTGGATAGGTTTCAGTAGCCGACGCATCGACGGACTTTATGTTTGTCCCTATTTCACCCACATCGACGACAACGGCCAATGTACCAAGGCATTCATTCTGCCTCAACGCCATCCACGCGCCTTCTACGACAACCAGCTGAACTCCTACAACATCCCCGAGTTCATCACCGGTGCCGTCGAAGTGAGTCAGCGCACCATCGCTGAATCGGTTTGGTAACAAAAGAAGTCAAAAAAACTATTGTAACTATAGATAATATAGTGACTATAAAAACTATAGTCACTATAAAAACAAAAATAAGAATCGCCATGAAACAAACAACACTATCTCTGATAATCTCCCTCCTTACAGCCCCACTTTTTGCAGAAGGGCTAGGTAATGCGTGGCAGGACCCGCAAGTCAACGCTATAAACCGATTGCCGATGCATACCGACTTCACTCCTTTGGAGCAGGAGAATCTCTCTCTGCACGGCCTTTGGAAATTCAACTTTGTACACACTCCAAGTGAAGCACCCAACGACTTCTACCAAGTGGGATACGACGACAGCGCTTGGGCCGAGATGCCCGTTCCAGGGCTGTGGGAGCTCAATGGATATGGCGACCCGCTTTATCTGAATTTCGGTTATGCCTGGCGCGGACATTACACCAACAATCCGCCCATTCCTCCCACCGAGGAGAACCGTGTGGGAAGCTATCGTCGTGAGTTCTTCATTCCAGCATCTTGGAAGGGACAGCAGATTATCGCACATTTTGGCTCGGTGACTTCGAATATCGCACTGTATGTCAACGGTCGTTTCGTAGGGTATAGCGAGGACTCGAAGCTTGCCTGTGAGTTTGACCTGACACGCTTCGTCAAACCTGGTCAGAGCAACCTCATCGCCTTCCAAATCATGCGTTGGTGCGACGGCAGTTACTTCGAGGATCAGGACTTCTTCCGTTTCACGGGAGTAGCGCGCGAGAGCTATCTCTACACCCGTCCCGTGAAACATATCGAGGACATCCGTCTGACTACCGGACTAACGAACGACTACGAAGACGGAACGCTCGACATCAATCTTAAGTTGAGCCACAACCTCAAGGCGACCGTCCTCCTCACCGATGCCCAAGGCGGCAAAGTGGAAAGCTTGACGATGAAAGGCAAGAGCGCATCAGCAAGGATCGAAGTGCCTCATGTCAACCGTTGGAGCAGCGACAATCCCTACCTCTATAATGTGCAAGTAACCCTGCTTGATGAGAGGGGGAAAGATATTCAGACCGTGAACCTTCATGCTGGCTTCCGTAGCGTAGAGCTACGCGATGCTCAGCTTCTGGTCAACGGCAAACCTATCCTCATCAAAGGCGTCAATCGCCACGAAATGGACCCCAATGGAGGTTACATCATCAGCCGTGAGCGCATGCTCCAGGACATCCAGGAGATGAAGAAGATGAACATCAACGCCGTGCGCACCTGCCATTATCCCGACGATCCCTATTGGTATGAACTCTGCGACAAGTATGGCATCTACCTCTGTGCTGAAGCCAATATCGAAAGCCATGGCATGGGCTACGGAGAGGCTTCATTGGCCAAGCATGAAGAGTACCGGAAAGTACACTTCGAACGCAACGAACGCCATGTGCAAAGCTGCTTCAACCATCCTTCTATCATCATCTGGAGTATGGGCAACGAAGCTGGAAATGGTGTGAACTTCATGGCCGTCTATGACTGGTTGAAGAAGGAAGATCCCTCACGTCTGGTGCAGTATGAGCGCTCCATCCTCGAGTATGACACCGACATCTTCTGCCCCCAATACAACGATCCCGACAACGTGAAGCGTTATCTCGACCGCAATGATTCACGCCCGATCATCCAGTCGGAATATGCACATGCCATGGGCAATTCGATGGGTGGCTTCAAGGAATATTGGGACCAGATACGCAAGGAGCCGCGTGCCCAAGGCGGCTTCATCTGGGACTGGGTCGATCAGAGTGTAAACCATCAGTTGAACGGTCGCACCGTGCGTGTCTATGGTGGTGATTGCAACGACTACGACCCCACCGATGCCAACTTCTGCGACAATGGCATCGTAGCTCCCGACCGCACCTGGCATCCCTCAGCCTACGAGGTGCAGCACTACTATCAGGACATCTGGACGAGTCTTTCGAAAGGCATCGGTAAGAACATCCACATTTCGGTGTATAACGAGCATTTCTTCAAAAATCTGTCGAACTATTATCTCAAGTGGACTCTTCTATGCAATGGTTGTCCCGTGAAGGGCGGTGTGATTGAGAATCTTGACATCGATGCCTTGCAGGAACGCACCTATGCGCTTCCCTGCAAGATAGACGAACTTGATGCAGAAAGCGAGCAATTGCTCAACGTTGAGTATTATGAGAAGAACCCATCACCCCTTATTCCCGCCGGATGGTGTGTAGCACGTCAGCAGATCGTGCTGAACGACTATTCGCCTAAGGCATTGGTGTTCGATGAGGTGAAAAACGTTTCTACTCCTACTTTGAACGAAAACGATGGGGAACTGCTCATCCATGGAGCAGACTTCGAACTTGCCATCAATAAGCAGACGGGCTTCATCACGCGTTATTATGCCCATGGCAGCGAACTGATGGCCGAAGGTGCTGCCTTGACACCCAACTTCTGGCGTGCCCCTGTCGATAATGACTATGGAGCAGGCACTCACAAACGCTATCGCGCATGGCTCGATCCGCAGCTGACGCTCACGGCTTTGAACCATCAGACCGATGGCGAAACCATTGTCGTCAACGCAACGTACGATATGAAGGCAGTGGATGGAAAACTACACCTCACCTACACCATCGCCAAGACAGGACAGGTGATAGTAAACGAAAAGATGTCCGTGACTCAAACCGAAGAGAACAAATACATGTTCCGCTTCGGCATGAAGATGCAGATGCCTCAGAAGATGCAGAAGGTAAGCTATTATGGGCGTGGACCCTTCGAGAACTATATCGACCGTAAGGGTTGTGCTTTCGTGGGACGCTACACGCAGAGCGTAGATGAACTGGCTCCGCTAGATTATATCCGACCACAGGAAATGGGCACGCACACCGACCTGCGTGAATGGAAGGTCTATGATGGTTCCGCTTCAGGCATCGTCTTCACAAGCGACGACCTATTCAGTGCAAGCTCACTTAACTATAGTGTAGAAAAGTTCGATGGAGGCGATCCAAAGTGTCAGGGACACACCGAACTGCTGGAGAAGGATCCATTCGTCACCGTCTGCATCGACAAGGTACAATGCGGTGTAGGTGGCATCGATTCATGGTATTCGCTCCCCCTCCCGCCCTATCGCGTCGAAGTGGGAGACAAGGAATTCACCTTCATGATGAGTCCTTTGAAAGGATATTAAGGGATAATAAAAGATAATAAGGGATATTAAGGGACATAACATTCGCCTCGATGCACGAATCAAGCGAAACACTCGTCCCTTAATATCCCTTAAAATCCCTTCAATCCCTAATAATCCCTTATAATAATTGGAACCTGAAACCCAACGAAAGGCCCATAAGGTCCCAGAATTTCACGCTATGGTCCTGAAACTTGGCACGAATATAGAGGTCGCAGGTGCTAAGTTCGTAGAAAGCGGTGACACTCTTGACGAAGTACAGGCGTTTATTCGGGACAATCTTCGTGACGCCCTGCCCGGCAAAAAGATTCAAACGGAACTTGGTAGAAAGAAACTCATAGTACTTGTTGGGATAGCGACTTGGCTGTTCTCGCCAGAACTCCGAACCGAACACCGCATTGAGATATAGACCTGTGCGGAGCGGTTCAATCTGCACGCCCTTCCCCACATAGATGCTCCAGGGAATATAGTTTTCTTTAATTGTCAAGGTTACCTTGGCTCGATCACTCTTGTACTTGGGTACGAAGCCGACAAGTTGGTTGGTCTCCCATTGATTACGTTTGCCGTAACTCCAGCCTACGCCAAAGGAAAGGAAGCCCATATTGCCTGCATTCTGAACGATCAATTGTGTAGGTATCAAGCTCTCCCAATGCTTACGATAGCGACGTACTCGTTTATCGTATATCCTCATCCTGACATCGGACTGATATACACCCTCTTCATCCTCGGACATGAAATAGATAGAGTCACTGCGACTCAAGGTATCCTGAGGCATGGCATTCTGTGCTGACAAGCGAACCGGCAGCGATGACAAAACGAACAACAGAATCAAATTAA
>JAEEGG010014526.1_pt1 | contig 16657 bp, 17 predicted proteins | sample 9134161 | NCBI WGS metagenome assembly JAEEGG01 (sample SAMN16246543, study PRJNA631951) | gut metagenome | biome: gut microbiome; feature: rumen; material: CR-attached | host: Bos | place: Iran: Karaj | collected 2018-10 | reverse complement strand
TGGTTCGGCGCGGGGGCCGGGGGAGCCGGGGGCTGCGCCGGCGCGGGGGCCGGGGGAGCCGGGGGCGCGGGAGGCGGGTGGTTCTGCGCGGACATCGCGTCGAAGAACTCCGCCGTGAACGATGCCGCGGAGCCGGACGGGCCGGTTCCGGGCGTAGGTGCCGTGAACGGCTGCGGGTCGCCCGACGGGACGATCTCCGGCATGCCTGGTCTTGGTTCTGCCATGTGTGTCTCCTGTTAGATGGTGTCCTCGGGCCTCGTCTCGAACGTCGCGTCCGGCGCGTCCGGGAGGATCGAGGGGGCCTTGCCCCTGAACGCCTCCGGGAACACGAGCGACGGGTCGGCCATGAGCTGCTCCGCCAGCATGAGCCCGAGGGTCATGCCGTACTGGACCAGCGTGTCGGTGGGCGGGTCGGCCATCCCGACGGGGCCGTGCAGGGCAAGGTCGCGTATCGCGTCCCTCACGAGCTTCGTCTCCGTCTGGTTCGCCCAGTTGAAGAACGGCTCGAGGGACTTCGGGTCCGCGATCCGCCTGCGCATCGTCGCGACGCCCGACGGCACGACTATGCCGTCGGGCTGCTGCGAGGCTATCCTCTGGTCGAGGGGGTTCACTTGGAGTCCCCCGGCCCGACGGGCTTGCCGAACTGGCCCTTCGGGGCCTCCGCCGGCTTCGTCTCGTTCAACGCCCGCCTCACGATGATGGAGCGGTCGAGCGCCGCCATCTCGAGCTGGTGGTCGATCTGGTTGAGCTCGTCGACCTTCCGCAGGCGGAGGACGCGGAGCTGGGCGGTCTGCACGTCGTTGTCGGCGAGCGCCTTGTCAACCTCCGCCCTCGACCCGTACGGGGTGTCGATGAGCTTCCTGAACTCGGCCTCGGCCTTCGCCTGGGCCTCCTGCGCCGCCTTCATGGCGGCTATCTCTTCCTGTCTGTTTTTTGCTTCGCCCATTTTACTCTCCCTGTTGTGTCAACCTCACAGGGCCGTGAGGTCGAGTTCGTCGGACCCTTCGTTTCCCATGACGTCGGCGGGGGTGGTCCGGCCGAACCCCGTCGCGTCCTGCACAGAGTTGAAGCGCTGCACCGCGTTCGCGGCGTTTATCTTCGCCCTGTGAAGCTGCTGGTCCCTCTCCGCCTTCCCGGCGGCCTCCGCGTTCTTGCGCGCCTCGCTGGCGGCGACGACCTCGCGGTCGAGGCCGGCCTTCCCGGCGGCGAGCTCGCGGTCGAGCTCGAGGCGGCGGAGCGCCACCTCGTGCTCGCGGTCGATGCGGTAGCGGTCGGTCTCGGCCTTCTTGTCGGCCTCGACCTTCGCCTTCTCGACCTCGTTCGCGTCGGCCCTCCGCTGGAGCTCCTCCATCTCGCGCTGCTCCTTCTCGCGCTGCGCCTGCTCGACGCGCTCCTGCGTGGCGACGGCGAGGTTGAGGGACTTGATCGTCGGGCGGAGGTCGCGGAGCATGGCGGCGACCTTCTTCGCGTCCTCCTCCTTGCCGGGCTGCATCTTCGCGATCGCGAGGTGCTCCTGTATGTGCTTGGAGCACGCGACGAGCACGGCGAGGAGCTGCTTCGGGTTATCCAGCTGCTGCGCGAGGACCTCGGGGTCCTGCTGCGAGTTCGGGTCGTTGTCGTCCGGCGCGCCCACGGCCTGCACGATCTCCTGGAGGACCTGCGCGTGGACGGGGATGTGCGACCAGTGGAGCTGGTCGTTGCCGACCGCGACCGCCTGCCCGAGCTTGATGAGCGCGTTCTCCACGGTGGCGAACGACGCCTGGTCGCTCGGCGCGCTGTCGCGCCCGATCTCCGGGATGTACCTGTCGGCGGACTGGACGCCGAGGCGGAGCTGCACCGCGTCGCGCATGGCCGCGCGCCGCCCGGCCTCGTCGAGGATTCCCGCGGCCGGCCCTCCGATGATCTCCGCGAGGACGCCGACCTTGCCGTCGGAGCCGAGGACGAGATCGCGGCACGTCACGATGGTGTACGCGGCGGGTATCGCGAGGATGTCCTTCACCTGCACCTCGCGCTTCGCGCACCGGTCGATGAAGGCGACGATCTCCGGGAAGTCGGCGGCCAGGAGGAGGTCGCCTCCCGCGATGAGCCCGACGAGCTTCACGAAGCGGAGGAACGACTGCCTCACGAGCTTGTCGACGACCTGTAGGCGCTGGGTGAAGAGCGCCTCGTCCTTGTGCCCGCGCAGCTTCTGCTGCAATTCGATCTCCGCCTTCGTCTGCTGGCGGTCGGGCGCGTTGAAGAGCTTCGGCGCGGTGGAGCCGAGCGGGGCGCGGTCGGTGCCCTCGACGGACGCGACGCCGATCTGGTCGACGTACTGGATCGCCTGCACCGCCGTCTGGAGGTCGGGCTTCACGTTGTTCTGGATCGGGGTCAGGTCCTTCGGGACGAACGTGAACGGGCCCTGCTCGTTGAGCGTCACGGCCTGCTGGCTGCCGCCCGGCGCCTGCGTGAACATGATCGACATGCTGCGGAACGCGGCGTCGATGAACGCGCACTTGAACCGGTTGGAGACGGCCTCGGTCGCGTAGAGCGTGGAGCCGAGCCCGCGCACCGCCCTCGCGTAGCGCTCGTTGATGGAGTACGGGAACCACAGGAACACCTCGTCGAGGGTCTTGTACGCGTTCTCGCGCTCGTAGAGGAACTTCTCGTTGTCGCCGCACGCGCTCGCCGGGATGATGAGGTGCGTGATCCCGCGGGGGAACGCCATCTCCTTGACGAGGACGTGGATGACCTTCAGCTCGTCGAACTGGTGCTCCTCCTCGAACATGTTGCGGCGCAGGAGCGAGATCTGCGTCTCGATCGACGAGAGCCCCGGCGAGTTGCCCGGCTCGTCCGCCGTCTCCTCGCCGACCTGGAACACGCGCACCACCCACTCCTTCAGCTGCGCGACGTTCCACCCCTCGCTCTCGGCGATCTTCGGGTTGTCGAGCAGCATGAAGATGTACGACGCCGGGAACACCGACTCGTACATGATGAGGTCGTGCTTCGTGGAGTGGACGGGGGCGTTGCCGATGAACTTCACCTGCGCGCGCTCGAGGGCTATCGGCTTGTAGTCGAGGCCGTGCTCGAACGTGACGGGCCCGAGCCCGTAGAGGTCGGACTCCTTGTTCATCATCGCGAGCGCCGGGATGAAGTCGCCCTGGTCGCGGAGCGCGAAGGAGAACTCCTCGGCGACGACCCTGCCGATGTGCTCGGCGGCGGGCCCGGCGATCTCGCGGCGCATGGGCCGCAGCTCGACGAGGTTCGCCGTGTCGGACGACAGGCGCAGGATCACGTCGGCGCGGTTGTCGATGACGCCCTTCAGCCCGTGGAAGTTGATGTTCGCGAGGTTCTTGAGCCCGGACTGCTTGAGCTTCTCCGGGTCGTACGGGAGGTTCCCCGAGTACATGCGCAGGATCTTCGCGCGGCGCTCGGCCTCCTTCAGGTCGTCGTCCTTCAGCTTCTGGTAGACGGCGCGCACGGCCAGCGGGGAGGAGAAGCGCTTGCGCGCGGCCTTCCCGCCCTTGTCTACGACGTTGTAGCCCTCAAAGCTCATCGGTGGTTCCTCCAGCATGTTTCAGGTGCGCTCTCCCATACCGGCTCGCCGTCGGCGTACTCGACGGACACGAGGGCGGACTCGTACGCCTTGGCGCACTTGCAGATGCCCGACCCCGCGTCCTCTGGCACTCTCGGACGACGACCTGCATATAATAGCATAATCCGCTCCATGTGTCCAGTGCAGGTGACGCAGAACTCGCGCGTGTGCATCGGGCACGACAGGCAGATGCGGAGGCGCCGCTCGATCTCGTCGAACGCGACGACCTCCCTCCCGTCCGTGAGGAGGACGGAGTTCTGCATGGCCTCGGCGGCGCGGACGCCCGCCCTCTTGAACGTGCCGCCGGTGCAGAGCCAGGAAGCCTCCGGGATGCGCGGGCACATGTAGGTGGCGACGGCCTCCTCCACGGACTCGGTGCGGTGGTACTTGCGCAGGAGCGCGCGCACCTTCGGCTCGATCTCGCAGAAGAACCGGCCCGTCACCTTCTCGCCGTTGAGCTCGTAGAAGAACCCGCCGGCGGGGGCGACGTTCACGTTCTTGAAGTAGATCGCCATCAGCGCCTCCCCTTCCCCGACGCCGAGACGGACGTGCGCTTCTTCAGGCCCAGCGCGTCCTTGTGCTCCATCACGACGGCCTCGGCCACCTTGCGCGCCTCGTCCGTGGGCTCGAGCTCCTCGTCGCCCTCGCCTGGCGTGTGCGTGAACTCCTCGGGCGGCGCCTCGACGCGGCAGGGCGCGGGCTTGGGGCGCGCCGCCTTCCCGTCCCGCATCGTCGCGAGGTACAGGAACTCCTCGTCCGACACGAGGGCCTTGGGGTTGAACCCGCCGACGAGGTGGAAGCCGACGCCCGGCACCTCCTCGACGCGCAGGTCTTCGCCCGTGTACGCGCACTTGAGCGACGTGCGCGGCTTCATGCCGCCGACGCCGTCCACGCGGTCCCACATGTCGAGGGCCTGCGCGGCGGTCGGGAAGAAGTCCGCCGTCGAGTACGTGTCCGGCGCGAAGAAGAGGGGGGCCCCCTGCTCGCGCACGAGCATCTTCACCTCCACCGGCTCGCCGGTGTAGGGGTTCACGATTCCGCGGAACCGGTCCGCGCTGCATTTCACCGTCATGTTCTCTCTCCTGTTCTGTGCCTGTGCAGGGCCGAGCGCGAGAACGCGGCGTAAGCCTCGATCTCGTACCCGACGTTCTGCGAGTAGCTGTCGTCATCGTCGAACCAGTGCGACGGGATCTGCGACTTCGGCCACAGCTCGAAGTCGATGCGGACGCCGGGATCGCCGCTGTCCCAGTCGCCCTCGTTCTGCCCCTCCGTCGGGCCCATCGGCTTCGACTGGTTCGGAGGGATGTACGGGCATCCGTTCTCCGCGTACCGGATCGGTATCTCGTACGGGATGCACAGCTCGTGCTCCTCGTTGGGGTTGAGGTTGTACTCCCGGCCGAGCCCGTGCCTCTGCCAGATGAGAGCGCTGTGGCAGGAGCAGAAGTCGTACCAGAGTCCGCCGTACGTGCCGGTCTTCGTGTCGGTCGTGATGCACTGCTCCTTCGCCTGATCGACTGTCCAGCACAGGTCGTAGCGCACGATCGAGGGCGCGTTTATCTTCTGCCCGCACCTTCCGGTCATCGGCTTCACCTCGGCGAAGTACGGGCCCTGCGTGCCGTTGAACTTCGTCGCGCGCCCCTGCGAGATGCACTTCGCCGAGCAGTCGCTGTGGTGTATCTCGTCGTCCTCGTGGGCCCCGCACTTGTTGCCCCACCCGCGCAGCTCGCCGCACGTCCCGTAGCCGACGTGGTCCATCAGCCAGTTCCACCAGGCCGAGCCGTCGTAGTTCTTGTGCTGCCCGAGGCAGTTGTTGCGTATCTTGCCGTGGTTCGCCCCGTCCGCCCCGTCCTCCGACTGGCCGTTCCGGGGGTTGATCGGCGTGGACGACTCGTGCTTGTTGCCGTCCTCGTCCGTCCACGTGTAGTGGAGGACGGGGATGACGTACATCTCCTCGGGGCAGTCCTTGTTGCACGGGTCGTGCCAGATCGGCTTGAGCGGGTCGTTCTTCGGCGGGTCCTTGTTGTCCGGGTTCTGGTACGGGTCGGTGTACGGGTCGAGGTCGCCGTACTGGTACTCCGAGTAGTAGTTGAACTTGTGGCCGTACAGGAACGACGTGAGCGTCGCGATCACGAAGTTCATCGCGTAGTCGCACTGGAGCGTCGGCGAGAGCGCGGCGCCGACGGCGCGGCGCACCTTCGGTATGGCGGCCGCGTACATGCTCGCGGCGGTCCGCAGCACGTTCCCCTCGTCGTCCCTGTCGTCGACGTAGTGCGGCAGGTACTTCGGGTGGTACGAGCGCGTCACGGCGAGGCGTTCGTGCCTCGGGGTCGGCGGCATCGTCGCCTCGACGAGCGCGGCGTTCCCGGCGTAGTCGGGGGCCTCCGCGAAGTCTGAACCCTGCGCCGCCAACTACACCCCCCTCGGGCACGTGGAAAGCGGGACGTACAGCCCGCGCCCCTGCGCCTCCTCGCTGTCGAGGGAGAGCCCCTCGTCCAGCAGCCAGTTGATGTTGGCGGAGCTCGAGAAGAAGAGCCCCTTCACGTTCTCGAGGCTCGGGAGCCCCTTGTAGTACGACGAGGACATGCGGTTGTCGGCGGGAAGCGTCCTCCCGTCCGCGACGGGAACGACCGCCGGCACGTCCACCCAGCAGAGCGACATCCGGGAGAGCCGCTCCGCAGTGTACCCCTTCATCACCGTGCCGGTGCGCTGGTAGTCGGAGAGGGCCTCGGCGATGTCCTCGATGTCGCCGTCGAGGTCGTCGTCCTGTCCGAACACGATGGCGACGAGCGCGCCGTCGTCGTTCTTGACGGGCCGCGCGCCCCAGCTCTTCGGAGGCGTCACGTCGATGGCCTTGCCCAGCACCCCGCAGTCGAGGCCGCTGCCCATCTCGAACGACGAGTCTCCTATGTGATCAAACGAATCAGCCATAGCGTCTCCTCTATCCGGCCGGCCTCGAGAGCGGCTCCGGCGTGCAGGCGAGCACCGCGATCTTGTACGCCGTCCCGGCGGACACCATCGCGTCGGCCGCCGCCATCAGCCGTGCGCCCTTCGTGATCCTCGCGTTCAGCTCCGAGCCGTACCCCATGACGATGCGCTGGATGTCGCGCGGCGTGGCGGAGTCGGGCGGGAGCATGTCGGCGAGGAACGACCACTGGTTCTGCGCCTTCGCCCTTGCGGAGCCCATGTCCTTCGTCACGTACGCGACCGTCGCGTAGGGGCACAGCCAGCCGAAGTAGCAGGCGTTCACCTTCGCGTCCTCCGTCCTCCCGACGCCGCGCTGGTTCGCGAGGACGCGCTCCGCGAACGCCCTGACGCCATCCACAGGAAGCGCCCACGCGGGGCCGAAGAGCGCGCCCACGACGCGCTTCGCGTCGTCGAGGACGGGCCGCATCGAGTACTTCCCGGCGAGCTTCACCATGACGCCCTGCCCGAGCGTCTCGCAGTCGAGCCCGTTTGTCTTCTGAAGTATCACGAGCCGATCCTCACCGTCTTGGTCTCGCCGGAGTAGTCGAACTCCACGCGCTCCTCGCGGACGACCGTGCCCCACCAGGTGCCGGTCGTGAGGTTGTAGCTGAAGTGCGAGCCCTTGTACATGGTCGTGCCGAAGATCGACGAGAGGTTCCCCCTGCCGTAGCCCGCGTAGAACGTGCAGCTGCGCGTCACCTTCGTGATCTGGTTCTTGATGGAGAGGACGACGTTGCCCTGCGAGTCGGTCGACACGGAGTGCATCGGCGTCACGTTCTCCTCCTTGAGGGAGAAGTTGAACTGCACGGCGGTCGTGCCGGCGAGCGCGGACGCGGGCCACTCGACGACCGCCGTCACGGTGCCATCGAGGAGTCCGAACTTGTTCATCGAGGAGGAGTGGGACACGCGGGCCGACTGGCAGATCGCGCCGTTCACGAGCCCCGACGCCCAGCGCGACGCCTTCGACAGCATGGTGGAGATCATGCTCTTGAAGGCCATCGGGCGGAGGTTGCAGAAGCCGATGGTCGCGACCTTGAACATGTTGTTGTCGGAGCACTCGGCCTCCCACGTGTAGTCCGTCTTCGCGGTCTCGACCGTGTGCGACACCTCGTACGTGCCGCCGGGGGCGCGGGTGGAGCGCGTCGACTCGATGTGCCCGACGCTCGCGGTCACGCTCGTCTTCGGCGAGCCGTTGCCCCTGCTCACGGTGGTCGTGGACTTGGAGAGCATCGTCTCCTCCGCGCCCGCGCCCGACGTCACACCGGGCTGCTCGTGGTGGTCGCGGAGCACCGTCTTCACGAGGCCGTCGGAGTCGATGTCGCTCGTCTTCTCGTAGTAGTGCCCGCCGCCCGCCGACGGGGGCTCGGACGAGTCCACCTTCCCCTCCGACATCGTCACGGTGTCGTGGACGTGCTCGAACACGGTCTTCTGGCAGTGGGCGGAGTCGGGCTCCGTCGAGGCGGTGAGCACCTTCTTCGTGAGGTCGAAGCGGCCGCTCTGCGTCTTGCGGTGGTGCTGCGACGAGCCGACCTTCGACGCGCCCGGGTCCTGCGCCGGCTGCGTCCCCGCCTTCGTGGTGATCGTCTCGACGAGCCCGCGCGGCTTGCGCTCGAACGTGTGCTCGGCGTCCGCCACCTCGTGCTCCGTCGTGACGCGCGTCGTCGTGGTGACGAGCCCGCTGTCGTCGACGACCGACTCCTTCTGCGCGAACGTGCCCGCCGCCGCGTCCGGCGCGGGCGCGTCGGAGGTGTCGGCGGTCGTCCCCTTCTTCACCTCCACGTCGTCGTGCTCGTGCACGAATATGTCCTGCCGGCAGTGGGCGCGGTCGACGCCGCCCGTGAGGGTCAGCTTCGTCCTCGTGACGTTCCGCGTGCCGCCGGGGTTCACGGTGTGCGACTCGGTCTCGCCCGCGTTGTCGGGCATCTTCGCGGCATCGGTCGTGTTGCGGTCGGTGTGCTGCTCGATGACGGCCTTCGCCGTGCGGCGGTACGTGACCTCCGCGTCCTCGACCTTCTTCTCGACCGTGACCTGCTCCTGCACGGTGGACGACCCGTCGTCGTTCAGCGTGGACGTGACCCTGCGGTGCTTGCCGCCGCCCGCCTCCTCGACGTGGCCCGGCATCGCGCCAGAGGGGTCGCGCACGGTCTTCGTGTCGACGTGCTCGAACACGGTCTTCGCGCACCCGTCGCCGGAGTCCACCTTTTCCGCCGTGCGGTCGATGTCCTCCTCCGTCGTGTTGTAGAGCCCGCCGGGCGTCTTCTCGTTGACGACGGTCTTGCCGACCGTGTCCTTCGTCGGCGTCGGCGGGGAGAGCGGGGAGGGGACGTGCTGGTGCTCGACGCGGTGCCTGCGGCCGAAGAGGCCATACACCCACGACTCGCGGTAGTTCCTGACCTCCTTCTCGGTCTCGGTCTCCAGGGTCTCGGTGATGGAGCCGTCGTCGTCCATCTGCGTGGTGCGCGTCTTGACGACGCCGCCCTCGCCGCTCCCGGTGACGTCGCCCTCGGGGATCTTGTCGAGGCCGGCCTCCGTCTTGCTGTGCCTGTGGCTGAAGATGTCGATCTTGCAGACGCTCGCGACCTTCATGAGCGCGGCGCGGACCCAGCTCGAGACAGTGTTGTTGTAGAGCTTGCCGGGGGTCTTCTCGACCTTGACGCTCCCGCCCATCTCGACGCCCTCGGTGCTCGCGGGCTCCGCCTGGTTCCGGTCGACGACGGTGCGGCGCGTCCCCTTGCGCCCGACCGTCACCTCGACCGTCGACTCGGAGACGGGGTTCTCCTTGTCGGAGGACTCGGTCGTCGTGTACGTGCCGTCGGGGTTCAGCTTGCTCTCGTGGCGCTTGACCACCCCGCCCTCCGCCGGCGGCGCGTCGGGGAGCGGCTCCGCCTGCCCGAACTTCGTGTCGGACTCCTGGTCGTGGAACTGGTCCTTCTCGGTGGTCCTGCCGGAGAGGACGCTCTTCGTGGTCGTCCACGTGGCGGACACCCTGTACGTGCAGTCCTCGTTCTCGGAGGTCTGCACCTCGAGCTTCGTCCCCGGCGTGAACTCCGCCTCGGGCACGCCGAGCGCGGCGCCGTTCTCGTCTACGAAGCCGTTGACCGGATCGCCGTACGCGTTGTTCCAGGTCTCGACCTCGACGTGCGACACGGCGTCGTCGGACTGGACGTGCCTCGGCGTGTGCTGCGTCTTCGCGACGCGCTTCACGACGGCGTAGTCGAACGTGCCGTCGTCCTTGCGGTTGACCGCCTGTATGGCGTAGGTGACGCCCTGCTCCGAGCTGTACGGCAGCTCCTCGATCGTCGCCTCGTCCCAGTGCCACTCGGTGACGACCTCCTCGGAGCAGCTCTCGGAGGTGACGGAGCCGTAGGCGTCGGCCACGCTGTCCTCGACGAGGTCCTGGACGAGCGTGTACGTCCCGTCGTTGTACTTCGCGGACTTGGCCGTGTTCACCTCGTCGGTGTCGTCGCGCTTCCACGTCGTGAGCGTGGGGCGGTACGTGCCCTCGACGGGCACGCCGTTGTAGATTATGCCGGAGTACGGGGCGAGCGAGAGGAGGTAGCGGATCGAGTCCTGCACCAGCGCCCACGGGACGCCCTCCACGAACCGCCTGATGCGGGTGGGCGTCTCGACGGGGGTCCCGGTCGCCTTGTCGACCTTGAACCTCTTGGTGAGAATCTGGAGCCGCCAGCGTTCCTGGACGGAGTCGATCCACTTGCGGGCTTCCTCGTATTTTGGCGAACTGGTCATCTGGTTCCTCCGTACGGTCGCATATTATACCAAAAACAGGGCTTTGCAATCAATCCCCGTCGCCCTCCCAGCAGTCGTCGGCCTCGTCGAACGACGCGCCGTAGTCGTCCGTCTGGTCGACGTGGATGGCCGGCTCCGACGCCTGGTTCATGAAGAGCGCGTTCGGCTGCGGCGGGACGACGTACCCGAACGGGAGGAACCCGAGCCGCTCCTTGGCGGCGAGCGCGACGAGCGCGCACGCGTCGCACTCGTCGGGCGACTTCTTGAACCTGCGCTTGAAGTCCTCCTTCGACTCGAGGCGGAGCGGGAAGGCGGCGGTGGACGTCGTGCCGCCCTTCGACCGGCGCGTCATGAACCTCCGCGAGACGAGCGCCCGCAGCGCCTCCGGCGGAAGCCCGCGGACCTGGCCGGCCTTGACGAACTCCGCGAGGACGCACCACGCCTCCGTGCCCCTGTCGTAGATCGTCTCCTTCGCGGGGCGAGGGTCGTTCGCGCGCAGCGGCTCCTCGGACGCGCGCACGGAGTTGTTCACCCCGAGGCAGTTCGCGCCGGCGTAGATGAGAAGGTCGTCGGCGAGGCCCTGGTTGGCGGACGCGTCGACGGCGGTGTTCGCGAACGTGGCCTCGTACGGCATGCGCATGTCGGCGATCACCTGGTCGCGCATCTGCTTGACCGGCGGGTCGGGCGACGTCGCGAGGATCTTCAGCCTGTGCAGGCCGTCCGTGAAGTCGAGGTACGGGCGCCCGAACCCGTCGAGCCTGATGTACGCCCTCGCGCGCACCGCGCCGTCGCCTCCCTCCGACCACGCGGGGTCGATGCCCGCCGCCGTGGCCACGACGTCGGCGGGGTTGAACGCGACGCGCTCCGCCGCCCTCTGCTGCTCGGCCACCTTCGCGTCGAGCACGGTCGGGACTCCCACCGCGGTCGGGACGGGGAACCCGCGGACCATCTGCCAGTACAGGGCCGCGTCGGAGTTCCCGTCGCAGTCGGCGAGGTTCTGGTCGATGACGGACTGCGTGATGAGGAACGGGTACTCCCTGGCCTTCTCCGGGTTCGTGACGGTGACGCACTTGAGCCCGTCGTGGTGGCGGACGATGTAGCCGCGCGTCGACACCCAGTACCCGGTGTCGACGTCCACGGACGGGATGCCGCCCTTCGGTATGCAGTACTGGCACGACTCGTCCTCCCACGAGCCTGGGTTCGCGAGCGCGTAGAACCTGAAGTCGATGGCGCCGATGCGGAGGTTCTGCATCGCCTTGCGGATGTTGTCGTGGTGCGTGATGGTGGCGAGTTCGTCTATGACAAGGCGGACGTACGGAAGGTGCGCGCCCTGGAGCTTGCCGGAGTCCTCGCTGTCGTTCACGGCGACGCCCACGATCCCGGCCTTCTCGCCCACCGACTCGGGGGAGTCGTCGTCCCCCTCGTTCAGGATGGCGTAGCCCGACTTGGAGAACTTGCCCGGTATCGAGAGCCCGAGCTTGTTGTGGCGGAGCGCGGCGAAGTACGTGACCACGGCGTTCCACGACCGCGACTTGAGCGACTGCTTGTCGGTGGAGCCGAGCCGTATCACCGTGTCGAACGGGTCGGTTATCCAGTCGAGGAGCATGAGGAGGCCGTAGTCGTTGGACTTTCCGCAGCTTCCGCAGCCCCACGTCACGGCTCCGTGCCCGGGCGCGTCGGCGGCCATCACCCAGTCGTGGAAGTGCTCCTCCGTCCACGGCGGGACCTTGAAGTACTGGTCCGGTATGAGCGCCTTCGCGGCGTCGAGAAGGGGGACCCAGGGGTCCTTGAACTCGATGCCCTGCGCGCGGAACTGCGTCCACTTCTTGCCGATCGTCATGCCGATCAGCGGGTCGGACATCTCCGCCGGCCAGTCGCAGCCGTATCGCGTCTTGTACGTCAATGCTTCAGCGCCTCTATGACATGCTCGGCTATCTCGCCGGCGGCCTCCCCGCCCGCGACGATGATGGAGACGTGGTTCGTCGACACGTCGGAGTTGAGGTCGTTGAGCGTCAGCGAGACGACGTTCGTCCCGATGGTGACGCCGAGCGACCCGAACGACGTCCAGACGCCGTAGGAGTAGTAGCTCGCGTCCCAGCCGCCTTCGACGATGCAGACGACGTTTGTCTGCCCCGGGGGCGTGTACACGACTGGGTCGTGCTTGTGGACGGATATGGAGCGGCAGCCGAGCGCGAGGAGCGCGCACGCGCCGAGAACACAGAGCATCTTGCGCATAAGCCGGGTTCCTTCGTGTATCTCATGAGCGATTCGAGGGCCCTCGCCTCGCGCTCACCGTAGCCGAGGGCCTTGACAAGCTTCGCGGCGAGCACGGACGTGACGTGCTTCGTCTGCCACAGGTCGAGCGAGGGCCTGTCCTTGAACGTCATGGCGCAGAGCTCCAGTAGAAGCTCTGCGTCAAGGCGGTCTATCGTTATGGTCTTCCCCTTCACCACAGCCCCCACGTGTGGCGGCAGAGGTCCCACGGCAGCATCACCGTGTCCACCGCCGCGTCGAACGGAAGGTCGATCAGTATGACCGGGAAGAGCAGCGTGCAGTATGCCTTCGCGATGCCGCCCTCCGGGCCCTTCGGCTCGGAGAACGGGACCGCGAGGGTCTCCGCCACCTCGCAGGTGCACCAGTACGGTCCGAGGTTCTGCTCGGCGTCCGGCCGCATCATGAGGTTGCAGCACCCCGCGCAGGCGAGGAGCGCTATGGCGAGAAGCCGCCTCATCAGTCGAGCTCCAGGTCGAACCACTTCTCGAGGTAGTGCTTCAGGCCCTTCCAGCCGAGGCCGAAGAGCGAGAAACCGTTCCAGAGGAGGTTCACGCCGATGCCGTCCTGCTTCGGGACCCACTTGTCGACGGTCGCCCCGAACACGGCGTTGAGGTTCTGCTCCTCCGTCGCGTCGATGTTCCCGTCCTTGAAGGAGGCGATCCACGTCTGGCCGATGGCCGCGACGTCGCCTCCGACTTCGAGGGCCACTTTCGTGTTCTTGTCCTCGAAGCTCTTCTTCGCGGCCTTCTTGACGGCGGCCGCGTAGATCTTCTTGATGATGTCGTTGGTGCTCATTGTTTCTCCTTTTCCTGTGTCAGTCGTCGAGGCAGTGCGTCAGCACCGCCGCGTACATGAACTCGGCCTCGAACGCGGAGTTCGGGAGGTAGATGCGGCCCTCGTGGCCGTAGTCCCGACCCCAGCTGTTCTGTATGAGTACGCCGCCCTCGTCGTACCCGCAGATCGTCACGGCGTGCCCGCCCTGCGGGGCGCCCTGCCCGTCGACCACCCCGCGCCTCGGCGAGAACCAGGACGCGCTGATGTTGAAGCCGGCGATGCAGCATCCGTACTTGTGGATGGCGTACTTGACGTCGTTCAGCCCGGACATCGAGCCGAAGAGCGGGCCCTGCACGACCTTCACCTCGCACTTCCCGGGGAAGTGGCCGAAGTGGCGGAGCGCCTCGAGCGCGCACTCGAGGTACGTGCCGTCGCCGTTCGGGTCGCCGTCGATCGTCTTCGCGTACCGGTAGAGCCTGCCGGGGTCGATGTCCTTGTGGTAGCCGTTCTTCCGCCAGAGGACGGCCTCGGCGAAGGTCGACGCGGAGTACGCGGCGCACCACGGCATCGAGCCCTGGTCCTCGACCGGGGTCATGTAGCCGTCGAGCAGGAGCTCCTTCGGCCCCCGGAACGACGAGGCCGCGCGGAAGCGCGTCTTCGCCGGGACCTTGGCGGGGAGCTTCAGCGCGCCCCGCACGAACATCTTCTCGTACCTGTTCATTTCCACCACCTTTCGTGATGCGGGAACTCGGTGCCGTCGGTCTGCGCGGGGGAGCTGCTGCACCCCGCGAGGCAGACGGCGGCGAGCGCCGCGAGTATCGCGTATTTCATCTTGCACCTCCTGTCACCGTGTGCGTCGCGGCCTCGCGGACGCTCTTCACGCCCTCGGAGCCGGACTTCACGTAGATTACGGCCCACACGAGGATGACGACGAGGACGAAGTACCTTATCGACTCCGACGTGAGGACGAGCTCGAGCCACGACTTCTGCCGCTCCTGCGGCTTCTCCTTGGCCGCCGCGGCGGCCTGGCGGAGGACGCACGTCGAGCAGAGCGACTGGTGGCGCTGGTCGATCATCTTCTCGAGCCGGTCCATGTCCCACAGGTTCTTGCGGATGTCGACGAGCTCGGCGAGCGTCTTGTTCTGCGTGCGCAGCAGGGCGGCGAGCACGCGGTTCATCATCTTGCCGTCGGCCTCGCCCCTGTCGAGCGCCGCGAGCACCGCCTCCGTCTGGCTGTCCGCCATTATGTCTGGTATAGTTTCCATGCCGTGTTTCCCCTGTCAGAGTCTGTATTGCACAAAACGGTTGGCCATAGGCGTGGCCACGTCGCTGTTGGCCGTGTACCGGTAGCTTGAGGTCATCACGACGAGCGACTGGCCCTCCGGGTCCATGTCCGCGCCGGTGATCGGCCGGCACAGGTAGCTGTCGGTGCCGGAGTACGTGTTGGGGAACCCGGTCCCCCACACGAAGTGGAGATCGGGGAACGTCTCGTGCGCGGGGAGCCTCACGGCGGAGGCGAGGCTCATCGTCGAGAGGTCGAACGCGTTCGTGAGCGAGAACTTGGCGAGGATCCCGCAGTTGGCGAGCACGAACAGCTTCTTCCCGTCCGGATGGAACTTGAACCACGTCCACGGGATGCGCTGGTTCGACGCGCCGATCGCGGCGCACACCTCCGCCTGGAAGTCCGTGAGGGCACGCGTGGTGTTCGTCGTCGAGAGCGTGGTGATGTCGTACTCGCTCGTCATGCTGCGGCAGGACAGCGCCTGCCCGTTCGTCACGGTGATGGAGAGGAAGAACATCTTCGAGCCGCCGTCCACGACCTGCATGCAGATCGGCACGTCGTTGGTGAAGTAGCCAGACGGGGACATGTCCTGGTTCTTCAGCGCGGTGAGCGTGAAGTCCCACAGGTCCCGGTTCCCGTAGGGGTTCTTCATCCCGTACGACCCGTAGTTCTTCGCGGTGCCGGACGACCCGTACGTGTACTCCCCCGGCGCGGCGAGCGTCGTCAGCATGGAGTTCACGGTGGTCTCTCGCGGGTACAGGTTCCCGGGCGTGTTCTCGACGTGCAGGATGCGTATGCCGTAGTTGGTGGTCACGTTGGCGGTGGTGCGCGTCGGAGACGTCTCGCCCACGCTGGACAAGGGGGCGTACCCCGTGTTCTCGTACCGGTACTGCACCGCCGTCTCGTTGCTGATCTGCATGAAGTACCAGTGCTGGCCGGAGACGTCCCTCGTCACGCACGGGGTGAGCAGGGACGCGAGCGTCGACGGGTCGTCGTTCGACGTATAGACGAACCCGCCGGACACGGGGGAAATCGTGTCGTGTATCTTCGTGCGGGCCCACGAGTCGCCCTGCCCGACGAAGTTGAACCGCCGGAACGAGTTCCCGGTCGACACCCGTCCGTGGTAGCTCGGGGTGGACGCCCACCCGAACACCACGAAGGGGTCCGTCCCGCCGGACACGAACAGGGCCGCCCCGATGCCGTACAGCGGGTTGGTCTCGAAGTCGTCGGTCATGTTGTACGGACTGGCGGTCGTGCCGGAGCCGACGCGCCTCTTGAACCGCTTGTAGACCTCGAGGTGGCTGTAGATGCGCGCGGTCGAGAGGTCGGTCGTCTCCCAGAACGAGTCGGTCGAGACGTCGGTGCTCGCTCCGCCGCCCGCCCGAAACGCAAGTCTCCTGTGCAGCTGGTTAGACATCTATGCCTCCTACCACGCCGCCTGCACGCCCGAGCGCCTGTACTGGATGAGGACGCCGAGAAGGTTGACGTCCGCGAGGCACGAGTCCTCGAGGGACTCGAACTGCCGCGTGACCTTGAAGTGGAGCATCTTCCCCGCCGCGGGCGTGCCGGAGGGCGTGATCGCCCCCGTCGCCGTCGTGACGTGGATGTTGCCCGTCCCGTTCACGGTGTCGATCACCGCGACCGCCGTGCCGAGCGCGCCCGTGAAGTCCTGCGCGTCGCCGAACGCGGCGGCCGCGATCGCGAACTTCACCTGCTGGTCGACGGACGCGGCGCTCGTCGCGTTGAGGCGCCACACGAACTTCGCCTTCACCACGCCCGCGTCCCAGTCGCCGGGGAGGACGACGTTGAAGTCGACGCCCGTCGGGGTGCTGGTCGTGTACGGGAAGCGCATCGCGTCGTGCGTCGTGCCGTTGCCGGAGACGCCGATCTCCACGACCGACGCCCCGTCCGTCGCGGCGGGCGTCATCGCGCCCGCGGGGACGAACAGCGTGTCGTAGCGGTTGAACGACTGTATGAACGCGGCGAAGGACTCGAGGTCGACCTTGACCTGCGAGCCCGCCGACTCGTCGTGCAGGAGGAGC